>Ga0308169_10003968_pt1 | contig 14070 bp, 18 predicted proteins | sample PhyBR1_2_FD_202139 | JGI IMG/M metagenome (GOLD analysis project Ga0308169, IMG submission 202139) | Phyllosphere microbial communities from UC Gill Tract Community Farm, Albany, California, United States - DLSLSB.R1 | ecosystem: Host-associated > Plants > Phyllosphere > Unclassified | place...
CTGCCGGTCGCATGGGGGTTGCTGCACGACTACCAAAAGAACCGCATTCTGATCTTCATGGATCCGGAAAGCGATCCGCTCGGCACCGGCTACCATTTGTCGCAGTCCAAGATCGCGATTGGGTCCGGCGGTATTTTCGGCAAGGGGTTCCTCCAGGGCACGCAAAGCCACCTCGAGTATCTGCCCGAAACGCACACCGACTTCATCTTCTCGACGATGATGGAGGAATGGGGAATGATGGGCGGCCTGTTCGTCCTTTTGACCTATGGCTACCTCGTCCGGTGGGCCTTGAACCTTGGGTTCGACGGCAAATCGATGTTTGCGCGTCTGGTCGCTGCCGGTCTTGCGATGACGCTATTTCTGTACGTCAGCATCAACATCGCGATGGTCATGGGTCTGGCACCGGTCGTTGGTATCCCGCTGCCGCTACTATCCTATGGCGGGTCGGCAATGATGACCGTCCTGATCCTTCTCGGGATCCTCATGTCGATCCACAGGGAGCGGTTCCAGACACGCCATATCGGGGGGCTATGACCCCGCCGAATGTCACCGCCTTGCGAGCCGCACCCCGACCGACTGACGGAGCTTCACAGCCGCGTCCCAGCAATGCAAGAGATGGCATGCCCGCCGACGATGCAGACACGGTGCACTATCGCCTGCGCCGCCAGAGCCGAACCCCGGCGTGGCTGGCCTTGTCCTGGCGGGCGCTGGTCGCGCTGGCGCTGATCGGCATCGCGCTCGCGGTCCACTGGTTCGATCGCGACGGTCTGCGACAGAACTCGGGCGAGCCCGTCACGTTCGCCGACATCCTGTATTTCACGATGATTACGGTGACGACCGTCGGCTACGGCGACATCGTGCCTGTGACTCAGCAGGCGCGGATGTTCGATACCTTCGTCGTGACGCCGATCCGGCTTTTCGTATGGCTCATCTTTCTAGGTACCGCGTATGATTTTCTGCTCAAAGGCGTCTGGGAGAAATGGCGTATGTCGGTAATTCAGCGACATCTCGAAGGCCATGTCGTGGTCGCCGGTTTCGGCACGAGCGGGTCTGAGGCGGTAAGTGAACTCATCCGTCGCGGTGCCGATCCGGGCATGATCGTGGTGGTCGATGAGCGCGCCGCGGCGTTACGCACGGCGGAGAGTTGCGGCACGACGGTGATGGAGGGGAACGCCACGCGCAACGCAGCGCTGGAGGCGGCCCGTCTTTCCAAGGCCCGGGCGCTCATCGTCTCCGCCGGTCGCGACGATACCTCGATCCTGATCGTGCTGACGGCGCGGCGGATCGCGCCCGATCTACCGATCAGCGTGGTGATCCGGTCGGAAGACAACGAAGCAATCGCGCATCAGGCAGGCGCAAACGTGGTCATCAACCCAGCCAGCTTTGCCGGCCTCCTTCTCGCCGGTTCCACGCACGGCGCACATACCGCCGAATACATGGCCGATCTTGCCGCGTCCGGCGGGCGTGTAGTCCTGCGGGAGCGCGAGGTCTCAACCGACGAGGTAGGTAAACCGCTTGGGTCCATAGCCACCGGGCTCGGCCACCGCATCTATCGTGGTCATCAGGACTTTTGCTTCTGGGAACCCGAGGCCGCCCGTTTGGAAGCAGGCGACATGATTGTTGAGGTTGTTCCCCGGCGCTCATTCGTTAGTTCGGCCCGTGAAAATCTATGAATTGAGCAAATTGGTCGACGGCTTGCGATGGCAGCACCTAACGCGGAGTCGCTTAGGCGGGCTCGTTTTCGGCTTCATCGTCTTCGCGATCGAGAGCATCTGCGTCCTCGCCAATGTCTTCCAGGGCCTCGCGGTGTCGCGCGGTAGATTGTGCTTCGATGTAGACGCGTCGCACCTCAGGAAACTCCTCCCGGATACCATCTTCGACGTCAGACACGATACGTTCGACGGTGCCGGCCAGCGTGTCATCGACAAAATCCGCCGACACCAGAACCAGTACCTCCGAAGGGCCAAAGTGCATCGTCCGCACCTCATTGACCTGCTCGATAGGTTTGACCCGATCCAGAATCTCGCGCAGTCGGTTCTCGATCGCAGGATCAGCTGCCTGACCGGTCATCAGAACATAGCAGCGGCGAGCCAGGCTAAGCGCGGTGACCGCTAGAATCACGCCGATGGCGATCGAGGTCCACCCATCCAGCACCGGCATGTCCAGCAAGACCGCAAGCCCGATACCCGTAAGCGCGGCAACCAAGCCGGCGAGTGCGGCCGTTTCTTCATAGACGACAGCAAAGACCGTAGGATCGCGGTTCTGCCGGATCGTCTCCATCATTCCCAGATTGCGGCGTTTTGCTTCTTTGCGAACCTGTCGAAGAGCCACCATCAGCGAGGAGCCCTCCAAGACAATGGCAACGATCAGGATCACCACGTTCACCCACGCGCTTTCGATCGGCTCGGGGTGGGCAACCTTCTCGGCCCCCTCGTAGATAGCGACGCCTGAACCCAGAGCGAAAACTGCCATGGCAACGACGAAACCCCAGAAGTAGAGGCGCAAGCCATATCCAAACGGATGTGACGCATCGGCCGGACGGCTCGCGTCCTTCAGACCGAACAGCAGCAGGATCTGGTTACCGGTATCCACAAGGCTATGAATGCCTTCCGACGCCATGGCGGAAGACCCGGTATAGGAGGCCCCGCAGAACTTTGCGACGGCGATACCGGCGTTAGCGGCAAGGGCGGCGAAGAGGGTATGTTTGGAGGAGTGTGCGGACATGCCTCCCTATCGCTTGAACTAGGGTTGCCGGCCAATGCTTGTTGAAAACATCTGTCAAATGTCAACGGTTGCTGGGGGCTGCGACCAGTCCGAAGCCTCATCACCCCCGGCGCGACGGTCAGTTATCGTTGTCGGCATCGTGTGAGGGTATGACGTTGAACGCACCCAGGTCGTCCATTTCCTCAACGATAGCGATCACCTGTTGCTCGATCTCGATGAAGGTTTTCGAGATATCGATCGTCCAACGCTGCTCAATCATATGTCCGATATAGAGGATCCAAATTGCATCACAAAGGCCACGAAAATGGCCGCTCTACCTTTGGTGGAGCGGCCTAATTTCGTATTGGGGGGGATCAGACGTTGTCGCCGAGTGCGCCCTTTACGCTACCCTTTACGTCCTGACCGGTGCCCTTGAGCTGCTGAGCTTTGCCCTCGGCTTCCAGCTGCTCGTTGTCGGTCGCGTCGCCGTATAGCTCCTTGGCTTTGCCAGCGATCTTGTTGCCTGCGGCATCGAGCTTGTCGGTAAATTCACCCATGGTCGTCTCCTGCTGATTCGATAACGGAGATGCTTCCGTGTCGGCCAATCAACGAGGTGCGACCGCGGCGGTTCCGCAGCGGACGTTCCCCAGGAGATCAGCAGGAACAATCCTTTGCTGGGAGGTCTGGAAAACCGACCTTTCCACCTCAGCGCAGGCTTAGCGAGTAGCGCACACGTCGGCTGGCAGTGCATCCATTTTTCGAGTTTCGGAGGCATTCACGTTCCACGTAAGCCTATAGGTTACGAGAAGTCCGTCATGATCGGACAGCTTGGGATTGCCCTCGGAGCCGTCGAACATCGCCTGGACGCGGATCGGCACAAGGATCGTATTATGGGGTGAGCGAAACAGCTGGAGGTCCTGCGTATCCATCCAGGGAGCATTGCCATCCCACGACATTTGAACATCGCAAAATAGGCGCTGTCGCGCACACCATTCATGGACCAGCATCATTCGATCGGACACGTTCTCAAACTGACGAAATCGCTCCGGAGAACCCTTCATATTGAAGTCGCCTCCGAGGATCATGGCTGCATCGGCATTGCCGTTCCTCGTAATGAAGGATCCGAGTTCGGCAACTTGAAGCCCGTGTGCTTGCAGGTGCCGCGCGGGCGCGACGCGCGATGCCCCTTGCGAGTTAAGATGTGTATTGATCAAGTCGATAGCGATCGGAACATTTGGTATCGCAATGCGCGCGAATAACATTCCTTTGTTACTAAGGCAGTCGAATCCCGCGCAGCGATGAATTCCATAAGGTTCGGACGTTGTATAGGTGATTGGAAAGCGACTGAAGATCGCCAGACCCGAATTCACAATGTGAAAACCCGTTTCTCCTTTTCTGCGGTTATAGGGGCTTGGCATTGGTCGCACCGCAGGAAGTATTTTTTGTTGAGTTCGTGCCGGTCCGGTTACAACGTTGGCGTACCCGATATTTGTCATGGAGCGAACGGCCGTTCGGCTGAACATCTCCTGGACCATGACGATATCGGGCGCTTTGCCACTACGCCGAAGGTCGGCAAGTCTGGCTGCGATCTCGCGTAGTGACCCACCTCGCTTACCGCGCGCCGGCCAAGCCAGTCCTTCGATGTTGTAGCTCAACACATCGAACGTCGTGCTCGCCGTTCGACCGTCGTTGGAAATTTCTATTGGTGGCACTCCGCCTTGGCTACATTCCGATAGCAAGGGAGCGGGAAGCGAGACGCAGCCTGCGAGCGCGACCACGGCAAAGATAGAAATTACTGAACGACGATCCATATCCCTGGGCCATAACAAGCAAGGCGTATCAGGCAAGGAAGCGAACAGCGGCGACGGCGAGCCATGCTGGCTATGTGGCATGAAACACGCCACGCCATCACACCACCAACAGCTTGAATGACCGCCCATGTGCTTTTCGGCTACTGCAAGCTTCGTCGCCTCCGGGGTGCTGGCAACGATCGGTGTGGCGACGCTGCGTCACGTTCGCGAACCGCGCGCACTGCTCTTCGCTTCCATGCCGCTGCTATTCGCTGGGCATCAATTCTGCGAAGGGCTGGTCTGGCTCGCATTCCACGGCGGGATCGGACAGATTGCGCCCCACCATGTTGCGCTCCTGTTCATGCTGTACGCGCTCGGGATCCTCCCGACGTTGATGCCGGCAGCGGTAGCGTTGATGGAACCTCCGGGCTGGCGGCGCATCGCGATCATCGGAGTGACCATAGTTGGCGCCTTGGTATGCGCCTGGAATATCGCAGGCCTGATCCTGTTCCCGATCCATGCCTTCGTCGAGCACTCTTCGATCGCGTATCGCAACGCGATGACCAGCAACATGGTCATGTCGATCATATACATCTTGTCGACGTGCGGCGCGCTGCTGCTGTCCAGCCACCGCGTCGTCAGAACGTACGGCGTCGTCAATGTCATCGGACTGCTGATCGTCCACTTGGTCAAAGGCTATGCCTTTGCCTCAGTCTGGTGCTTTTACGCCGCGATTATGAGCGTGATGATCTATTGGCAGTTCCATGAGCGCGAGATCGACGTCGAGACACCGAACGGCACTTCCCCCGTCCACAAGCCGTTCCTGCTGTCGTGGCTTCGAGGATCCCAAATATAGGCGGCCGGATCGCCACCCTGAACGTCCGGGTGCTGGGCAAAACTGGCCCAGCCGCTTTTGAGCGCTTACTGCCAGCCGCGCCCTGTCGGGAAACACATGATTGTCGGTGGCGGCAGGTCAGGTGACCGGGGCTTCCCCAACCTACGAGTGGCACATGCGACAAACCCTGTCGCTTTGTCCGATTGTGCGGAAACCAAAATCTAGAGGTTTTCCGTCACCTACCAAAAGGCAGGACGTAACGCCCCAGCGTCAATCCGGGTATACCCTGCCGGACGTTGCGGCAGTGAGGTGTTCGATCAGGGTCAATTTCACGACTGAACAGATGTCATTTCCATACCCTGACGGTACAATCCCAGGTGTGGCTACGCCGTGAAAAGCAGGGCAGGGGGAATAGTGTCCTCCTTGCACCCGCGGTCGGCATCACCTGATCCGCAAGATGGTCCGGTAAGTATGCTGACTTTTCATTCGCACAACCGACGGAAACGGATCAGCCTGACGTTGAACCGGATGATACGGGTTCAATCGGGATAGACAGACTTATGATCATGATCGATCGGCGGATCGCAGCGTTGGCGTTGATGGTCGCTGGCACTCTTCCCACAGTGGCGTGCGCCAAGCAGCCTGAAGGCGATCACGCGCAATCAACCGTTGCCACTAATGCTCAAACCACTATTCCAACCAGCGCTGGCGCTGCTCGGTCATCGAACGGACGCGATAACGCCCGTGGCTGGAGCCTTCAGCAGTTCCAGCAGCGTCGCGAACGCAAAGTGATGGCAGCGGATACCAGCCACGACGGCCGCGTGAGCCGAGCCGAATTCGTGGCAACGATGGCGAACGGCAAGGGCGACCCCGCCAAACGGTTCGCGCATCTCGACTGCAACGGCGACGCGTTTGTGGACAGGCAGGAGATCGATACGGCCGCCAGCAAGCGTTTCCGCCGGCTGGACAGCGACAGCGACGGTCGGCTGACCCGTGAGGAGCGCAAGGCTGGACATGCGTCAGCTCCCGGTCGTGGCACCGGTCCAGCCGACGACGCCGGCGAATGACATCGGGTAAGGAACCATGCCGGTAAGGTGCGCCCAGTTTGGACAACCCCGATCCCGATGTTGCCTTGCTGTCACGCCTCTCACGCGGCGATCCGACAGCGGCGCGCTTGCTCGTCACGGGCAAGCTCCCGCGCATCGTCGGTTTGGCGAACCGCATGCTGCGCGATACCGCCGAAGCGGAGGACGTCGCTCAGGAGGCGTTCGTTCGGGTCTGGCGGCAAGCCGGCAGCTGGCAGCCGGGGCGTGCGCGGTTCGATACCTGGCTGCACACAGTCGTGCTCAATCTTTGCCGCGATCGGTTGCGTCGTCGGCGCGAGATCACGAGCGATGCGGTCGTCGACCTTGCCGACCCTGCGCCCGATGCCGAGGCTACGATTGTCGCGGCAGAACGCGATGGGGCGGTAGCAGCAGCGATCGCAGCGCTCCCGGAACGTCAACGAGAGGCCATATTGCTCGTTCATTATCAGGATCTGACAGGCGCAGCCGCAGCCGAAGCGCTGGGGGTCAGCGTCGAGGCGCTGGAATCCTTGCTGGCGCGCGGTCGACGGACCTTGCGCGCCCAGCTTTCGCAGAAAGGAGCGAACGGTGACATCTGAGCCTTTCAGCCTGGAGCGTTTTCAAGCGCTGGCCGATGCCTATGGCGGTGTGATCGCACGGTGGCCGAGTTCCGAGAAGGATGACGCGCTGCGCGTGTCGAGGACGCCGGAGGGGAGAGCCATCCTTGCCGATGCACTGGCGCTCGACGAGACGCTCGATAGTTGGCTGGTGCCAGCCCCCAACCACGCGCTCGCGGCCTGTGTTCTTGCGGGTGCGCCCAGAACCTTGATCGCGCGATCGGTCAAACTCTGGTGGACCGCGATCGGGATGACCGTGGCCCTGTCAGGCGCTACGGCTGGCATCGCTGCCACGACCATCCTCACGCCGGCAAGTCAGGCGGACAGCATGACGGTCTTCGGCGACCTTCCGACCGGGAGTGACCGCAATGGGTAGGATGCGCGTTCTTGTTGTAGCCTCGCTACTGCTCAACCTGTTCCTTGCAGGGGCACTCATCGGCGGAACGGTCTGGCTGAAGGGTGGTCACCGCATGATCGCTGCGGGCGCGCTGCGCGTGATCGGCTCGGAACTGCCACGCGACGAGCGCCGTGCGTTCCGTACCAACCTGCGTCAGGCACGCGCGTCCGTACGGCCACTCATCGTTGACAGCAACGCCGCCAAGGCGGAGGCCGCAAGACTGCTAGGCGAGCCGGTACCGAATGCGGTCGCGATCAAGGCGTCGCTTGCTCGAGCTCGCTCCAACGACGCTAGGGTGCGTGCGATCGTCGAAGATCGCGCCGTGGATTTTGCTGCCACACTCCCGCAGACGGACCGGCAGAGCATTGCGAATGCGCTGATCAGCAGAATACGCAAACGGGATCGCTAACGCCCATGGCGACCGGGGCGTCGCGACGGATTTGCTGTGACGCGCCGTTCAACGAGCAACGAACCGAACAGAAGGTCACGCTCCGTTGAGAACAATCCCGATAACGCGTCTGATGACGACCGCTGCCCTCCTGTGTGTTGCAGCCTGCGGTAGCGGGCGTGGTGCGACTTCGGCACCTATGGCCGTTGTGCCGGGCGCAACGCCGATCCCAACGCCAGCGCCTTCCCCCACGCCAACGCCGACGACAACGCCTGCTCCCACGCCGGTGGCTGCACAGGCGGTCGGCGTGTCCGGGCTTCACCTCACCCTCAACGGTCAAACCTGGATGCCGCGAAGCGTCGTGATCCGCGGCTTTGTCGCCACGCCCGCGTATCTGAAGGCCAATCTGCCGGGAACATACACGGGAACCGTGAACTACGGGGCAGCCGAACTGGCCGCAGCGACCGCGTTCGGCGCGGACACGTTTCGCTTCCAGGTAAGCCAGCCGTCGCTGGATCCGCAATCGCCACTTTACGATGCCGCCTATACCGCCAGCGTCACCGCGGCGATCAAGCAGGCGCGCGCTGCCGGGTTCGTCGTCATGATCTCGATGCAGGACGAGACCAATAGCGGTGAGACCGGGTTCAACCCTTTCGCCACCGCCGAGACGGTGCGCGACTGGGACGCGCTCAACGCGACCTTTGCGGCGGACCGTGGCGTGCTGTATGAGCTGTATAACGAGCCGCGACTGGCCAAGAGCGCCGCGAACTGGGCGCTATGGGCCAATGGCGGCACCAATGCTGCCGGCGCGAGCGATCCCGTTGCGGTCGGCATGCAGCCTCTGCTCGACCATCTGCGTGCAGCCGGTAGCCAGAATGTCATGGTCCTCGACGGGTTGGGGATCGGCCGCACTCTCGACGGCGTGCCCACGATCAACGATCCGCTCGGCCGCGTCGTCTACGCGGTCCATCCTTATCAGCGCGGTAGCGATGACAAGAGCAAATGGGATATCGATTTCGGCATTCCCAGCACCAAGATGCCGGTTTGGGCCGACGAATGGTCGGCCGGATTTGGCGCCGATATCGGCCTTGGTAACTTGCCCAGCTATCAGGTTGCGGTCGACCTGCTGAACTACCTGCGTGACCATTCCATTCCGCTGGGTGGCGGTGCGTTCGACGTGCCTGGGGTAATGCCCCAGACGGTGCCTGGGTGGGTGCCGACCAATTACGATGGATCGACGCCTGCCAATCCGATGGGCAATTCGGGGCAGCTGGTCCACACGCTCTTCACGACGAATTATGGTCGCCCACTTACCGCAGCGGACGGGTTGTGACGTATAGCCGGGGCACCGCGGGTGCCCCGGCTAATCAGTCACTTAGCGGTAGCGCCACCCGCCATGCCAGCGGGAACGGTGCCCCCAATAGCGGCCGCCATGCCAATAGCCGCGGCCAGGGTAGAACACGCCGATTACTGGACCGCGCCGCCCGTACCCAGGCCCGCGATTGGGAATGCAGCGCCCATAGCCACCGCGGTGAAAGCCCCGCCCGCATCCCTGGGCAGCGTCGGCGGTCGACGCAACACCGAGCGTCGCTGTGGCGGCCAGAGCCGCCAGAATAAGCATCTTCATGATAACCTCTCATTTTGCTTACGCATCCGGATTTGAGCCGGACTATCGTTCAACGTTACCGGCAGCGGTTTCCGTCGCAGCTCGTTTCGCCCGCGCGACCTAGTCACCGCTTGGCATGTCTCGAGCACAGCGAAAGCCGATATGCCCGGTACTGCTCTCAGGGGTGCTGCTGCTACGGGCGGCTACGCGGTAGCGATTGCAATAGGATGGGTGGCACAGATGCGAGCCGCCCCGCAGCACCCGACGCTCGCCACTGGCGGGACCATGAGGTTTGTCACGCGATGCAAAGAGATGGTGCGCCGGATCGAACCAGTCGGCACACCAGTCCCAGACGTTGCCCGCCATGCCGTACACGCCGTGGCCGTTGGCCGGGAACTCGCGCACCGGCCCCGTGCCGGGCGGTAGAGCACCGGCTCGTCGATGTGGGAACGGTCCGTCCCAGATCCGACAGCGCGGATCGCCGGCGGGCATGAATGCATTGCCCCAAGGATAAAGCTGCTGGTCGAGCCCCCCGCGTGCCGCGCATTCCCATTCCGCTTCGGTCGGCAGCCGCTTGCCGGTCCAGCCGGCATAGGCGAACGCATCATGCCACGAGACATGGACGACCGGGTGATCGCCGTGGCTGTCTATGCCGCTCTTGGGGCCAGAGGGGTGACGCCAGTCGGCACCCTCGACTGCCGCCCACCAGGGCGCCTGCTCGACGACCCGATCATCAGATCGCGTCGCGCCTACGAAGACGAAGGACCAGCCCAGATGCTCGGCATCGGTGACATGGCCGGTCGCCTCCACGAATCGTGCAAACGAGGCGTTGGTCACGGCGGTCGCGTCGATCAGGAAGGGGTGAAGCCGTACGGCACGAACCGGTCCTTCCCCATCCTCAGGGAACCCGAGCGGATCGTCCGAGCCCATCTGGAACACGCCGCCCGGGACCTCGACCATCGGGTCAGTCGAGGTTGAGCAAACCCCGACATGCAGCGACGGGGTGCGCGGTACCTGGCTCGGGTGGTCAGGAGGACAACAGCTCATGAGCTCAGGTGGGGAAGTCGGTGATATGCTTCACTGCGTCTTCTAGTGGAAAGGGGTCACCAGCCGAGATCAACCATGCCCCGATCTGTTTGTCGAAACCCGTCATCATCGCCTGGTGTGCCGGGTCACGGACCAGATTCTCCATCTGGAACGGGTCGGCGACGTTGTCGTAAAGGCACCAACGACCGCTCTCGGCAACAGCGTAGGTATGGGTGTCGGTTCGCAAACCGCGATAGGTTGGCTGGTTGATGAACTGGTGACCTGGTCGGGTTTCCCGTGCCCCGCGCGCAGGGCTGTCGGACGCCGTCTCTTCTGCATCGCCATCCTCACCGTTTGCCGCCATACCATCACCTGCATGCGGCAACTGGTTCATCAGGAACACGGCTGGTGACGCCTTGACGCTGCCACCGCGCATCACGGCCGACATGTCCCGTCCGGCACAGTGACGCGGGACTGGCAGGCCAGCGAGCGCACATAACGACGGGTAGATATCGATGGTAGCGAACAGCGTGTCGGACCTGCTGCCTTTGGGCGTGACGCCGGGGTAGCGGATGAAGAACGGGACCCGGCAGGACTCCTCGAAGGGCACCTGCTTTGCCATACGGCCCTGCGACCCCATCATGTCGCCGTGGTCGGAGGTGTAGACGACGATCGTGTCTTCCGCCTGGCCACTGGCCTCCAATGCGGCGAGCAACCGCCCGAACTCCGCATCGACGCCGGTGATCGCACCATAATAGCCCTGCATGGCCGCACGTAGCGGCTCGGCGCCGGTCAGAGGTCGTGCCTCACCGGCCGCGGACTTCCCTTGCAGGGGAAACGAGACGTTGGGTCGCAGCTTGAGCTGGTCGGGAGGGTAACGCTCGGCGTCCTGCGCGGGCGGGTTGTAGGGCGGATGCGGCGGGTTCCAGGACACCATCAACATCCAGGGCTTGGTCGCGCCGTACTGCTGTTCGATGAGCGTGATCGCCTGATCGGTCATCGTGGTGCAATTCCAGCCGTCGGGCTGAATCCTCGCGCCAGTATCGGGATCGTAAGTCCAGGAGCGGTAATGCGCGTTGGTGCGAGCCCACACATGCCAGTCTTCGAACCCTTGGCGATCGGGACCCGCGGGTATGAACGCATTCCCGCGACCCTGCAGGTGCCACTTGCCGACATAGCCGGTGTGGTAGCCGGCGTCGCGGAACACGCGGCCGAGCGAAATTTCGTTCGACGGCAGCGCGACGTTATTGCGGGTCAGACCAGTTTGATACGGCCAGCGCCCACTCATGAGAATGCCGCGATACGGCGTGCAGAGCGGATAGTTGGAGACGCACCGATCCATCGAGAAGTTGGTATGTCGGAACGCGTCGAGGTTCGGCGCCGCGGCTTGATTGAAAGGCTCGCCTGGCAGCGATGCGGCTCGGTGCTGATCGCTGAAAACGTAGAGGAGATTAGGCCGTCGTCGCGCAGTCGCAGCACGAACGCCTGTTGCAGCGACAGCGGCACTTACTGCAGTCGCCTGAACGAAATCACGACGGTTCATGGGGGCCTCTCAACAGCATAACAAAAGGCCGGGGGCGGCAGGGGCCGCCCCCGGCTGTGGCTCAGTAACCGCGGCGGTTATGCTTGCTGTTGTAGATATGCGCGCTAGCCCGGTTCTGACGGGCCTCGAGGCGAGCACGCTGGTTGCCGTTGAGGTGGCCGTCGTTGTTCGCGCGCATACGCGCTTCGGTGGCATTGATACGACCCTGCTGGCGCTCGTCGCGGACTGCCTCCCCGGCTGTCAGCCGACCACTGGCGACGCCCTGATTGATACGCGCCTGTTGACGGCCCTGACGCTGGTTGACGCTCTGCGCATCTGCAGCTCCGGCAAGCACCAATGCTGCAGTGAGGGCAGCGGTAAAACGTAGCTTCGACATCTCGTTCTCCTTGTTACTGCTCCTTCAACGCGGTGCTCGATCGATTCCGTCGCGAGAATTCCACTTCCAAGATTGACCGTTCTGTCGACTGGGACCTCTTCCAGTATGATAGCGACGAGTACAAAATCCCCATCGCAAAGACGCAACCAATTTTGTGGTACAGCCGTTCAGCGGCGCTGGTGCAAAAGTTCTAAATTTCGCGACAGTTGAGCCAACCGCCGGCTTCCAGATGCTCGATCGTCGCATAACTCGGTTGCAGAACGAACCAGTTCTAAAACACATTTGCGACGCTTAGTTTGAGGTTAAATGCCGCTGGGGACGGCGAGGCAGGATGGGCGGTTAGCGGATATGCTCCATCTTGAGCCCTTTGATCTTTACCTTTTTCCACTCCCGGTCGGCAGTAAGCGCGGGAACACCAAGCTGCAGCGCGAGCGCTAGACAGGAACGATCACCGAGGCCGCGCCCAAACTCCTTCGTCTGAGTGTGCAGGCCAGCGGCCGCATACGCTGCCTCCACGTCGTGGGAACGTACATCGAGACGAAGCTCGTCCAAGATATCGCGGATGGTAGCCGCGTCCAAACCACTAAGCAGGAGCTCCTTGATGACCTCCTGTATATTCACGGCTGAGATCGCTGCTCGCCCGATGTGCGGTGTGACCTTGTCAGCACCTGGCTCATCCCGAACCAGCGCCAGCACCGCCGATGCATCCATTACAACAGATGTCATGCTGGATTTCCCTGCGGCTCCGAATGGGAAGGCTCGCCTACCTCCGCGATGGCCTCTGCCTCACGATCAGACAGAAAGTCATCGACTGTTCGCGTCTGCTTGGCATGCTCTCGATATAGTGCCTGAGCTCGAGAAACTCCGTGACCAATCGGCGACAGGCGGACCTGATCGTCCTCAACCGTCAAGATGACCTTCGCATCTCCATGAAGGCCCATCGCTTTGCGAACCGATGCGGGCAGAATCATGCGACCGTTACTAGCCACTTTAACGTCTATGGACTGCGTAGCCACGGCGCCGCCTCTCCTTAAAAAACTATATGGATTGCATGCCACTTAACGCGAGATGACACAATGCTATATGTGGCATAAGGCCGCACGTATCAGGTTAGCTAGGCTATTCTGGGTACACCCAAAAGGCACCAGGTTTCGGCGGGCGTAGGGCAGTACGCTATTAAGAGCCATGAGTGTGTCTTCGTGGCACGTCGACTGAGATGTGACACACAGTTAGTAATGTTGCTCTAATGGCAACTAATGGCAACTGATGGCTAATTAGGACTAACGTGGCTGAAAATAGGCATAGGTGTTGCTATGACGCTACAGATCAACATAACTCCAAATGGACGGATGAGTCTGCCGGCTGACGTTCGTAAGCGGTTGGATCTAATTGGCGGCGGTGCGATCTATCTAGACGAAACGGATGACGGCGTCGTATTGCGAACGGCGAACCAGGCGGTGGCAAGAGCGCAGGCATTAGCCAAGCAGTATACCGGTCGAAACCCAGACGCCTCGGTTGACGCATTCCTCAACCGGCGTCGCGAAGACAGCGGCGAATGACTGCGGTGCTTGATGCATCTGCCCTCATTGCCATGATCAAGGGCGAGCAGGGGCCGCCAAGGTCGCCACTGGGATCGCGGGCGTCCGCGTAGGCAGCGTGAATTACGCCGAGGTGGTGACCCATTTCATCCATGCCGGCATGCCTGAGCGGGAGGTCGATGCCATG
>Ga0308169_10003970_pt1 | contig 14057 bp, 10 predicted proteins | sample PhyBR1_2_FD_202139 | JGI IMG/M metagenome (GOLD analysis project Ga0308169, IMG submission 202139) | Phyllosphere microbial communities from UC Gill Tract Community Farm, Albany, California, United States - DLSLSB.R1 | ecosystem: Host-associated > Plants > Phyllosphere > Unclassified | place...
GGGCCACACCTGCGGCAGTGTAGACGCGTAGTTGCTGCTATTGTTGACCTGCGCGCCGAGCAAGAGGAACGGCGCCCCGTCGACCATCAGCGCATGACGGCCGCCCTTGGTGACGATCCGCGGCGTCTCGGTAGCGGTCTGCGCGGACGCGACGCCGGCAACCATCGATGCCGACAACGCCAGCCCGGCGAGCATGCGCTTCATACAAACCATCAGGAATCTTTCTTTTTGGAAAGCTGCGGCACAAAGACGGGATCTCCGTAGACGATCCCCCGCCCGTCGGTGCCGATGTATACGCGACCGTAAGTCTTCGGATCGCCGGCGATTACGCGGAAGCGCAGTCCCCATTGATGCCGATCGTCGTTGATCCGATACCAGTGCGTGCCACCGTCGATCGACCGCCATACACATTGTATGCCGTTCCTTCTTCCGATGGCGTAGACTGCAGGGTAATGTGCGGCCGGAGCGGCCCGACCGAGGCCATAGAGATCGACAACTAGATCAGCGTTCGCCTTGGTCCAGGTCTCGCCCGCGTTTTGCGATCGGTAGAGGTCGCCGCCGACTTTTAACCAGAGCGCGCCGGCCTGCCCAGGCACGGCCACGAGCGGGTTCTGTTGTTCGCGATTGGTGGTCTTAACCGCAGCTAGATTCGCGGGCAGTCCGCGTCCGCGGACCGCGACGAAATGAGAGCCGCCATCGCCGCTGCGCAAGACAGCGTGATGGATGCTGTCAATCGCGTAGAACGTGCGCGGATCGACCTTGTCGGCAGTTACGCGAGTTTCGATCGGCAGACCCATGGGGGCGGACCAAGTCCGTCCGCGGTCACGGGTAAGCAATGTCGGACGGGTCCCGACAACGAACGTCAAGCCGTCCGCCGAGACCACGATCGGCGCATCGCCGGTCTTCTCCGGCGACAGACCATCGCGCCCTACGGGCCGCGTTGCGTTCGGCGGCACGACCGAATGCCAACTGGTGCCGCCATCGCCCGACCAGGCAAGCGTCACTGACGTCTCGCGAGCGTGCGTGTTGCCGCTGCGGACGATGACGTGTGGCGCCATGCCTGCGTAATCGAGATTGTTCGTGTTCGTCAGATACGGGTTCGTATGAACCTTCGCCGGAGACACGCTCAGATCGTCATGCCGAAAACCGCCGATGTCACCAAACCCGGAGATCAATGGCGCGCCGGCCGTCGGGCTGGTCAGCGTGATGATTGCCGTCTGTTCGATCCCGGAGGTCCACGGCTTCCACGCCATCGTGCCCGGGGCGCTAAACGACCCGGTCGCGTACATTGTTGCGCCCGTCACATAGGCCGCATGAGTCGCATCGAACGGATCGATCGCCAACCCCGCAATCCAATGCCCGAAGTCCGCTGTGTCGCCTGCGAGCTTGAGGAACGGCGATGCTGAGACGTTGCGCGTACTGCGCACGTACAGCTCGTCCCAATGCAAGCCCGCATCGGTCGACCGCCAAACCGTATCGACCGGCCTGTAGCGATCAACCGTGCTCACCGCGATCACACGCGCATCCTGCGCAGACACGGCGACCCCCATGTACCCGCCGACCGGAGCGTCTAGTCGCTTGTCCGGCGTAACATCGAACCAGCGCGAGCCCGCGACCTCGTACCGCCACACCGCCCCTCGGGTGATGCCGTTCGGTCCAATGCCGTTCGCGTAAGTGATCGTCAGGACATCGTCCGATCCCAATACCGCCTTGACCGGCAGCATCGCCGCGTCAGGACCGCCGGCGATAGCGATCCACGTTGCGCCATCATCGTCCGATCGAAACAGATGGGGTGCCCCCGGATCGGCGCTCGCCACGAACATGCGGCCGGGATGCGCCTTGTCGAACAGCACGAACGACAGGCCGCCATGCGTCGTTCCCGGGACCGAAGGCGCGCCGAGTCCGACAAGCGGAAACGCCGTCACTTTCGTCCAATGCGCGCCACTGTCCACGCTCCGCCACAGTCCATCGTGCCGAGATCCGAACAGCAACCGCGACGGTTGGTTCGGATCGATCGCCAATCGCTCGCCAAGACCGCGGCCGTCCTCATTCCCACCCATCCTGAACGGCACTGGCGTCGTCGTCCAGTTCCTGCCGCGATCGCTTGACCGCAGTATTGCGGCTTCGCCCCGCCACGACATACCCGCAGCTAGATAGACGACATCAGCGTCGATCGGATCGGACGCGACGCTTTCTACGCCCATGTAGCTGCCGACCGGGTTCCCGTCCTGCAAGGGGACCCAGCGCCCAGTCGCTGCATCGAAGCGGTACGCCCCCCCCATGTCAGTCCGCAGATACGCCAGCCCTCGCTCCGCCGTACTGAAAACGATACCGGGCGCGAACCCGCCCCCGCCGACGGTCACATTATTCCACCGATAGGGAACGGCATCGGGCAATTTGGTCTGTGCAATGGTCGGAATCGTCAGAGTTGCAAGTCCAAGTACGGCGAACAGCCTGATGCGCCTACTCACTCGTGATCCTCCCTTCCGGCCCTCCCGGCCTACGCCGTCGGCCGCTTCAATTGTACGATCAATGTCTTTTCGAGGCTTGGAGGGCAACCCCTAATCCAGAGGCGGCGCATTTGTCCGCTGATACGAGCGCGACGAATAGTGTCGTCAGAAGACCGCAGCTTGTCGATCGGACGTAGCTTTGCGCCTACTGCGCGTACGAAGAAACTGCGGTTCAAGTCGTAAGAATATCTCAGACGCAAGAGAACAAGGGATACGTAGCAAACAAGGTTTTCAACGCGTCCATGTGTGACCATCGGCCAGCTGGAGGCCCTGCATCGCTTAGCTTCGAACCCGACGTATTGAGCCGCAACAGTATGGGTGGCCTTCCGGCACCAACCTGCCGGCACTTTTCCATGCAACCTAACCATCGCAATTCTATCGGATCAAGAGCGTGGTCGGCCAATGGTATCGAACTATATACCCGTGACGCATTTCGTGACAGATTCCACGTGAGACGGCATCTCACCGACAACCTCCGAGATCTTCTGTCGGATGCGAGGGAGCAGCGTCGAGAGCTGCTTGACGGCGACCAGTGCCATCGGGTCACCTAAGGTTGGACGCAGGCCTTGACCTTCCATCACCGCGATCCAACTCGGCTCCAGAAATAGATCGAGGGCTTCGGGAAAGAACCGTCCTCGGCTACGATACAAGTCCAGCCTATCGGTCAGCGTATCGGGTATGGGCATCGTGCGCACATGCCTCCAGAACGCTGAATCGTCGCGCTTCGTGACGTGATAATGTAGGATCAGAAAATCCCGTACGCGCTCATATTCCAGCTCGGTAGCGCGGTTGAAGTAGGCGATGTCCGCTGACGCGAAGCCTTTGTCCGGAAACAGTGCCAGCAGCCGAGTGAGAGCAGATTGCACGAGATGGATGCTAGTTGACTCCAGCGGTTCCAGGAAACCCGCTGCAAGGCCAATCGCGAGCACGTTCTTGCTCCATGCCTTCCGGCGGCGCCCCGTGGTGAAACGAAGGAGGCGCGGATCCGCAAGCGGCTCCCCCGTCACACTGGTGCGCAAGATGCGCTCGGCTGCATCCTTTGTTGTGAACGCGCTGGAGAAGACGTGGCCATTACCCATTCTGTGTTGGAGTGGAATGCGCCATTGCCAGCCTGCATCTTCCGCAATCGCGCGCGTGAACGGCACGGGTTCCGCTATGCGCGTTGTTGGCATCGCAATGGCGCTGTCACAGGGCAACCAGTGGCTCCAGTCGACATATCCGGTCCTCAGCGCACCCTCGATCAACAGCCCTTGAAAACCCGAGCAATCGATGAAAAAGTCAGCTGCGAGACGATCACCATCGTCCATCGCCACGTCACGTATAAAACCTGCATCGGTCAGGCCTACGTCGACGATCTGGCCCTCCCGACGAACGACCCCTCCGGCTTCGGCAAGACCACGCAGATACTTGGCGTACAAGCCGGCATCGAAGTGAAAGGCATAGCTGATATCTGAAAGCGGGCCGCGCGAATTTGGACTTGGGTGACGAAACTTGCCCGCGGCTGCGGCCATTGCGGACATACTGTAGGACGTTAGCGGACCGGCCGTCGGTTCATCGAAAGCACGTAGGGCTTGCCAATACGAATGAAACGGCAGCGGACCGATCTCGGCGCCAAAACGACCAAATGGATGAAGGTAGTTCTGCCCTACTGCGCCCCAATTCTCGAATGATATTCCTAACTTGAACGTCGCGCCCGTCATCCGGACGAAGGCGTTCTCGTCGATGCCTAGCAGCGCGTTAAGTTCGCGGATCGGCGGGATCGTCGCTTCACCGACGCCAACGGTCCCGATCTCCTCTGACTCCACCAGGGTGATTGTAATACCGGCCCCAGCGAGAGTTTTCGCGAGAACGGCAGCTGCCATCCATCCCGCAGTTCCCCCTCCAACTATCAGGACCGATGATATTGGCTGATGCCGAATGCCCATCGTGCTCTTTCTGCTCTTATAAGTGTGACATAATTAACGGCGAGGGTTTAATTATCATACTAAATATTGACGGCAAATATCAGTTTCGATAGCGCTCCTGACCAGGACCGATCCGATTGCCGTCAGGGAAGCGAAGATCGGCGTGTCTGGGAGGGGATTGCGGTAGCCTTGCTGCTTTTGCGTCACCCCCTGTTGCCATGCTGAGCCCGTGAAGGCTCTCAGCCGAGAGGGTATTATGCGCGTTCGTTTCTTCACCAAGAATAAGTTCTTCCGCCATCCATGGCTGGCAAGCGCATCCGCGGCGGCGCTCATGACGACATCTGCTCATGCCCAAGACGTATCCGTGCAGGACAAGCCCGGCTCCGGCGGACCAGCGCAGTCTGCCACCTCCGCTACGGGGGACAAGGGGACACCGATCAACGGGACACTGCCACGAGATGGCAGCGGAACCCAGACGGCCATTCCTGCCGATGCCGCCGGAACGATTGCTCAACCGGATACGACGGCAAACGGCCCTGCTGGTGATGAGATCGTCGTTACTGGCTTCCGACAGAGTCTTGCGACCGCGCAGGCGCTGAAGTTCAATTCAGATCAGTTCGTCGACTCGATCACCGCTACCGACATCGGCAAGCTGCCCGACAAGAACGTATCCGAAGCGCTGCAGCGCATCTCCGGCATTCAGATCGATCGCACATTTGGTGAGGGTTCGGGAGTTCAGATCCGCGGACTTTCGCAGGTGAAGACCGAGCTTAATGGCCGCGATGTATTCGGGGGCAGCGGCGGGCGAAGCTTAAATTTCGAGGACGTGCCTTCCGAGTTGCTTGCGGGTGTAGACGTGTACAAGAACCCGTCCTCCAAGGAGATCGAGGGCGGCATCGGCGGCTTGGTCAACTTGCGCACTCGCATGCCGTTCGACGAGAAGGGATTCGTTCTGTCGGCCAGTATGGGCGCGAACTATTATGATCTCGCGAAGGACGCGCGCTTCAACGGATCGGTGTTGCTCAGCAAGACCTGGCAGAATACTGGTATTGGCGACATCGGTTTCCTCTTCGACGTATCGACGTTCGAGGGAGTGTTCCGCCGCGATCAGGCGTCGATCGAACCCTATGTGGATGTGAACAACGTCCCAGGTCGCGTGGGACAGGTCTCATCGGTACCCGACGGCGCAGGTATCCAGGTAACCGAGGGCAACCGCAAGCGTCGTGGATATTATGGCGCGGTCCAGTGGGAACCGGCTAGCAACCTGCAGTTCTATGGTACGTTCTTCCGATCGCAGTACGATTTGTACACGCCGAACTATTCCAGTTTCGTGACGCGTGGCACCGACACGAGCGGCCTTGCCAACCTGACACCGAACGGTACCTTCGCGTTCGCCAACGACGGATCCTTCCTCGCAGGCGGATACGCAGGGCTCGTTCCCGCCTATTCAGAGCCACCCTATGTCAACACCGCGCTGTCGCTGGCCAACAACACGCAGGCGGCTTTCAACAAGTCGGTAACTACGGATTATGCGGGCGGCGTTAAGTGGCAGCCGACCGACCGACTGCACCTTAATCTTGACGTCCAATACATCCGCGCAACGGCAAGTAACGAGAGCTACACTGCCTTCGCGCAGAAGGACCTTGCCTCCTACTACGTCGATCTTCGAGGCGACCTGCCACAGATCGTCTTTGGTGGCGCGCCGGGCGGGGCGGCGAACAATGATTTATCGGCCTACCGCGTTACGGCCCTGATGGACCATTTCGAGGACAGCGTAGCAACGCAGAAAGCCGCTCGCTTCGATGCTGAATGGGATTTCGATAATAGCCCGCTAACGTCGCTTCAAGCCGGTATTCGGTACACCGACCGTGACGCCATCAATCGCAGCACGCCCTACAACTGGACCGGCGCGTCCAACAGCGCCCTCCCGCTCAACAGCACATTGGTCCCTGGCGTTCCCAATCCGTATGACACGCTGTTCGACGGCAAGGGCACGAACATCGTTGGCGAGGTGCCGTACATATCGGCGAACCTGTTCGACAACGCATCGGGGGCGTTCCAGTCGATCGTTGGTCGGGGGCTCAGCACGTTCACCGATCAGGACGTCAACACCCAGCGCGAAAAGACGTACTCCGGATACGCGATAGCATATTTCAAGTTCGATGCAGGACTGCCGATCGACGGCAACATCGGCGTCCGCGTCGTTAAGACGACCACCGAGGGGGTTGGCTCCACCCGCCTGACGTATCGCGATACGCTTCTTCCGGGTAGTGACTCCATTACGGTCGATCAGCCGTTCGCCGCCAGCCAAAATTATACGAAGGTTCTGCCGAGCCTTAACCTGCGAGGTCACATAACGGAGCGCTTCCAGGTTCGTGTCGGCGCGTCCAAGGGGTTATCGCGTCCGAACTTCGCGGACTTGCGCGCGATCCGTAACCTTTCGCTCAATTACACTGCGACGACCAACACCGACGGTACGGCTGGTCCGTTCATCCTGAACGGAGCAACCGGGTCAGGGGGCAATCCCGCCCTAAAGCCATTGACGGTGGATCAGGCTGATTTTGCGCTTGAGTGGAACGCTTCGCGGTCCACCTTCCTGTACGGCACGGTATTCTACAAGAAGCTGAAGAACTTTACGACCTCGCGGCTGTTCAACGTTGCATACGAAGTCCCCGGTCAAGGTACGCAGACGTTCCAGTATACGGCACTCGTCAATGGAACGAAGGGCACGGTGAAGGGTGCGGAGATCGGCGGAAACACCTTCTTCGACTTCCTGCCGGGCCCCCTGTCCGGCTTGGGCGTGCAGGCAAACGCTACCTACGTCGACAGCGACGCTCCCGGCAACGGAGGCGTCTTATTCAACGGGGATCCGGCCCCAACCCAACTCGAGCGGTTGTCGAAATGGAGCTACAATCTCGTCGGCCTCTATGAGAAGTACGGATTTTCGGCCCGTGCGGCCTACAACTGGCGTAGCAAGTACCTTGATACAACTGCGGGCAATGGGACGCTTAACGTCCCGATATTCTACCGCGCCTACGGTCAGCTTGATGCCTCGATAAGCTACAACTTCAATCCGAAGGTGTCAGTAACCGTAGATGCGATAAATCTGACGAAATCTCGCTATGACAGCTACCAGTATTTTTCGACGAATCCCCGGAACTATGAATTGAACGATCGTCGGTTCGGCGTGACCTTCCGGATGCGTAACTGATACGTCCAGTTCAAACTGGAGGACGTCGGTGGTGGCAAGTGCGGCCACCGACGAAATACTGTTCAGCAGGTAGGAAGCGGTGCCTCTCCATGCCTTTGGAAAATTGCTCTACCTACCGGTGCTGAACCTTTAACGCCGCTGGTTTTCGATTAATCTGAGATGGCCGTCCGGAGATCAGTCGAACGCCAGGTCGATGTTTCCTATTGAAAAGTGGGTGACCGGCCACTCTGAGATGAGCGAATGCCCGGCTCCATCGGGAGCGGCCGTTAATTTGTAGCGAGTGAGGCGTTGTGAACTGGTCGCGAGCCTTCTATCCTACGGCGTGACCCATAAGCGGTCATCCATGTGCCTCTACCCGCCTCTCAACTTTGGACACTCGTTCATTCGGACTGAGCAGGATCGTCATCCAGGGTAGCGACCCCCATCAACGGATGCATGACGAAGGTCCAGCCGTCGCCGCCGACAATCATAAGGCGCAGAGATTGACGATCTGCGGTGCCGAGCAACGATGCCGAACCTGACGAAGCCGGCAATGTGACCGTCCTACCATCCTGTAGAATACCGGTTGCCCAACCACGCCGTCCATCGCGGATCTCGTTGGCAAGGCGCTCCAGAGCCGTATCGAGCGCAGTGCGCGCACGTTTTCCTGTAACCCATGCATAACCGCCCAGTCCCAATTCCGGCGGCGTTACCTGGGATTGGCCGGGGACTGCAGACGGCTGTTTGACAATACGGCTGGGGCCTTCTTTCAGGGTGTTCAGCGGACGCACACCCTCCATACTCATCATACGCGCAAATTCATCCATCGCCGTTTCCTCAGTGTAGCGCTCGGAGCGAATAGGTTTGACTACTAGTTCCTTCCTGGTGCGAGAATGGCCTAAGAAGGGCGATCTCGCTGCAGTGTTTTCCGTGGCTAAACCTAGGCGGGCTTCAGATCGTGCACCTCTCGCGGGGGACACTTTGTGGGAGCGCAGGCTCACTACGCGGGGACAGGCAACCACTAAGCCCGCCGCTGGTTTATAGTAAACATCATCGGCGGCCGGTCTGGTTCATCGCGGGTGCTTTCTCGACGAGGCACTATGCTCATCCACGCTGGCTATACCCTGACCTTCGACTGCAATGCCCCGACGCCGGTCATCGCCATGCTCAATCTTCACCCTTCGCGACTGGTAGATCTGCGATCACCGTACGAAATGTCCATTGGCGCGGCGACTGATCGGGAAGACTACCGTGATGCGTTCGGTAATATCTGCACCCGCCTGATGCTCCCAACCGGCATGACTACGCTGTCGTGCGACTTTATCGTTGAGGATAGCGGCAAACCCGATCCCCAGTATCCCGCCGACCAACAACCAGTTGAGGAACTTCCGGCGGAGATACTAACCTATCTATTGGGCAGTCGTTACTGCGACACCGACCGCCTGACGACGGAGGCCTGGCGTCTGTTCGGCGGAACCGCACCAGGGGCTCAGCGCGTCCGCGCTATCGTCGACTTTGTTCATCAGCATGTCACCTACGGGTACTGCTATGCTCGCGCTAGGAGGACCGCATACGAGGCTTATGAAGAACGGGTTGGCGTCTGTCGTGACTTTGCTCATCTCGCAGTCGCCTTGTGCCGCTGTATGAATATTCCGGCGCGCTATTGCAGCGGCTACCTCGGCGACATCGGCGTGCCGCCCGTCGACATCGCGATGGATTTCCATGCCTGGTTCGAAGTGTATCTCGGCAATTCATGGCACGCATACGATGCACGGCATCGCATTCCGCGCACCGGGCGCATCTTAATGGCAGTGGGCCGCGACGCAGCTGATACTGCCCTTACCACCGCTTTTGGCTGGGCGCGGCTCATCCGCTTTGAGGTTCACACGGAAGAGATGTCAGCGCTTGCACCGCGAATTGTACCGCGTCACGATCCCCTCCTAGCGCACGATGGCATCCTGGAACTCGTCGTTTAGTCCAGCGAACTTAGTGCTCCTAAGCCGTCGCCTTTTTGATTGCCGATCCAACCTGACCCAGTTGCGGTCGTTCGCGCCCCGTATTGCGCCTCCCAACTTCAGACGCTTGTTCATGAAGCGTCGAACGCGTTCCAGGCGACCTGATCAACCGAAGAGCGTAGCCTACAAAACGCGATCCGTGTCCTCCGGACGCGGCAGCCAGCAGCTGGCACGTCTCCCGAACAGGCGGTAACGGTTGCGTGCGACCCAGCGGTATAGCGGATCGCGCAGCCTGCGCGGCACTGGCCGAGCCGCGGCGACGATCCGCCACGGCCAACCGAGCCCAGCATAGATCGCCAGCACCGCGTCGCTGTCGCGCAGCGCGCGGTCGTCCTGGACGACAATGATCGTGTCGGGATCCGCCGGGTTAATCCCGAACCGGCGACAGAGCGCGGCGCCAACCTCGCCCTGCATCGCAGCGAGCCGGAAGCCGTGCGCGCGGTCGTGCGTCAGGACGAACTGCGCATTCGCCGAGCACAGCACGCATTCGGCGTCGAAAAGGATGATCGGATGCTCAGTCATCAATTCTGTCCAACCGGCCTCGATAGTGAATGACACGGCCGAACAGCGGCAGGTCGACGGGAATGTCGAACGTAAACGCACCGCCTTGGCCCTGTTCGACGGCATGGCATGCGGGCCGTGCCCATCGCGGAAGAGGTATGCCTAGGAACCGGAAGCCCACCAACTCCATATGCAGCGCTCCGTCGACGACCGAAACGTCGAAGCAGTTTGCCGCCGGCCCCATCCGTTCGACCAGGCGGCCGTGCTGCATTCGTAGAGTGCTGCGATACTGCCGATCGCCGAACCTGCGATGCCAGTGCTCGTTGGCGCCGCGCCGTTCGAACCGCACGGTGACCGGCACACCCGATCCGCGCGCTGGCAGCCGCATCATCCGGCACAGTAGCCGCGGCAACAGGTTGTCGCTCGCCCGTATCTCGGCAAGGCCCTTCCAGACCTGGTCGTCATCTTCGTCATGCACCGCGCGCAGACTGGGCGCGAGGCCATCGATAGCTGGACCGAGCAACCGCCGGAACAGCGCGGTCACCAGCCGAAATCCGGCTTGGCGACCATCAGCCAGAAGATCACGAGCACGCCGGCAAAGGCGGGCCAGCCGAGCACGAACCAGGTTCGCGACAGATTGAAATAGCGCGCCGGCAGTGCCTCACCGTCGGTGAGCCGGTCGACGATCCGCCGCATCTCGATCTGGATGCCGACGACCGGCAGCCAGCATGCGCCAACGAACAGGTACAACACGATCGCCGCCGCCAGCCAGCCGGTCGTCAGCGGGTAGCCGGCGATCCTGGCCAGCCACACGCCGGTCACCGGCTGCACGATCACCGCGGGCGTGGTGAACAGCCAGTCGGCAATCACGACGTTGCGGTTGACGATGCGTCGCGCCGCCCGGTCACCGGAGCGGTTGGCCATGAAGCCGTGGAACGCAGTGCCGAGGCCGGTCCCGAACAACAGCGTGGACGACAGGATGTGCACGGTCTTGAGCAGCAGATACTCATCCATGGTCGGTCTCCAGGGCGTGGACGGCGAGCGCCAGCCCCAGGATGGCAGCGTTCTTGACGAGCGCGCCGAACGGATCGGCCCAGAGGTCGGGCATCGTCGTGGCGAGGATCGCGGTATAGCCTAGCGTTACGACGAACCCGGCCATCGCGGCGCGGCGCACGCGCGCCAGCAGCGCCAGCCCGATTACGATATCGAGGAAGGCCCCCGCTACGAGCGCGGCGATCGCGGGTGTACCAGTCAGCCCGACACGCGCCACCAGCGCCAAGTTAGTACCCGCAGGCGTCAATGCGAGTGGCACGATGCCGCCGGCTAGCCAGACCACCGCCAGCAACCAGCGCAGCACTGGCGCCAGTGGCATCAGCCGTGCCGCAAGCCGGTCGGCTTCCGTCGCGGGCGTTCGCGCCAGCGCGACGTCCAGCGTAGCCGGAACCAGCCCGGTCGCGGCGATCAGCGGCTCGACGTCGCCGGTGTTACCTGCCTCGAGCATGGTCAGACTCTCGCGGGTCACCGGCCCGATCCCGAGCCGCGTCACTCCCGCGAGCACCCATCGCGGCAACCGGACAACGCGCGCGGGTGCCAGACCCAGCCAGCGCCGGATACTGGCGGTCAGCGCGTCCGTGGTCATCGGTTCGGGTCCGACGACGTCGATCCGTGCGGCGATCGGCGTCTCCCGGTGCAGCAGTCGCATGATGCTCGCGACCAGGTCGTCGACATGGATCGGCTGCACGCGCCACCTCCCCGGCCCCAGCCATGGCGTAAGCGGGAGGGCCGCGAGCGCGCCGAACAAGGCGCTGCTCTGCCCGCCCCGACCAATAATGAGCGACGGCCGCAGCACGACCCAATCCATCCGCGCACCGGCGGGATCGAGACCGGCGAGATGATCGTCCGCGATACGCTTGCTGAGATGGTAGCGCGTTGTCGCACCGGCATCCGTGCCGAGCGCAGAGACCTGAACCACGCGGCGGACGCCGCCAGCATGGCATGCGTCGAACAGCGCGCGCGCTCCCTTGTCGTGGACCGTTGCATAGCGTCCACCATCGCGGATAATTCCGGCGCAGTTGACGACCGCATCCACGCCGAGCAGCCGCGGCGCCCAATCTCCCGACGTGTCCTGCGCCAAGTCACAGCGGATCGTCGAGACGCCGCACAGCGCCTGCGCGAGCCGCGCCGGATCGCGCCCGGCGGCGGTGACGCGAACGCCCTCCGCCATCAGCCGCCCTACCAGATAGCGGCCGACGAAGCCTCCGGCACCAATGATAACAACATGCATCGCCGCACCCTCAAGCTTCGGCACGGGGGCTGCGGCTCCACACCCCAAAGCCCATGCCGACCAGCGCCAACAATACCCCGAACAGCGCGCTCGTGACCGTGCCCTGCACCAGCGCGGTCGGATCGGTCGCGACATAGCGCATCGACACGAGCAGCATCGGGGTGGCGATCATCATCACCATCGACCACACCGTCCAGAAGCGTGACCGCTCTTCGGTACCGCACAACTCGGCGAGCAGGATCGACAGCGGTCGCCACAGCGCGGCGGCAGCGAAGACCGCAATCAATGCGGTCAGCGCATAGGTCAGTAGCAAGGCAGCGATGGGTAGCAGCATGGCGAAAAACTCCTTCGACGCCGTCCTGGTATCGGCCGGCTGCCGGACGCCTTGCGAATGGCATGCCAATTGCGAAAATCGACGAGATCGCGTGGTCTACGCTGGTTCGTAGGCTCGCAGATGTTAACGGCGTGAACGGGACTGCGTGCTATGGTATCAACGATGGATACGGCAATCGACATCATCGCCTATGTCGGCGCGCTCGGCCTGACCGCAGTGGCAAGCCTTATGCTCGCGCTGTTCGTCGCGATGCGCGCCCGCGCACTACCGGGCTCAGCGTTACTTGCGCTGTTCCTGGTCGGCGTCGCAAGCTGGAGCATCGCGCAGGCGATCCCCGCGATCGTCGGGCCGGCCGCGACCCCGTTCACCGCGACGCTGATCGCGCTGTCGCCACTGCCGGCCGCCGCCTTTGTCCACCTTGTTTTCGCATTCGCCCTGTGCGGTACGCTTCGCCCCGTCGCGATCGCGAGCTACGCAACCGCGGGGGTTGCTACGTTGGTAGGCCTGACGTTCGGGGTCGGGGTGGTCGTGCCATGGCACGGCTTTCCGGGCATGTTCGTACCGTCGATGGTCGGCTGGGGCGTGCTCGGTCTCGCGGGGGTATTGTCGGTGATCGGTCACCTTCGCCTCGCGCAAACCTGGGTGCAGCAACTGGGTCTTCATCGTCGCCAGGCCGGTGCGGTGTTCGCCTCCAGCCTCGTCGGGCTCGTCGCGTTGACCGGCTTTACCTTCCCCGCGCTCGGGATCGACGCCTATCCCTGGCCCGTCCTGCTGCTGCCGCTCTACTCGGTCGTCCTGGTCTACGGCATCCTGCGCCACCGCTTCATGGCCTCGGATCTATGGGCGCGGCGCGGGCTTGTCTGGTTGCTGCTGGTCGCGCTGGCAGGCGCGGTCAGTGCTGGCATCGCCACCGTGCCGCTGGTGCTGATCGGCCGGCCTGCGGGCCTGTTCGCGACTTGGGCGGCGCTCGCCGCAACGCTCGCGTTCGGCATCCTCGTCCTCGCCCCGCTCAAGCGACTTGTCGATGCGGTCGTGTTTCCCGGCGGCCGGGTCAGCGACGCCGACGTCGCAGACTGGCGCGACCAGCTGGCCGGAGCGATCGACACGACGGAACTCGCGACGATCGCCAATGTGTTGCTCGCGCTGCGGCTGAACTTGCCCGTCGTTGACGACGGTCCGTCATTGGCGGTCGCCGGCGAAACGGTGACCCTGCGTGGCTGGAACGATGCGCCGCCAGCGACACGCCACGTCGTCGACCGGTTCGCCGGGCTCGTTGAGGAAACTGCGCGCCGCCTTGCAGCCGCGCACCGGCTGGTTGA
>Ga0308169_10003971_pt1 | contig 14056 bp, 12 predicted proteins | sample PhyBR1_2_FD_202139 | JGI IMG/M metagenome (GOLD analysis project Ga0308169, IMG submission 202139) | Phyllosphere microbial communities from UC Gill Tract Community Farm, Albany, California, United States - DLSLSB.R1 | ecosystem: Host-associated > Plants > Phyllosphere > Unclassified | place...
AGTATTCCAGCTGCGCCAATGCCCATTCAATATCGGATTGGGTCGCTGAAAGTTCATGCATCCGTTTAAAGACCTCCAGGATTTCTGCCAATGGATAATGCTTCTCGACTGATCTCAAAATACGCTTATGCGAGGTAATTTCTGTATTTTCTTCATCAATCAGCAGTTCTTCATACAGCTTTTCACCCGGACGTAAGCCGGTATATTGAATTTCAATATCACCATTTGGATTTTTTTCTTCACGGACTTTGAGTCCACTGAGTGAAATCATTTGTCGTGCCAGATCCTGAATCCGTACCGGTTCGCCCATATCCAGCAAGAACACATCTCCGCCGGTACCGAGGGCACCAGCCTGAATCACCAGCTGCGAGGCTTCCGGAATGGTCATAAAGAAACGGGTCACTTCAGGATCGGTCACGGTAATCGGACCGCCTTTGGCAATCTGCTGTTTAAACAGCGGTACCACCGAGCCCGAAGAACCCAGTACATTACCAAAGCGTACAATACTGATCTGGGTCTGGTCCTGAGCTTCTGCCATGGCCTGACAATAAAGCTCTGCCATGCGCTTGGTCGCACCCATCACGTTGGTCGGGCGTACCGCTTTATCGGTTGAAATCAGTACAAAGGTTTCGACGCCTTTTTTCACCGCAGCATTGACGCTAAATGCCGTTCCCACCGCGTTATTTTTCAGGCCTGCTAATGGGTTACACTCCACCAGAGGTACATGTTTATAAGCCGCTGCATGATAAACTGTTTGGATCTCATATTGTTCAATCACCCGCTCCAGCTTGCGTTCATCCAGTACTGAGCCCAGGATTGGAATAATGTCACATGATGCTGTGAGACGTAATTCTTTATCAATACTATATAAAGCAAATTCTGTCAGTTCATAAATAATAATTTTGGCCGGCTGGTTTTTAATAATCTGGCGACAAAGCTCAGAACCAATTGAGCCACCTGCACCAGTCACCATCACCACTTTATCTTGAATATTTTTAGCTAAAAGTTCTGCCACCGGAGGTACCGGATCGCGGCCCAGCAGGTCAATAATATCCACTTCCTGAATATCGGAAATTCGAATTTCACCATCGACCAGTTTAGTCAGGCCGGGAATCTCGGTAATTTTAAGATGCGCCGGTTCTAAAGATTTAACGATTTCACTTTTACGTATCCGCCCGACTGAGGGCAGTGCAATCAGAATTTCACTAATCTTTAATTTAGGGAAATATTTCAAGGCAATATCTGGTAAATAAACTTGAATCCCACCAATATTTTGGCCATTTAAAGACGGATCATCGTCAATAAATATAATCGGCACATGCTCATTGGAGCGGTTTAAGGTAGCTGCCACCTGCTGCCCTGCATTCCCAGCGCCGTAAATCGCGATACGTTTTTTAGGCACTCCGGCCTGTAAATAAGAACGCACGATAAAACGGATGAAACCTCGGCTAAACCAGACCCAGGCAAACATCATAAAGCCAAACATCAACGGGATGGATGTCGGAATAAAGGCATGGGTGCTATAAGCCAATAAATACAGGCCAATCACGGATAAGATTGTTGCCAAACCCAGTTTAACAATAAAGAATTCATTAAAGGTACGAACAATAAAACGGTATACACCACAAATAAACAGCGCAAAGACTGCAATAGCACTGACCCAAACTGACCCAAAGGGAATATTGGGTACAACTTCTGCACCGAGATCAAACTGGCGGATGGCATAACACAGCCAGATTAGAACAGGGAAAATACAAAAGTCTAAAATGACTAAAAATGCGAGTTTTGCTGAACGTGGAGATTCAACCAGAGGAATTACAAGAGATTTCATATATTTTTCAGCACGTCATATCTTAATTTAAAGAAGTTGTTATTAAGACTTGTGTTCTATGATACTTCCCACTTCCAAGAAAGAAAATGTAGGGATAACATTATTACTTGCAACTTTCACCCCAATACTTAAGTGTACAAAGTGTTCAACCACCACATCATGATCCAATAATGTACCCATATTTAAAATAGCACCATCTTGAATAATGGTATTCGTTCCGATAACACAACCAGCCATAATACTTACGCCCTGTCCTATTTTCGCACTCGGAGCAATAACAGTTTGTGGATGTATAATAGTCGTGAGGGGTATAGATAAGTCAAGCAGTAATTGTTGCCATTTTTGTCGTATTTGGTTATTTCCAACGGCAATGATGGCCTCGAAATCTTGTTGCTTGATTAAGGATAAGTTTTGAATATTTGAAACAATGGGATAGCAACCTGCCCATTGCTGCTCAGGCCATCGATCATCAACAAAAGAAATACTCTCCCAATTACCTAAAAGTTCAGCAACTTCAGCAATTGTTTGGCCAAAACCGCCTGCTCCTAAAATAAGCAATTTTTTTTCAGGCATCAGGATTTCCTGCTTTCAATTTGATGGCCAAGAATACTAATGGTAAATAAGCAATCAATATCGCGAATTCAGGATACGCCCATTGTTGGGTGGTCGTGATATAGGCGATTGGAAAGAGCCACAATAAATTAATAGCTGCTACCGCCAAAGTCACTGGCGTATGGCTGCCCCATTTACGCGATAAAATTTGATAGCTATGGCTGCGATGCGCATCATACATTTTATAGCCACTGAGCACGCGTTTAATCAGGGTATAAGTCGCATCGACCACAAATACACCTAGACAAATAATCCATGCACAAAACAGCGCCAAGTTTTCTTTGAGGGCAATTAATGCCAAAATCCCTAATGTTAGCCCTAAAAACCCACTACAGGCATCGCCCATAAAAATTTTGGCTTTGGGAAAGTTCCATAATAGGAAGCCAAATACACAAGCAGCCAATAACCAAAGTAGATCTGAATTCAGCGATGTATTTAGCAGATAGTACAAAATTGCCATACTGGCTGTAGTCGTGATGGCTTCAACACTGGCAATACCATTAATGCCATCCATAAAATTATACAGATTGAGTAACCACACCAAAAACAAAACCGCAATGATATTGGCTACAAAGCCGAGTTGCAGACCATTAAATATAGTGACTTCGGCAAAACCACCTAAACTGATCACCGCACCTATAGCCACTAGAAAATGGATGGCTAGACGCAACATGGAGTTGATATGTCCATGATCATCTAAGAAACCAAGCAGTGCGATAACAAAACCTGCCCCCATAAGGGTTAAACCTATATGGACTGTCAGTTGTTGGCTATAGATCAGTACAGCTAACGCCAATAAATAGCTACACACCACAGCTACACCACCACCGCGTGGGGTAGGTACACTGTGGGAGCTTCGTTCATTGGGGTTGTCTATGATATTTTTCTTTAGAGCATAGGCGCGCATAAAATAGGTAAAGCCAAATGCCAGAACAAAGAAAATAAGAAAGAATGAAATTGACATGTTTATAAATAAACTTATTTAGAATGAGAGGAATTAAACATTTTTTCTAGACTCGCATCGACAGTATAAGGTGCTGTCCAGCCTAGAACTTTAGTATTTTTGGAACTATCTACCACTAATTCTGAGCATAACCGTGAAGCCACTGACTTTTTACCTACCAAACTGGCTAAAAAGCCGATCAAACTTTTAGGTACAGGTAACATCAGCAATTTGTTATTTTGATAATGAGCTAACTTTTCAAATAACTGTTTAACTGAAATATCATCCTGATCACTGGCAAGAAATACTTCACGGTTGGCATCTGGATGGCTCGTACAGATATGAATCAAGTCGGCCAAATTATAGACACTTACCATACTGCGTTTATTGTCTAAGCATCCAATGGGTAAGGGTAATTTTTTACTTGCCAAGTTCACCATACTTTTAAAGTTGGCTTTTACATTAGGCCCATAAATAAGGACTGGACGAATAATGACAACTTCTAAACCTGTATTTTGAGATAACTCTAGTAAGGCTTGTTCTGCTTCATATTTAGATAAGCCATACGGGTCATCTGTGTGGACATGATCATTGGGGTGAAACGCTTGTGTCGTGGTTTGTTCACCATTCACTTTAATGCTACTTAAATAAATAAAACGCTTCACCCCACACTGCACCGCCTTTTTCGCAAGGTTTAAGGTACCGAGTACATTGGTTTGACGGTATGCTTCGAGTGGAGATGCTGCAGTTTCATCCATGACATGTGCACGCCCTGCACAATGTATAATGACCTCTACTTGGGAAAGGTCAACACTATCCAAGTTATCATTTAAGTCAAAATTGATATTGCTTATATTAGGATGAGCAAATGTTTGGACATTACGTGTATGTGCTAAAATTGAATAGCCTTTTTCAGCCAAAAACTGAACTAGATATTGGCCTAAAAAACCGCTGCTGCCTGTAACAAGTATTTTAGTTTGCATGCTGACTCTGCACTAAGTTTTCATAAATATTCATATGTGTTTTTACGACTTGCTCTATATCAAATTTTTGTTCTGCTAAAGCACGTGCATTGTGACTAAACTCTAAACATAATTCATCATTAGTGATTAATTTCTCAATCGCATTTGCTAAGCTATGTTCATCTTTTACCTGTACAAGAAAACCTGTCTTGCCATTTTCTATGGCTTCACGGCAACCTGGCACATCTGTAGTTACAATGGGCCGGCCTAAAGCCTGAGCTTCTAATAATACTTTTGGCATTCCTTCTCGATATGAAGGTAAAACGACTACGGTGGCTTGGCTCAAAACTTCAGACATATTACTTTGATGTCCCCACCACTCCAAGTCTCCTTTTTGTACCCATTCATTTAACTCTTTTTTAGTTAATGAAGTAGGATTATCAGGATCAATGCCGCCTACTAAAACAAATTTTACATCAGGATATTTATTTCTTAAGAGCAGGGCACTTTTATGAAACTCATACACACCTTTGTCTGCAAGTAAACGGCAAGCCATGAGCACTATTTTATTTTTCAAAGGTATGGGCTGAAAATCAAATTGTCTTAAATCTACCCCTGAACCTGGAATAAGTACAGTTTGCGATTCAGGAATAGCTACGTATTGTCGTAATATCCTTAAGTCATCTAAATTTTGTACTATAACTGTTTTATTTTTTGCACTAAGTGCAAGGCGATACAAAGGAATAATGCCTAAACGCAAGATTTTGGCTTTTAGCATGGTATTAGTAAAAATAAAGCCAAGCCCTGAAATTGCATAGACAATAGCAGGCACTTTAGCCAAAATTGAAGCTAAGCCACCAATAAGCACAGGTTTAATAGTGACCAAATGAACCACATCTGGTTGATTTTTTTTAAGTTTATTTTTTAAATCAAAAAGTAATTTTAGTGTTTGAAAAGGATTAATACTTCCTCTTTCAAGATTAATAGAGTGAACTTGTAAACCTAAAGATTCAAGATAACTCATTCTACCAGTATCTTTAGCAAAAATATGTACTTCATGACCTTGAGTTAAAGCCTCCAAGGCAATTGGTAGTCTATGTGATATAAAAAACCAATCTACATTAACAATATAGGCAATAATCAAAATACTTACTCCCTATATACTTTTAATATTATTTTTAACAATTCGAAATTTCCCACTTTTTTCTTTAGGAATATCATCAACTTTTTTTAGAGTAATTATAATATTTTGACCAACCATTCTCCTCAAACTCATAATAAATATTTTTTCTTGGTTAGCATTAAACCTACTATCAACAACTATAGAAATTTTTAACTCATGTAAATCATCTTGAACGGCTTGCAATAACAATATACCTTCAACCTCGTTAATACATAAAGTAATATGAGAAAGACTAATTTTCCCCATATCTTTTGTATATATATAATCTTGCTTCCGACCTTCAATATTTTTTACTAAAGGATGATTTGAGCCACAAGCACATTTAAGATCATTTTCAATTTCAATAGAATCCCCAACAGAATAACGAATTAATGGAGTACCTCTAGTAGAAAATGAAGTGACTAAAATTTCTTTATTATCAGTACCAGGATATTTATATTCAAATATTCCACTTAGTGGGTGGATATGCATTCCCCCTAATGGACATTCTAAAATAAATGGAGCACCCTCTGAAGAAGCGTATTGATCAACAACTTTACATCCTAATATAGACTCAATAACTTCACGATGTTCATCTAATACTGTTTCCGCTGTTGGAAAGAATACTTTTACTGAAAATAGGGATTTAAGTCCCTTACTTTTTGCTAAAGCACATATTTCGTAAACGCTTGAGGGATAACCTACTATATATTCTGGTTTATACTCTTGAAGACTATTCCAGTAAATATTAAAATTTCTAGCATTTATATCGAATGTAGAGTAGAATCTAATTTTATTTATAAAATCATCTCGATAACAAATCCCCTTTTCTAGATCACTAGGTATAACAACTTTTTTACCTGAAAACCATGCTGTTTTTTTACCAAGTTTATAACCATATTTCTCTCTAAAATGATCTAATAAAGCAAATCTTTCCTGCATATCTTCTTTAGTATAATAAACTTTCAGAGCTGTTCCTGTAGTACCACTAGTTTTACTAGTTATTTTTTCATTATTAGAGCTAATAGTAGTAATTAATTCTAAATTTTCTAATAAATCTTTCTTTTCTAATATTGGAAAACCACTTAAACCTTTTTCAGCGTAACTTTGAAACCAAGATGAATTTTTAGTAGCATACTCTAAAAATATTTTAAGCCGTTTTTCTGATTCTAAGGCCAGATCATTTTCATTTAATAGATCAGTTTTTTCGAAATATTCACGATAATATTGATATTTACCAGAGTGCCTTACGCGATAGAGATTAGTATTAATTAAGGAAATTACTAAGTTTTGAATAAAGTAAGGCATCTTAAAAAATAAAGATTTTATTAAATACATCATAGATCCAAATTAAGTTAAAGATTTATTAACAATAGTATTAACAACGGCTTGAAGCTCTTTCTCCTCAGTAATAGAAGAAAATTTCATGTTACGCATTTTAGCAAGATTTTGAACAAGACCAAATATACTCAAAAGTCTTACAATTAAACACTTCATCTTAACTTTTAAAAAGTTTCTTAAACCTGAATTTATACCAAAAACCTGACGAATTTTATAACCATCATTATATGAATTTATTAACTTATTTGGATCTATATTTCCAAACTCTCTATAGAATAAGAGAATATCAGGTAATATAGCTATTTTTAAATCTCCAACACTAGAAGTTCTACACCATAACTCGTAATCCTCAGCTCTAGGATAATTCAAACTATATGAATTACGTAAATACCAATCTCTTCTAGCCATAACTGTAGGATGCACTATAGGATAACTTTTACTATCTTTATCGATAGTAACTAGTTTATTAACGGTTCTCATACCAGTAACATTATTTTTATGATCAATAGATACTATTCCCCCAGATACTAAATCGTAACCAGGATTTTCCAATAAAAAAGAAAGTTCTTTTTTCAATCTATCTGGATGCATAAGATCATCTGCATCCATTCTAGCAATAAAATCACCTTTAGATTCTTTTATCAGCTGATTCAATCTATAAGGTAATTTCTTATTCTGACCATCACATATCACTCTGATTCTTCCATCTCTCTGGGAAAATTCTTGAGCAATTTTCAGAGAATTATCTGAAGAACCATCATCTACAAGAATGAGTTCCCAATTTTCATAAGACTGAGCAATAACAGATTGAATAGCAAATCCCAAGTACTTTTCAGCATTATAAAATGGTATTCCTATACTTATTAAAGGGTAATCATTAAACATAAAAATTAAAACCTACGTAAATTGCAATAAACATTAAAATATAATGAATCTTGATATTACCCTTAACAAAGGAAGAGTAAAATAGAGGGATAATCAAAAATGGGATAACAATCCAAGAGAACAGCCCCCAGCGGTCTGAAAATGGCAATTGAAATGCCATAAACAATATAATACTTGAGAGCATATAATAACAAACTAATTGGGTATATTTTTTTTCTAAAAAATCATTTTTTAATCTATTTCTTACATACAAAGATAGCAACAAAAAGAATGTATTAAATATTACAAATTGAGGCTTAAAACCAACCTGATAGCCATAGTCATCATCTGTAAAATATCCCGCTCGTTTATCCCCCCCCAAAAAATCTAAAAATAAAGGAGATATATTTAAAAACCCGTAATTCAAATAAGATATAAAAATCATTGAAAAATAGATCAACACTAGAAAATTAAAATACTTATATCTAGAAAAGAAAATCGAAATAATAAAAATTAAAACTGGAATAATAGATGTTAAATGAAAAGCTAGTGCTAAAAAAACAAAAATTAAAACCCAAAAACTGCTTTTTCTTTCAGCCCATAACGTATAAGAAAATAATAAAATAGATAAGGAGACCCCTTGCCTAATTACATTGATACTCATACTTAGAAAAAAGAATAATGAAATACATACAAAAAAAGCAAAAAACAAATTTGCTTCAAATTGTTTTGTATATTTTTTTAATGCACCGTATAAAAACACATAAAACAAAAATGAAATTAAAAATAGAAAAAAAGTGTAACTTAAGTCAAAACCCCTCAATATAATAGCTAATAAGTCAAACAGAAATTCACTATTAAAGTTTAATTCTGGCTCTCCTAACCAAAGTCCATTATAATAATTACCCGTATCAGTTCCAACATTATATCCTCTTAATCCAACCAGAAAAATTAAACTTACTAAAGGTAAAAATACTAGAAATTTTCCTAATTTATTTTGAACTAAAATATCTTTCTTAATTTCTGCAGATAGTGCCGAAACTACTACTAGGCAAGCAGTACAAAAATAAATCATATTATAAATATAAAAAAAATCTACGCTATTAATTAACATGATCAGTATTATTACTCATACTTTTATATAAATTTAAGAGTTCAAAAGAATTTTGAATAATATCGAATCCTTGACTTGAAAGAATTTTAATATTAGAAGGAGCGTTGATATTTTTTACTTTTATACTCTGAAGATTACTTAGCCAATCATCAATATAATTTAAATCTAAAAATTCAACAAGACCTACTCCCAAGTCTACTTCTGTAGAAATATTAGTAGATATTAAGGATTTTAAACCTATTGCTTGAGCTTCGACTAATACTACTGGAAAACCTTCATGCAAAGATGGCATTAACATAACATCTGCGCCCGCCATCAAATTTGGAACATCATTCCTGACACCTAAAAGAAAAACATTTTCCTCTAAACCATAATCTTGTATATTTTTCTTAATAATATCTTGGAAAGGACCTTGACCTACAATGAAAAAAGTAAAGCTCACATCTTGCTCTTTTAATCTTTTTGCGATTTCTAAGGAAAAAGCATGATTTTTTACTTTATTCAATCTACCCACTTGAATAATTTTTAAACCTTGAAGATCACTTTTAACCACTTTCCAAGAATTTTTATTACTTAACGAAATTTCATTATATAATCGTAAATCAATTGCATTATTTAATAACCAAACATTTTCTGATGTATTAAATAAATATTCAGCTGCTTCTTTACCACACGCAATTTTTTTCGTTGATAAGTTTTTATTCAAATATATAGCAAATTTTTCATACAAGTTAGCTATAGTTCCAGATTTACCATTACTTGTAGTATGTGAATGTGAAATTCTATGTGGAATTCCTGCTTTCTTTGCTGCTAATAGATGGAAGGCATTATTAAGCAGCATATGTGCATGTACAATTCGATATTCAGGATGCTGCTTTAAAAAGCTTGTTAACCTAAACATGCGTTCAATAGAATTATTCGCAAGAATTGGATAAATTCTTCCACCTAATGCTAAAATTTCATCATCATAGTCACCTTTATCAGGCGTAAAAGTAATAAAATCAAATTGAACTTGTGTACGATCTACATGTCGATACAGATTCATGAGCATAGTTTCTGCACCAGCACGATCCATTTTTCCGACTATATGTAATACTCTGATCATTTCTTCAAATCCTTAAATTTTAAATATATTTCAGTAAAAAATCTTATCGACTTTTTCTCAAAAAATAATAATATTTTGTATTTTAAAGGAATATTTAAATCTAAGAAACTAAGATTTGGATAGAAATCATTATAGTGATATTTACTATTTTTTTTATTTAAAATATAACCTATATTTGCATAGGCTTTCTGGAATTGTAAAGAATCTTCTAATTCCCTGTAATTCAAAGACTCAATTTCTTTTATCACTATAAAGTTTTTCTCAACATTTTTATCAAAATTTTGATTAGTAATAGAATTTTCTCTTATATAATAAAAATATACTGGCTCTCGTATAGTTGAAATTTTAGGCTTATATCTCATAAGCTGAGTTACAAAAAAAATTAAATCCTCTTTATAATCTAATCCTTCTTTAAATTGAAAATTATTATATAAATTACTTTTAACTAATTTATTCCATAAGCCTGCATGAATTTTATTTTCAAGAATTCTTTTTGCAAATATTATTGGATCTTCGACTTCCATATCAGGAGTTTTTTGTATATAATTACTTTCAAGGCCAGAATAATATCCTCCCACTATAATAGCAGCATTACTCCTATTTGCTTCTCGAATTAAATTCATATAAGCATTAGGTAATACAATATCATCAGAATCTGCATGAATTATGTATTCCCCTGTAGCATGAGCTACCCCCATATTTCTTGCTGATGAAACTCCACCATTTTCCTTATCAATAATCTTTATCCGACTATCTTCTGATTGTATCCGTCTACAAATCTCATATGAAGAATCAGTAGATCCATCATTTACCAAAATAATTTCTAAATTTTGGTATGATTGGGAAGTAATGCTTTGGATCGTTTTTTTTATAGTCTCTTGGGCATTATACACAGGAATAATAACTGAGATTTTTGAGTCTAATTTCATTCCTAAACCTCTGCTAATGCTTTTTTCAGGAAATCAATTCCATATTGTTTTTGCTGATTTTTAGTAATATTAACAGAATCCCATTTAATTTCTTTTTTAAGCATATTGGGGTCGATATCAGATATACTTTTAAATAATCGATCTTTTAAGTTATATATTTCTAATAAAGATTCGAATCGCGTATAACCTCTATCAATATTAGCAATAGCTATAAATGGCTTATTAAATATAATAGAAAACACACAACCATGAAAAGAATCAGTAACCACAAAATCACTTTTTTGGAAACATTCTATCCAAGATTCTACATTGGGAAATACATAAGATTCGGGATCTTTGGCAAAATATTTGTTAAAAGTTTTTGGCATATTATAAAATATTGGATAACCTAAAGAAGCACCAATATTCTCTAAACCCTGCATTCGTGATTCTTCAGGATCAAGTATATAGCAAAACAGTCCCCCCCCCCCTGATGGCATATTTGCAATATCAGCGATATTCAAATAGTCTGTAGTGTCAAGTAATAACGTTGGATCGCAGCATTGCACTGCACTAACTTCCATATTGTCACGAATTAAATCAACCGCACTTTTTTCTCTTACCGATACAGCATTAAATTTTTGTAAAAGATTTTTAGCAATTAACGTATTTTGATCACTAAAGCGCCAATCATCTGTACCCAGTGAAGCTGCATAACTTATTTTTCTAATACTTTTTGGGGCAAAACCTAAAAAGTAAAACTCAATATTAGGGCAGTATTCTGGTCGCCAAACTTGATCACTCCCTACAATAATTGCATCTAGGCCTTGAGAGAATTCTGGTAGCTCTGACAATTGCATCCAGCCACTTGAAGGCTGTATCTTTTTTTCTACAAAATTTCTTGTTTTATTTGAAATAAATTCCAATTCTGTTTGATTTGGATAATAAGGACCAGCCTTATTTAAAACTTTATTTTTTAACCATCGTCTTAGACTTTGTATAAATGCATGCGACTTTTTTAACTTATTACGCTTAACATCAAGAAATATTACCTCATGGCCTAAGCGGTTGAGAGTAAGAGTTAACGCATATGCTTGCAAAATACCACCATAATTATTCCATAATGGCAATGTTAAAACACCAACCTTCACTTTTTACTCTCCGCAAGAATTGAAAGTAATATACCTTGACCTAACTCAGATACACTCTTTACCCTAGAATACTTGTTAATATAAATTGTATCACCCGTATTCACTGGCACTCTAATATGTTGAGTAAGGCACATGCTATCAAGCACTTTTTCTATAAAGTAATACATATTAAGACATTCTCTTAAAAATTATTTTTTTCAACTTAATTAAGCGGTGATTTAATAGAGTAAGAAATTTTAAATTGTCTAAGTATGGCTTCATTTCAGCTTTAAAAGCTATATTATTACCATTTTCCACCCAGATATCTAAACTTTTTTGACGTGTTTTCAATCTAGAGTTTTGAACAAAATTAAAAAAAATTCCTTGTTTTTCTAAATGCTTATCACGTTTTTTCGGAGCAATTTGCATACTTTTATTTGCTTTTATTATTCTATATAGCATCCCCTTATGACGATGATTGAAACTCCCTCCCTGAGATAATAAAATCTTTTCTTCAGTTATCTTATCCAAAGTGAGATTTTTTTGCTTTAAACCATTTTTAATTAGAGTTTGTGCTGTTTTAGTTCTAGTAATAATAATACTATTACCTAAACCACTTTTATCATAAGGATCAATCCAGGCATCACCTAAAGAAATATCAGCCAATTCAGTTAATACATCATCACAAAAATCACACGCATTGGATTTAAAAAGACCAGTTCCCCACATATCCCCTAATGAACGCATTTCTACCATATGAATTTTTTTATTTGATTTTGCTACACAAGAAAATTTATAATCCAAAGCATAACTTTGCTCGTTTTTTACTCTATATTGAGCATGACTATATTCAATTTTACAACCTGCCTCTTGTGCTAAGTAATCAGTATAATATTTACTCTTTAATCCCCCACAAATAATTCCTACCACAAATTTTATTTTTTCTTTTAATTCTGGATTATACATCTGCTTTAAACGTATGGCTTTTACAAAACATGCAACCCCAGAAACTGCAACTGTTCCATCTATTTCTGAAATTTCTTGAAATAGCTTCTCTAGAGTTACAGGGGTATATCTTGTTTTTGATATCTGAGTAATTTCTTTAAGATTAGAAAAGAATTGATAAGTATATTGCCCATTAACCTCTTTAACAATGAACAAATTATCTACTAATTTATTTTCTAACAATGTTTTGAATATATATGTTGCTATTCCACCCGATGAAGATGTTTCACGAAATTCCTTACTATATCCTGCATAGAGTTCATAATAATATCCAATTTTATCGTGATATTGATTTTCTGGTTGCTGTAGAAACATCACTGCTAATTCATCTTCATTTTTTTGCTGTAGTGCAAAAGGACAAACTTTTATCATTTTATCTTGAGTTGAATTTTGACCTAGTGAAGGTACAAGAAATCCCTCATTATTCCACACCATTTTTGCCTGATGACTTTTATCTTCAGAAATACAAACTCCACAACCCGTGCATAAATTATTTTCAATAATAGAATTGATACTCATTTTAAGTAACCTTTTATCTTATTTTGAATAAATTGTCTTTCTGCAGATGAAAGACCGAATAAAATGATACTGATCACTACAATTAATACTGTAATAACTGATGATATAAAAAATGAAATCATTTGATAATGTATTTCAAAATTTTTATTGAAAAACCAGAAAAAGACTCCAGAACTACATACCACAGAAAGTACTTTAACTAAAACTGATTTTATGTATATTACTATACTGAATTTAGTTAGTTGGCTTAAAAAATACAATCTTAATCCTAGGCTTATAAAAGACATCAATAATGCGACCCAATATACAACCCAAGGATCAGATAAAAATTTTAATGCTAAATAAGATAGAGGAAGGTTCATAAAAACTGAAATACTCACTACAATTTGGTATATTTTTATTTTTCCTGTTGCTTGTATTCCTGTCATTAGTGTTCCTGAAAGACTATCTATCAGCATGACAACTAGCGCTAACTCTACAAAGCTTACTAAGTACTGTGGTATTTCATGGAGCCATAACTCCAATAAATACTGAATATTAAATATGATTGGTAAAATAAC
>Ga0308169_10003972_pt1 | contig 14055 bp, 16 predicted proteins | sample PhyBR1_2_FD_202139 | JGI IMG/M metagenome (GOLD analysis project Ga0308169, IMG submission 202139) | Phyllosphere microbial communities from UC Gill Tract Community Farm, Albany, California, United States - DLSLSB.R1 | ecosystem: Host-associated > Plants > Phyllosphere > Unclassified | place...
GCTTGCCCTCGTCGACTCGCTGCGACGTCGCCTCGTCGCCGCCGCTCCAGTGCGCCTGCCGGGCGAGCGCCGCCTCGTCGGCCGGCGAGAGGCCCTTGCGCATCGAGAGCGGGATGTTGCTCGAGAGCGACCGGCGCAGGCGCTCGAGCTCGGTGACGTCGAGCGTGTCCGAGTAGGCGAAGTGCGGGATGGCGAGCGAGGCCGTCATGGCGCGGAACATGGCGCGACGGGTCGGTGAGAGGGGGACCGTGCACGAGTCGGCGGCGGTGCCGGCGGGAGGAGAGGGCGAGGTCGACTTGGCGGTGGAGGAAGGAGGGGAAGGCGTCGTAGTGCGAAGTGCGGATGAGGCGGGCGTGGATGCCGAGGACGAGGGGCTGCCGCCGCTGACGAACGCGTACACGTCCTCCTTTGTGACGCGGCCGTTCTTGCCCGTGCCGGTGAGCTGCCCGAGGTCGACGCCGTGCTCGCGCGCGAACCTTCGAGTGCCCGGCGTCGCGAGGACGTCCTTGCTCTCGACGGCGCCCGAGTCGGAGCGGTCGACGGGCTCGAGCGGGCCGTCCATGCTCGGCGAGGACGACTCGGCGGCGGGCGGCGCAGCGACCGGCTCGGCGGCGGCGAGCGGCATCGTCGGTGACTGGAACTCGTCGCTCGCACCCTCGCCGTCGACCTCAACCTCGCACAACGTGTTGCCGACGCGCAGCATGTCGCCCGCCGCGCCGCTGAGGCCGACGACCTGGCCCGAGAACGGCGACGTGATCTCGACCGACGCCTTGTCCGACCTGCGCGCGGGGTGTCCTGGGGTCAGATGTGGGCTCCTATGTGAGCTTCGAGCGTGCGAAAGAGGACGCACATGACCTCGACGATGGGATCGAACTCCTCGACCGTGTCGCCCTCTTTGACGAGCCTGTGTGCGGCGGGGCGAGAGGGAGCGTCAGTCCTCGCCTGTCCTCCTGCTGCTCCTCAAGCTGAGAGTGAGAGAGGACGCACCACTTGACGATCTCGACCTCGGTGATGCCCTCGCCAATGTCGGCGAGCACGAACGGCTTGCGCTCCCGCTCGAGCGCCGTGGTCGAGCTGAAGAGGCGCTCTTTGGCGCGCGATGGGCTCGGTGCGAATGCTGGGTGTCGGAGTGCTAGCGCTTGCTGCCCGACTGATTCAGTGGACGAGCTCGACGAGGTGCTGGCTCGAGGGATGGCGAGGAGGAGCGGGCGACCGAGGCGGGTCGAGGTGGTGAGCTGACGGCGCAGCAGCATCGGCTGGGCGTGTGCTCGTGCGGTCTTGAGCATCTCGTCGAGCTGTCGGTAGTGGTGCAGGAGGAGGGACAGGAGGAGGAGGAAGAGCGAGGTGGACGGCCGCCGAGCCGAGGGTGGGGAATTTCGGCGAGCCGTCGCCTCGTTTCGCCGCACGTGATGTCGAGCAATTCCCTGTCCTTGTGGCAGTCGGTAGAGCGAGGAGCGCGCTTGTATGAGCGAGCAGAGCGACTGCCTCTCGACTGGCCGCAACGCTCGGAAAAGACAAGCCAGGCGCCTAGCCGCGGCAGAGGTGGTCGCTTCGCTCTCGCTTAACAGCGCGACCTGGTTAGCTGGCGCGCTCAATGCCGCAACAGAGAGCCTCGTGGAGAAGTGCGCGGCTCGGATCGTCCACAGAGCTCGAAGCGAGAGCGCCAGCTGCTCATCAGCTGTCGAGGAGGAAGCCGACGCGGGAAGAGCGAGACCGCCTCAGGGTGAGCTCCTGAGGGCTTGCAGCCGGTGCTAAGCCACCTAAACGTCCCTCTCTCCCTCTAAAGCTCGACCGGCGGTACTGTGCCGAGCGGACGACGAGCGAGAGGTGGCCGCTCCCCTCGTCCTCCTCCCGCTCACCGCCAGCTCTCGAGAACCACGCCGAGGACTAGTTCGACCAGGTCATCCGTTGCTCCAGAGCTCCCAAGTGCGCCTCGTGTGCGTCCCTCTTCCCCGGAAGCTCCCCTCACCCTTCCTCGCCTCGCTCCTCGCCGTCGGCTGAATGGCACGCTGACCCTGCTCTCCCGCCTCTTGCAGACCTCGTGCGACTTCAGGACAAGCTCGAGATCATCCTCATCATCCTCATCGTCGTCGGCCTCCTCATCATGGCCGTGCCACCCGTCGGCCTCAGCCCGGCCGCTCGCCTCCCCGTCGAGCTCGTCGAGATGATTTGCAACGAGCTCGCGGTGCTCGATCGCCGAGTCGACTACGCCGGGACCCAGAAGTGGCATCGAGGCTGCCAGCGCGCGGCTCTGGCGGCCGCTGCACTCGTCAGCCGTAAATGGGCGGGCCCAGCCCAAACGGCCCTCCTTCGGTCGCTCTACTTTCCCTCGCCCAAGCAGTGCGTCGGCTTCTTCGCCGCCATGGAGCACAATCCAAGGCTTCTCGGCCTCGTTAGCGCCGTCGTCTGCAACGTTATGGACTACGAGCCGGACGAGTCCCCGGACGACTTCCCGATGATCCCGGCGCTCCTCGAGAAGTGCCACAACGTCGAGTTTGTGTGCGTCTACGCCGAGACCGACATCAACTCGCCCGGGTTCGAGTATGCCATCCGCAACATGAAGCACCTGCGTGCCTTCATCTTCGAGTCGAATCCGGGAAGCGGCGATCATGGCAACGAGTGGTTTCGGGTCAGCGCGCGTCACCTACCGGCACACTTGCGCGTGTTGACGCTCCAGGATGGCACCGCCGACTTGGACATCGCGCTCGACCTGCCGTTCGACCTCGACCTCCTCGAGTACCACTACCTCGGCGCCGGCACGTCTCTCGTGACGCACGCCCTCAACGGCCTTCTCGGGTCGCCAAGGCCCTTCAGGATCTCCAAGTTCAACGTCTACGTCCAGGCCATCCAGAAGCCCAACTACTCAGAAGGCGACATCAAGCGCTTCACGGCCAAGTTTGCGGCTCGCGGCGTCATCTTCAAGCTCCTCCAGTCGGCCTGGGACCCGACATGGAGATAATGAGGTGCGCGCTCCCTCTCTCTCTCTCGAAGCCTGTGCTCTCACCGGCGACGCAGCAGTGCGCTGACGTCGAGCCGCCGCCGTCGTCTGCAGGCACGACATCTCCCTCTCGCCAATCCCTCCCTCCCCTCCTCGTGCCTCGCCGGCAGTCCTGTCCTGCGTCGCTCGTCAGCACCTTCTCGCCGTTCTGTTCTCGTACACTCGCTCTCCGCAATGCACTGTTTCCTGTCCTCGAGGGCGAGCGAGCGAGAGCTTACTGAGGAGAGCCAGCAAGATCGCGTCGCTCTTCCCGCGAGCTGCAGAGCGACGCCACGCAGCTATATGAGAAGCTGCAGACCGTCGCTGTGAGAAGCAGAGCAGCTGCGCCCAGAGCGCGCGAGATCATGCACTGCCGACGACGAGGAGGAGGAGGAGGGTGCAGCGAGCAGCGCACGGCAGGGCCGGCTCGACCAGGGCGCGAAGAGCTCCGCTAGAGTACTGCAATGCGCTCCCGCTTGCCGCAAGCCCTGCCCGGGAGCGCAAGAGGTGCGCGAGAGCGAGAGGTGCGCGGCTCTCTCGCTCCCCACTTCCGTCGACATGGCGGCCGACGCGCAGGACCCGCAGGTGCAGGTCTACAGCGCCTTGCTCGAGCAGCTCAGCGACGCGCCGCACGACCGCACCCTGCACGAGCAGCGCATCGTCCTTGCCCGGAACCTCGCGCTCGCTGATGAGGTCGACCAGGCGAGGAACGGGCTCGCGCAGGTCTTTCCGCTCAGCCAAGGTGCGTCCTAGTTCTCCCTACTGCGCTCCTGCGTGCACCGAGCTGACCCAGTCCTGCCCGCAGCCGAGTGGACCTCCTGGCTCGACGACCGCAAGGCGGCCCTCCCGACTCCGCCCACCGACGACGTCGCGCCCTACCTGGAGCTCGTAGAGCTGTACCGCAGGGCCAGCAGAGACCACCTCTGTGCGTCCCGCCGCTCCTCCCAGCCCTTCTCCGCAACTCGAGCTGACCCTCGCCTCCTCCTCGCCCGCAGCCATCCCGCTCCTCGTCTCGTGGTCGCAATGGACCATCGCCAACTACTACCTGTCGCAAGGCCTCTCGGCGGCACCGCCACCAGCAGACGCCGACGACGAGGACGCCGCCATGGAGCCGGCGAGCCGCAAGGTCGGCGAGCCGGACGAGCTGCTCGGCGTCGTCTTCTCGCTCGAGGAGGTCAGGGGCGTCTGCGACGAGGTGCTCAACATTGCTGGAGCGCACATCGCCGAGGTGCGTCCGCTCTCTCTCTCGTTCGAGCTACCTTGCAAGCACCGTGCTGATTCTCTTCGCGCCCGCAGAGCTCGAAGGTCTGGTCGCTGTGGCGTGACTTCGAGATGGACCTCCTCAAGGTGCGTCCCTCTCCATCCCTTCTCAAGCACCAGAGGCTGACTCTCTCTCATCATGCAGCTCGACCCCTCGTACGTCCACGCGCCACCTCTCCAACTCGCCTCGCGCGCGCTGACCCTCCTCCCTCCCGCAGGCCCGATCAGCTCCTCCAGGTCGAGCAAATGTACCTCGCCCGCCTCAAGGTCCCGCATCTCGGTGCGTCCCTCTCCCTCTACACTCTGCACTCCTCGCCTCGCTGACTCGGGCTCCCCGCAGACATCGCCGAGACGTTCTCGGCCTACTCGTCGTTCGTCACCAAGTTCGACAACGAGAACTATGACAAGAGCCTGCCGGCCGCCAACAAGATCTTCAGCGCGACCGCCAAGAAGGCCGACGAGCGCTACCCCGAGGAGGAGAAGCTCGTGCGTCCCCTCTCGCTCGTCGCCGCCCGACCCCTCGGCGGGACCGCACTGACGCAGAGCACGAGCGCGCAGAAGGCGGCCGGCTACAGCCCGCAGGCGTACCTCGACTACGTCTCGTGGGAGCGCGAGGTCAAGCGCCCCGACACGCCGCTCGTCAAGGGCATCTTTGAGCGCGCCGTCGCCGACCACCCGACCGAGATCGACCTGTGGGACGAGTACCTCGGCTTCCTCGTGCGTCCTCCTTCCCCTTCGGCAGTCTCGCTCACTGAGCCAGACCTGACTCGAGTGCACCTCGCAGCACAAGATCCCCGAGAAGGACTCGAACCTGCGCGACGTGTCCGAGAAGGCGATCCGCAACCTCCCGACGTCGACCTCGCTCTGGACCGCCGCCATGCGTGTCGCTGTGCGTCCTTCTTCATCTCTCCTCTCTGCTTGCCTCGGCGTACACGAAACATTGACGCAGCCTCGGTGCGCTCGCAGGAGAAGCTCGGTCTCGGCGCCGAGGAGGTCGAAGCGCTCTTCCAGCGCGCGCTCGCGACGGGCTACTTCGCCAAGGACATGGACGCCACCGTCGCCCTCTACCACGCCCGCGCAAGCTACTACCGCCGCGAGATGGACCGCAACGGTGCGTCCCCTCTCTCCTTTTCTCGCTCGGCGCCGAGGACCTCACCCTGACGCCTCTCTCGACCGCGCGCAGCGACCGACGACGGGCCCGACGCCCAGCTCGCAGGTCTCGCCATCGGCGTGCTGCAGGAGGGCATCGAGTCGACCAAGAAGGGTGCGTCAAGCCCGCCCCTCGTCTCGGTCCCTCGCCGCGACGCTCGCTGACTCAGCCCCTCCTGCGCGCAGTGACCAAGAAGGGCGGTGACCCGCAGTTCCGCCTCGAGAAGTTCCTCATCCGCATCGTGCGTCCCTCTCGCTGCCGTCGAGCTGCCGAACGAGGCTGACGTGTCGCCGTGCGCGCAGTACGAGCGCTTCCAGATGCTGAGCGAGGCGCGCGCGATCTGGGAGGACCTGTGCAAGACCCGCCAGTACTCGTACGCCGTCTGGTACGGCCACGCCGACTTCGAGACGTGCGTCCCCTCTCTCCCTCTCTCCCTCTCCCGCGCCTCGAGCAGCTCCTGACGCTCGTCCCCGCCGCCCGCAGCCGCATGGGCGACTACGCGCGCGCGCACCAGGTCTACACGCAGGGCTGCGCCGTCAAGGGCCTCGACTACCCCGAGTTCCTCCTCGAGGCGTGGCTCACGTTCGAGAACGAGTACGGCGTCCTCGCCGACGTCGACTTTGCGCTCGTCAAGGCCAAGAGGCAGCGCAAGGGCCTCGAGAAGCGGCGCGCGAGGGTGCGTCACGAGCTCTCACTTCGTCTCGGCGTCACCTCCTTGTCCGGAGCCCATGCTGATACATCGTCTCGCCGTGCGCAGGAAGCAGCAGACGCCGCCGCCAAAGCCGCCGCCGCCGCGCCCGCTCCCGACACCGACAGCTTCATCTCGTCGGCGGTCGCGCAGGACCCGGCGCAGGACGGCACCGACGCGAGCAAGAAGCGCGAGCGCAGCCCGCAGGACGAGTCGGCGCCGGCGCAGGGCGCCAAGAAGGTCCGGGTCGAGGCGCCTGAGCCGGCGGGCGAGCCCAAACGGTGCGTCAGCTCTCTCTCTTCTCTGCTTCCTTCCCCTCCCTGTACGTCGTGCTGACGCAGTCTTCCTCGTCCTGCAGCGACCGCGAGCACTCGACCGTCTTCGCCATCAGCTCGGGCGAGATGAGCGAGGAGGACGTCCGCAAGCTCTTCCGCGACGTGTGTCTCGCCTTCCTCCCTGCGCCTCTCGCTCTCGAGCGCTCCTGAGCTGACCCTCTTCGTCGTGCGCGCAGTGCGGCGAGATCCGCGAGCTCCACGTCAAGACGATCGACGAGCGCACGTACGCCCAGATCGAGTTTGTCGACAAGGTCCGTGCGCGCTTTCGCCTCTCTCTCTCCTCCTCCTCTTGCCCGGTGCCGTCAACTGACGGCGTATCCCACTCCCTGCAGGAGAGCGTGCTCGCGGCGCAGACCAAGGACAAGAAGCGCATCAACGACCTCGAGACCGAGGTCTACATCGCGTGGCAGTCGTGCCTGTACGTGACCAACTTCCCCGAGTCGTTCGATAAGGCGGCCCTCGAGCAGCTCTTCAGCAAGTACGGCACCATCTTCGACACGAGGTGGCCGAGCAAGCGCTTCAAAAACACGAGGCGGTTCTGCTACGTCCAGTTCGCCAACCCGGTGCGTCTCCTCTTCCTCCCTCTCTCCTTCTGCTCGCCTGCGACTCGAGCTGACTCGGTGCTTCTCTCGCTCCTCCAGGCCCACGCGCAAGCCGCCCTCGAGCTTCACGGCACCGAGCTCGAGCCCGGCCACGCCCTGTCGGTCCTCGTCTCGGACCCGTCGCGCAAGAAGTCGCGCTCGGACGCCGGCGCGCACCAGCGCGAGCTCTACGTCGCGTCGCTCGCCAAGTCGGTCAAGGAGGGCGACCTGCGCAAGCTGTTCGAGCCGTTCGGCACCGTCACGGGCGTCCGCATCCCGCAGGACGACAAGGGCTTGTGCAAGGGCTTTGCGTTCGTCGAGTTCGAGAACGACGTGCGTCCACTTCCTCCTGCACTCCTCTTCACCTCAACCCTCACTGACTCGCGCTCTCGCTCGCAGGCGTCGGCGCAAGAGGCCCTCTCGCTCAACAACCACGAGCTCAAGAAGCGCCACATGTCGGTCACGATCGCCCAGGCGCGCCAGGCCGGCACGGGCAAGTTTGCGTCGCAGCCCGAGCGCCGCGTCGAGACCGAGAACCGCGGCGTGCGCGTGAGGGGCCTCGCGAGCGACACGCAGGAGGCCGTCATCCAGCAGGAGTTCGAGAAGCTCGCGCCCGTCCGGAGGGTCAACTACGTCGCGGGCTCGTCCGAGGCCGTCGTCCTGCTCGAGAATCCTGCAGTGCGTCCTTCTCGCTTGCTCTCTTCCTCCTCTCAGCCACGGCGAGAGCGCATGCTGACTCTGAGCCTTCTCGTGCGCAGGACGTCGGCAAAGTCCTCATGCAGCGCGAGTCGCTCGTTATCGGCGGCCAGCAAGTGACGCTCCTCGCCGAGGGTCGCCAAGCTCGTCCTGCGGCGGGAGGGTCGGGCGGCGCGAGGAACGGCTCGCCCGGCGGCGGCGGCGGACCGTCGGGCGATGGTCCGGGCGAGCTGCCCATGATGCCGCGGCAGGCGACGCGCAGCCGTGGGCGCGTCGGGCTCGTCGGTACGAGGGGTCGCGGTGGGCGTGGAGGGAGGTTGGGCATCGGCTCGGGTCGCAGTGTCGGTTCGCTCGCGGCGCAGGGTCAGGCTGGATCGGCGGCGGCGGGCGGGGACGCGACCATGGCGGGCCCGAGCGGCGAGAAGCCGGCGGTCGAGGGCAAGAGTCAGGACGACTTCCGTGCCATGCTGCTGAAGAAGAAGGAGTAGCGCTCGCGGCGAGGTTGAAGAGCTGCAACTCGTTCTCGCTGACCTTCATTCTCTCGCACTCTCGAGAGGAATCGAGCGACGCTGCACGACAACATCCTTTGCACACACACGGAGAGAGCTGCAGAAGTACTACAACAGGGAACGAGAGAGAGGGACAGAGGGAAGGCAGCTCGAGAAGCGCCAAGATGAGCGCGCACGGACCCCTCACGCCTTGTGCTCGCTCCTCGTGCGCGACGGCGCCCGCCGCCGAAGCTCGCGCTCGAGCTGGTTCAAGTCGGGCGACGGCGGGACGGGCGGGAGGGCCGGCAGCTTGGACTGCGGCGGAGGCATCGGCGGTGGGAGCGAGTCGGACGAGTGCGACGAGAGGTACGAGTGGCGGTCGGGTCGGCCGTGGCGGGAAGCGGGGAGCGAACTTGTGCTCGTGCGGAAGGGGCGACGGTACGAGTCGAAGTGCGAGGTCGAGAGGTGGGCGTCGTGCTCGAGCGGGAGGGGAGGAAGGGGAGGGAGCGCCGATGAGGGAGGAGGACGCGGCGGGGCGAGGTGGTCGTGCGACATCGCCGTGCGGCGAGGCGCTGCGCTCGGCGGCCCGAAGGTGCGAGGGTCGTGCGTGCTCTGCTCGTCGTGTGAAGGCGCGAGGCGAGCTGTCCTCGGCGGCTCGTCGTCGACGAGGCTGTCGTCGCCGGACGAGTCGGCGTCGAGGAAAGACGCGCCCGCCGCTGCGATCGGGACCTGCGCGATCGAGGACGCCGAGAGCGAGTCGTCGAGCGAGCGGCGGCTCGAGCGCGACGACCCGTCGGCGTCGTCCAGCTGCGACCTGGTCGTCTGGGTCCCGATCGACCACGACGAGCTCGCCGTCCCTGTGAGACTCATCGAGGGGCGCCTGCGCCGCGCGTCGACGTCCCTCGGACTCGGCTCGAGCTGCCACCCCTGTGCTGTGAGGACGAGGCTGCCGAGCCCGCTCTCGCCCGAGGCGAGCGACGCGCCGTCGTCGGCCGCCCGCCGCGCAACGTCGAGGTCGAAGGGCGCGCCGTCCTCCTGCCCGTCTCGGCTCGCCGAGGCCCTCCTCGGCGCCGCTCGCTCGCGCAGCTCGCGCACGGCGCCCTTGAGCCGCGCGAGCCACTCGCAAAAGACGCCCTCGTCGTCGAGCCCGAGGACCCACGCCGAGTCGCCCTGCGCTTGCGCCTGCGTCGTGTGCGCGTCGCCCGTCGGCTCTTGGCGCCCGGTGACCTTGATGGCGAAGGCGCGGCCGTCCTTGGGGCGCGAGGGGAGCTCGGCGGCCGAGGGGGCGCAGACGACCGAGGTCGACGAGAGGTGCAGGCGGCGGGTCTCACGTTCGGAGGGGTGGCGAGAGGTGAAGGCGTGGAGATCGTACGAGGGCGAGGAAGAAGGCGAAAGGGGCGAAGCGGAGAGGGCGACGAAGCGCGGGCGGAACTGGGTCCGAGCGCCGCTGCGGAACCTGGACGTCGACGGCGAGCCGAGCTTGTACATGTCGGCGGAGAGGCTGCGAGCGGTAGTTGCGAGTCAAACGGCGAACCTGTGCTCGAAGCCGGACGCCGCCGCAGCGACGCCTGGCGAGAGGAAGCAGAGTCGGACTGACAGCTCGAACGGCTCGACCTCGTCCCTCCTTGCCGGCCACCTCGGTAGCTCGCGCCCGACCTCCTCTACTCCTCTCGACCTCGACGACCGCACCGAGCCCGAGCGCTCGACCGTCCCCACCCCGAACCGCCCTGCCGCACGTTCCTCCTCCTCCCCGCCTCCTCGCCCCGCCGCCGCGACGCTCAGCCCGAGCAGCTTGGCCGCCTTGCCGTTCATGCCCTCGAGCTCCTCGCGCGCCGCCTCGGCCGACGCGTAGCGCACCTGCGAGCCCGTCGACGTCTCGGTCGACGCCGCGTCGCCGCCGCTCGGGACGCTCTGGCTCGAGCTCCGGTCGGCGCCCGCGCGCGAGCTCGACGAGACGCTCGTGCGACGTAGCCGGCGGCGAGAGGAGCTCGCCGAAGCGTGCGCGAGGGATGAGGCCGACGACGAGGCCGACGAGGCCGCCGACGCGCCCGACTGCGCCCCGGACGACGCCTCGCCGATGACCGACAGGCGGTACGCCCGCGCGCGCTCGCCCTCGCCGCTCGCGCCGCCGGTGCTGCGGCTGCGCCCGAGGCCGGCGAACGGCGCGGCGAGCGTCGAGAGCATCGAGGTGCGCTTGGCGCGCTTGGTTTGCTCGGGCTCGGGCGCGGGAGCGAGGAGCGCTTGAGCCGCCGAGGCGGGGAGGGCGCGGCCCGTCGACGTCGACGAGGGCGGGCTGAGCGAGTGCCGGATCGCGATGCCGGGCACCGAGAACGGGTGCGCCGGCGCAGCCCTGCCCGGCACGAGCGGTCCGAGCGCCCACTCGCGCTCGACGGCCCACTCGCGCTCGCTCGACCCGCTCAGGAGCAGCGCGCCCCCGCGCCGCTGGTCGTCGTCGCCGTCGTTGTGCGCCGGCTCGGGCTGGAGCAGCCCCGCGCCCGGGTGCAGGATGGGCAGGAGCCCGAGGACGAGCTGCTCCTCGTCGTCGAGGCCGGTCGGCGGTGCCCAGGGGGCGTGCCAGTGCTCGGTCGGCGGCGGCGGCGGGGAGATGGAGGAGGAAGAGGAGGGGCGTGCCGTGTGCGAGCGGATGGAGGAGCGCGAAGAGGAGGAGGAGGGATGCGGCGAGGTCGTAGTGGCGCAGGAGGTGGTCGGGCGGCGAGCACTCGACAAGGGGCCGAGCGGCGGACTTGACGCCGTCGACGTCGCAGGGAAGGGGAAGGCGCCGAGCAGGGCCGTGCTCGACGCTGCCGCGCCGGGCAGGACCTTCTCTCCGCCGGCCGGCGACGACCCAGCGAGCGACGGGGTCCTCGGCATCGACGCCGCCGGGCTCCTCGCCTTCTCGGCGCCCTCGCGCTCGTCGCCCTCGTCGACCTCGAGCCCGTGCACGCTCGTCGCACCCGTGCTGGCGCTCCACCGCGCGCCGCGCGCACGGTGCGCCTCGCCGCCGAGGGAGGGCGCAAAGCCTGCGGGCGCGCCCGAGCGCGGGCTGCCCGGGTACGAGTGCGACGAGCTGCTGTACGAGGTGGTCGAGGCGGTTGAGGCGGAGAGGGTGCGCTGGATGCTGCGCGGGGGACGAGGGGGCGTGGTGGGGTTGTGGGAAGGGCGCGGGGAGGAGGATGAGGAGGCTGTGGACGACGTCGCGGCGCTTGGGCGCGGTAGGCCGGGGTGATAAGATGCTGCAGGAAGGAGAGGGTGCGTCAGATCCGTGCGCCCACCTCGCTAACCCGCCTCGAGGCCGGCCAGGACGGGGAGGAACCGAGCAGACGCACGTGCTCCGAGTCCAGCAAACGCCTCTCCCGCCTCGAGCAGCTCGTCGAGCTCGACCGGGAGCCCGAGTCCGAGCCCGACGTTGGCGCTGGCGACCGCAGTGGCGCTGGCGACGGTCGAGGTCGCGCGCGAGTGCGGTGGCGGCGAGGACGACGCGCAGGTCGAGTCGTGCTCGCGCGCTGGCGAGCGGCTGCGCCGTGCAAGGCGGCTCTGTGCGGGCGGGCTAGGCGCTGGTGCCGCTGCACCGTCGTGCGCTGCTGCGCGCCCTGGTCGTCTCGCGCCCGCCCCGCCCCCAACGAGCCGCGCCGGCACGACCGGGCTCTCCTGATCGTCCCTACACGCCGCAGCGCGCGTGTCGGTGCGCCCGAGTGTGGGCGAGTCGCCCATGCTCGCTGTCGTCGTAGTCGAGCGAGACGGCGAGATGGGTGGAGGGGGAGGAGCCAAGAGGCGCGCGAAGGAGCGAGCGCCGCCCCGCTCGGCCGGCCGTGAATGGAGCTGCGAGTCGCGATCGGGAGGTCCGTGCGGCGAATTTGACTTGGCGCCGTGCAGCTCTCTGCGCGCGCTTCGTGCGGCGCTCGTGTGCGTAGCAAGAGGTGTACAGTGCAGGCGAGCGAGCGATAACCAGGCGAGAGAGGCGCAGCGGCCGAGAGAGCGAGACAAAGGCGGGGCGAGGACAAAGGGAGCAGCAGCGAGTGGTGCGCGTGCTCCTGCTGCTGCAGCACTCGCTGAGCGCTCTGCAGCGTAGGCTGCGCTGCAGAGCATGGAGTCCGATGGGGAGGCTCGAGCGAGAGAGCGCTGCTCTCGCGTTGCGAAGGCCGGGCGAGGAGAGGATGCGAGTTGCGAGGTTGCGACAGGCGAGGTGGACGAGGGAAGGGGGGAGCGCAAGTAGTGGCAGGGAGAGGGAGTAGTGCTACACGAGGTCGGAGTCTATGTGCGAGTTCACAAGAGGGGGAGAGGGGGAGCGTCCACGGCGCCGTCTAGTCCTTCTTCGCCGCGCGCTCGGGCTCGCTCTTGACCAGCTCGGGATGCGCCTCCTCCCTCGCCTGCCTCAAGCGCGCCTCGCTCTGCCCGACGGCCCGCTCGAGCTCCTTGCTCTCCTCGTCCGTCATGCGGAACCGCTTGACGAGGAGCGGGACGCGTTCGGCCGTCAGGAGGAGGTCGCTGACGGCGTGCGGCGACGACGACGGCGACGAGGAGTAGATCTCGTCGAGCTCGGCGGAGGCCTTGAGGCGGAGCGAGGGCGAGCCGATGAGCGAGCCGAGGTACTGCGTCGCCTTCCATGCTGCGGGCGGGCGGGAGGCGGGGCGGGCGCGAGGGCGGGCGTCAGTGCTCGTCGTGCAGAAGCGAGAGGGGAGCGAGGGAGAGAGACGCACCGCGGAAGTGGGACCATGCGCGCCACAGGACGTAGAAAAGCGGGAGGCTGCGAGCGAGGTGTGAGGGACGTCAGCTCGAGGGGCCCGAGCGCACGAGCCAGGAGCGGGCGGGGAGGAACTCACTTGGGCACGATGGGGATGATGGCGAACGGCCAGGTCAAGGGCGACAAGCTGCGGGGGCGGACGCGCACGTCAGGACCGCCGCGCAGTGACGAAGGACGGAGCAGAAGGGAGGAGGAGGGACGCACACGAGGCAGCGGTACATGAGCCCGCGGTGGTGCGGCTCGCGGTGGTCGAGCTGGGCCTTGAGCGCGTCGAGGAGCGCCTTCTCGTCGGGGAGGAGGCTCGGCGGGTACAGGAGCTCGACCGTCTCGCGCGGCTGGCGGCCTTTCGTGGTGGCGACAGCGTGGAGCGGCGCGGCCGAGGCGGTCGACGAGGAGGCGCCGGCGCCGGCGCCGGTGGGTACGGGGGTGTCGGACGACGAGGACGGGGACGGGGAGGAGGAGGAGGTCGCGGCGGAGAGCGAGGGGAGGAGCTTGGGGGCGAGGGCCGGGTCGATCGCCTTCAGAGCCCATTCTTCCCATTCGATACGGTCCATGAGACGCTCGCCCGTCGTCTGCAGGTGAGCCTTGTGTCAGTCGGGCGGTGCAGCACCGCCTCCTCCGTGCGAGCTCGACGACGAGGCGAGAAGAGCGACGCACGTAAGTCTTCTTCTTCCAGCCACCGTCTGCCTTGCCTAGTCCAGCCCAGAGGTCGGCCGCCTTGTCGATGGCCTTGTTGAGGTAGCGAGTCGTGGTCGGGAGGTCGGTCGTCGACGACGCGAGCGAGTTGCGCAGGGCGTGGACGAGGAACCGGGGCGGGTCGCCTTTGAGAGGTCGCGACAGGGGCAAGGCGAGCAGGCGCAGCTGGAGCGGCAGAGTCGAGCGCATGGTGGCGGGCGGCGTGGTGTGAGGAGGAGAGGGAGAGGCGAGAGGAGGAGGCGGTGAGAGTGACGGCCGTTTTGGTTTTGGACCGGGTTTGGGGCCGGGTTTGGGGCCGAGGCCTTCCTCGCTCTCGTCGCCGTCCTGTTTGCTCGCACGCAGCTCGACGACCCGGGCGCACCAGCCTCTGCGACTGCTTGCACGCACCATGGACATGCCTGTCGGAACGTCTCGTCTCCCTCGCTCGCTCCCCCTCCTCCCAC
>Ga0308169_10003973_pt1 | contig 14054 bp, 13 predicted proteins | sample PhyBR1_2_FD_202139 | JGI IMG/M metagenome (GOLD analysis project Ga0308169, IMG submission 202139) | Phyllosphere microbial communities from UC Gill Tract Community Farm, Albany, California, United States - DLSLSB.R1 | ecosystem: Host-associated > Plants > Phyllosphere > Unclassified | place...
GAATGAACGCATCATCACCTTCGTCAAACAATCGCGGCCGCACCAGGACGTATTGAACCTGCTGTACGCCCACGGCGTGAGCACGCCGAGGGTCAGTTGCGTCAACTCGGTGTCGGCCATGACCCGACTGATACGCGACGGCTTCGGCATCGGCGCATTGCCGGCGGCACTGGTAGCCAAGCCCCTGGCCCGTGGCGAATTGATCCAGCTGGAGCCCGGCGCGCCCCTGCCCCAGCTCGATGTCGTCGCGTCGTGGCGGGCGGGCGTGGGCCTTGAGCTGATCGAAAGCATCGTGAACATGAGCCGCCAGGTCGTCTGCCAATACGCCACGGACGTCGGGCCCCAGCGTATGGTGGCGGCGCCCGGCCTGTCGTCGGTCGAATAACTTTTACTTGTCAGGGGGTAGCAATTTTCCTTGTTGGACGCCGTCGCCCGGGTTTTTTACAAAGGGACCTCTAACAAAAAAACCTAAGGAAACCCCGCGATGAGTCCGTCAGCCCTGTCATTCGAACAACTGCAACCCTGTTCCCCGCAAGCGTTGCGCCAGAACATCGCGGCCGGTCGATACCATGGCCACACCAGCGGCCTGGGCCAAGGGCGGGTGCAAGCCAACATCGTGATCCTGCCGGGTGACTGGGCCGATGAATTCCTGCGCTACTGCACGCTCAATCGCCAGGCCTGCCCGGTGCTGGACGTGACCGAACCCGGCGACCCGTTCCTGCGCAACCTCGGAGCGCCCATCGATATCCGCCATGAGGTGCCGCGCTATCGTGTCTACCGCCACGGCGACTTGAGCGAAGAGCCGCTGGACATCGAGCACCTGTGGCAGGACAACCTGGTTGCGTTCGCCCTCGGCTGTTCCTTTTCCTTCGAACAACCGCTGCTGGAGGCCGGCATACGCCTGCGGCACATTGACTTGGGCCGTAACGTCGCGATGTTCCGCACCAACATCGACACACGCCCTACCGCGCGCTTGTCTGGCAAAATGGTCGTGACCATGCGGCCAATGAAAGCCGCTGCGGCGATCCAGGCGATCCAGATCACCGGGCGCATGCCCAACGTCCATGGGGCGCCGGTGCACATCGGCGATCCTGCGTTGATCGGCATTCACGCGCTCGACCGGCCGGACTTCGGTGACGCGGTGCCGGTCGAGGCGGATGAGATACCGGTCTTCTGGGCTTGCGGCGTAACGCCCCAGTCCGTGGTCCAGGCTTCTCGTCCGCCGCTGTGTATCACTCACGCCCCGGGGTGCATGCTGGTGACGGATCTTCTGAACAGCGCCTTATAAGTTTTTTTCTAACGGATTGGACCACTGATGACCACTGCACAACGATCGATCGAGCACTACATCCGCGCCAAGGACGGCAACCGTCCACACCTGCTGGACCAAGCCTTCCCCGCTGGGGCGATCCTGGACATGGTGGTTCGCACCGGTTCCATTTCATTCCCGGATCACGTCGAAGGCCGTCGCGCGATCGGTGACGTGCTGGTCAGCCGTTTCAACCAGACGTTCGAAAACGTCTACACGTTCTGCCTGGGCGCCCCGCCTCCCGCCAGTGTCGAGACGTTCCAGTGCAAATGGCTGGTCGCGATGTCTGACAAGCACAGTGGTGAGGTCCGCGTTGGCTGCGGCCGATATGACTGGCGATTCAGCCCCTCGTCCTCGCTGGCCGAGGGACTGGTCATAACCATCGAGCACATGAAAACCCTGCCGGCAGAAGAGTTGCCGGCGGTGATGGCCTGGGTCTCGCACCTGGCGTATCCATGGAGCAACGCGGATGCCGTCATAGGTACGGCGCCGGACTCAACGGCGCTTGAAGACGTGATCCAATACATCTCAGCGGGCTGATCACCTGCTTTGCGGACAAACCAACGCCCTGCCCTTCAGTTTCGAGGAGCCGCCGAAGTGAATATCAAGTTTCTGGAAACGTTTGTCTGGGTCGCGCGCTTGAAGAGTTTCCGGCTGACGGCGGAAAAGCTCTTCACCACCCAGGCATCGATTTCCAGCCGGATCGCGGCCCTGGAGGAGGAAATGGGCGTGCGCCTGTTCGTACGCGACTCCAAGGGTGTGTCGCTGACGGCCGAAGGCCAGCGCGTGCTGGAATATGCCGAGCGGATCATGGACACCATGCAGAGCATGAAAGCGGTGATCAAGGATCCGCGCCAGGTGCGTGGCCGGATTCGGATCGGTGCGATGGACACTGTCATCCACACGTGGCTCAGCCCGCTGGTGACACGGCTGATGGAGCGTTATCCGGCGCTGGAAATCGAGCTCACCGCCGACACCGCGAGCAACCTGTGCTCGCAACTGGAAAAGGGCTACCAGGACATCATTTTCCAGACCGACATCCTGCGCCTGGACAGCGTGCGCAACACCTTGCTGGCCCGTTACCCGATGCATTGGGTGGCGCGAACCGGTTCCGTTTATGACCGCCACTACGCCTCACTGGAGGACCTGTCGCAGGAACGTATCGTAACCTTCTCGCGCAATTCCCGGCCGCATCAGGATTTGCTCAACATGTTGCACTCGGCCAACCTCGTCTCGCCGCGCATCAATTGCGTGAATTCGGCGTCGGCCATCACCCGCCTGGTTCGCGACGGCTTTGGCATCGGCGCCATGCCCGCGGCGCTGGTGGTGGGTGAACTGAACCAGGGCTCGCTGGTCCTGGTGGGCGGCGTGCCCCCACCGTCGGTCATGGACATCGTCGCCAGTTGGCGTACCGGTGCGGGCATGGAACGCGTCGAAGACATCGTCAGCCTGACCCGGGAAGTGGTGGACGAATTCGTCGCGCAGTTACCCGAGGGGTACCGGTGCCTGGACGCCTGATTTCGCCGTCCTCGTCGATGTGCGCCCGTGCGTCATTCAGAGAAGCGTCCTACGCATCCAGTAGAAGTTGTCCCATTCCTTCCCTTGCCTGCCAACCCACACAATCGGGGGCGGTCGCATTCAGGGATAGGAAGACACATGAACAGACGCACTTTGCTTCAAGGTATGGGCACCACGCTAGCGTTCGCATCGACGTCCGTCATACCGTGGGGACCGTTGCAAGCAGCCGGCACCACGCCCGACCAGGGCGAGCCAAAGGGCAGTCCACAGGCCATCCGCAAGGACGCTCCCCTGGTGCCAGTCGACGCCCGCGTCGACCGCATTACCGAAATCTACACCTGCCTCAGACCGTTTCGCCCGGCGGGCCCCCGGATTGAAACGCAGGCCCTGGGCAATAAACTCCTGGTGCACAACTACGGACACGGCGGCAGTGGCTGGTCGTTGTCCTGGGGATCCAGCAGGCTGGCGCTGCAACTGTTGCGCAAGTCGGCTGCGGCGCAAAAGCGCCTCGCCGTCATTGGTTGCGGTCCGATGGGCCTCACCTCCGCGATTCTTGCCCAGCGTGCCGGCCTGTCGGTGACGATCTATGCGAAAGAGCTCCCACCGCAAATAGCCTCCATGGGCGCCACGGGACATTGGTCTCCGGATTCCCAATTCTGTTCTACCGAATCTGGCGCCGGATGGACGGATCGCTGGATCGAAATGGCCGATTTCTCCTACAGGATGTATCAAAGCCTGCTTGGCCTGCCAGGCGATCCGGTCGAATGGTATTACGGCTATAAGTTATCTTCCGTTCCATTCGGTTCGGTGGCTGCTCATAAAACAACGGAATTCGCAAAGTTCAACAACCCCAATCGCCGTTACCAGCCGATCCAGCTGGACCTCGCGGCAGACGCGCATCCTTTTTCATATCCGTATGCGCGGCGCTGGCAAAACATGCTGTTCAACATCAACACCTATGCCCGCCTGCTGTTGTCCGACTTCCTGGCGGGGGGCGGAACTATCAAGGTGCAAAACTTCGAGAACGCCGAGCAACTGCTCGGCCTGCCCGAGCAGGCGATCATCAACGCCACGGGTTATGGCGCAAGAGCGCTGTTCAACGATATGGACATCATTCCTATCCGCGGCCAAACGGCCAGGCTCGTTCAGCAGCCGGACGTCAACTATGCGATCAGAGCTGATGATTTCTTCTTCCTGCCTCGCCGGGACGGATTGGTCATCCAGTACATCGACCGAGCAGGCAGCTACAACAATACCGACGATACTCCCGACCCCAAGGAGTCCGCTGATGCGATCCAACAACTCGCCAACGTGATGAACGGCATCCAATCATGAGCTGAAAAGCACCGTGACTGCGCTTTGTAAGTGAACTGCAACATGACCGTCTTATTCTCGAATGCACGCACTGCGGCGAAGTGCTGACAGTACCCGCCCGTTCGGCAATTATTCAGGGAATCCGTCATGAAAATCAGTGTGTTCGGCAGTGGTTACGTTGGATTGGTGCAAGCCGCGGTAATGGCTGAGGTTGGCCATGACGTGGTGTGCATGGACATTGACGAACACAAGGTCGACAACTTGCGACAAGGCCTGGTGAGTATTTTCGAGCCTGGCCTGGCCGCGCTGGTACGTGAGGGGCTGGACGCTGGCCGCCTGCACTTTACCTGCGATGAAAAGCTCGCCGTACAGCACGGCCAGGTTCTGTTTATCGCCGTGGGCACGCCCTCACGGGACGATGGGTCCGCAGACCTGCGCCAGGTACTGGCCGTTGGCGAGGCGGTTGCCCGATACCGCGAGCAAACGCTGATCGTCGTGGAAAAGTCCACCGTGCCGGTGGGCACCGGCGATATCCTGCGGGCGCATATCGAGAAATGCCTGCTCAAGGCTGGGCGCCTGTTGCAGTTCGATATCGTCTCCAATCCCGAATTTCTCAAGGAAGGCTCCGCGGTCGCCGATTGTCGTCGCCCCGACCGCATCGTCATCGGTTGTGAGCGCGATGAAGTGCGCGACACCATGCGCGACCTGTACGCCCCGTTCAACCGCAACCACGATCGGGTCCTGTTCATGGACTTGCGCAGTGCGGAACTGACCAAGTACGCCGCCAACGGCATGCTCGCGACCAAGATCAGCTTTATCAACCAGATTGCCGAACTGGCGGAGCACCTGGGGGCCGACATCGAATCCGTGCGCCTGGGCATCGGCGCTGACTCACGGATCGGCTACCACTTCATTTATCCGGGTTGCGGCTATGGAGGCTCGTGCTTTCCCAAGGACATGCGCGCCTTGATCCACTCTGCCGAACAAGCCAATTGCTCAAGCGACCTGCTGCAAGCGGTCGAAACCATCAATCTGCGACAAAAACACAAGCTGTTCGAACGCATCAAGGCGTTCTACAAAGGCGACCTGCGGGGCAAGACCTTCGCGTTGTGGGGCCTGGCCTTCAAGCCCAATACCGACGACATGCGCGACGCACCGAGCCGTACGCTGCTGGAGGCGCTGTGGGCCGCCGGGGCCAGTGTTCGCGCGTTCGATCCCGAGGCCATGCAGCAAACTCAGTTGCTCTACCCCGACGAGTCGAAACTGATGCTCATGGGCACCCCGGAATCGGTCTTGCCCGGTGCCGACGCCCTGATCATCTGCACCGAATGGCAACCGTTCAAGGCCCCGGACTTCCAATTGATCCAGCAGCGGCTCAAGGCCCCGGTGATTTTCGATGGCCGCAACCTGTACGACCCGGAACGCATGGCGGACAAGGGGTTTATCTACTTCCCGATGGGGCGCGGGCAATCCTGCAATTTACCCATTGCCCAGCAGTCATGGCTCGAAGTTCCCAAGAGCGCCTGAATGACTTACCTCAAAATTAATGCACTCAACCAGCATTAATATGAATTTGTAACCCAAGGGGGCGGACGGCACACTGTGCATCGTTCCTCCCCCAACTGTTGGAACACTTAAAGGGCTTTCTGGGACACCCCCGTAAGCCCCTTTTTTTGTTCGTTTTTTTTGGATTGTCGCTGAATGCTTTCTCGTTGGTTCCCCGCTGCTATCAATACCCGTCCAACCGAATGGAGTCGCGCCGCCATCGGCATGGCCCTCGGAACCCTGTTCAGTGTCTGGCTCTGTGGCCAGGTTTTCGGCCTTGAGGTGGCGCAGCACCTGATCGGCCCGCTCGGCGCCTCGGCCGTGCTGTTGTTTGCGGTGTCATCGGGCGCCCTCGCCCAGCCCTGGTCGATTTTCGGCGGTTACCTGTGTGCCTCCGTCCTCGCATTGTTGGTGGCCCATGTGTTGGGTCGCGCGCTGGAAAGCGCCTGTCTGGCGGCGGGCATGGCGCTGATATTGATGTGCTGGCTGCGTTGCCTGCATCCGCCAGCGGGAGCCCTCGCCGCGACGCTGGTGCTGGCCGATCCGTCGATCATCGCCTTGGATTGGCAGGCCGTGGGTGCGGCGATGCTGGCCGGTTCGGGCCTGCTCGCTTTTGCGCTGGCCTACAACAACCTGACGCGCGTGCGCTATCCCAAGCGCGCCAGTGAGCCGGTGGCGGTGATACCGGCCGACCACCCCCCGGTCGATCGCCAGGCCATCACCGCTGAAGACTTGAAATCGGCACTTGAGGAAATGGAAGCGTTCTTCGACGTAACCCCCGAAGATCTGGAGCAATTGATCCACGCCAGCGAGCGTCATGCCAAGCGCCGCAGCATTACGGAGGTGCTGTCGGGTCGCGGTTGAGTCTGTGGCTGCTATAAATATGCAGACAGGACCTGCACGTATCCCGGTTGTGCAATGCAAATTTGCACTGTTACGATCCCGACCGGGTACGCGCGACATCATTTATAAAGAACAATAAAAGCAGGGAGTTAGCGATGACAGCTCAGGTTTCATCCCAAGCTGCGGGCCGCGTCGAAACCGCGCCTTACGAGGTGCTGGTCGAAGTCCGCAACCAGATTGGCCACTTGACCCTGAACCGCCCCGCCGGCCTCAATGCCCTCACCCTGGGCATGGTGCGCAGCATGCAACAGCAACTCGATGCCTGGGCCCACGATTCGCAGATCCGCGCCGTGGTCCTGCGCGGCGCCGGCGACAAGGCGTTCTGTGCCGGCGGCGATATCCGTTCGCTGTACGACAGCCACAAGCAGGGCGACACCCTGCATGAAGATTTCTTCGTCGAGGAATACGCCCTCGACCTGACCATTCACCATTACCGCAAACCCATCCTCGCCCTGATGGACGGCTTCGTGCTGGGCGGCGGCATGGGCCTGGCGCAAGGCGCCGACCTGCGGATAGTGACCGAACGCAGTCGCCTGGGCATGCCCGAAGTCGCCATCGGCTACTTCCCGGACGTGGGCGGCAGCTACTTCCTGCCGCGCATTCCCGGCGAGCTGGGCATCTACCTCGGCGTCAGCGGCGTGCACATCCGCGCCGCCGACGCGTTGTATTGCGGATTGGCCGACTGGTACCTCGACAGCCGCAAGCTCACGCAGCTGGATGAGCGTCTCGATCGGCTGGAATGGCGCGACACTGCACTCAAGGACTTGCAAAGCCTGCTGGCAAAAATCGCTGTGCAACAGCTCCCTGCCCCACCCTTGGCCGACTTGCGGCCGGCCATCGATCATTTCTTCGCCCTGCCCGACGTCCCCAGCATGGTCGAGCAGATGCGCCAGGTCACCGTCGCGAACAGCCATGAGTGGGCGCTGAAGACCGCCGAGCTCCTGGAGACCCGCTCGCCCCTGGCGATGGCGGTGACCCTGGAAATGTTGCGTCGTGGCCGGCACCTGAGCCTGGAAGACTGCTTTGCCCTGGAGCTGCACCTGGACCGCCAATGGTTCGCGCGCGGCGACCTGATCGAAGGCGTGCGCGCCTTGCTGATCGATAAAGACAAGAACCCGCAATGGAACCCGCCGACCCTGGAGGCGCTGGACGCCGCACAAGTGGCGAGCTTCTTCGACGGCTTCGACTACCACGGGAATTGAACATGCAAGACCTTGAGCTGACCGAAGAACAAGTGATGATTCGTGACATGGCCCGTGATTTCGCCCGCAATGAAATCGCCCCCCATGCTCAAGCCTGGGAAAAGGCTGGCTGGATCGACGACGGTGTTGTGGCGAAGATGGGCGAATTGGGCCTGCTGGGCATGGTGGTGCCCGAGGAATGGGGCGGCACCTACGTCGATTACGTCGCCTATGCCCTCGCCGTGGAAGAAATCTCTGCAGGCGACGGTGCCACCGGGGCGTTGATGAGCATCCACAACTCGGTGGGTTGCGGGCCGGTCCTGAATTTTGGCACCGATGAACAGAAACAAACCTGGTTGGCGGACCTGGCCAGCGGCCAGGCGATTGGCTGTTTCTGCCTGACCGAACCCCAGGCCGGTTCCGAGGCGCACAACCTGCGCACCCGCGCCGAACTGCGCGATGGTCAGTGGGTAATCAACGGCGCGAAGCAGTTCGTCAGCAATGGCAAGCGGGCGAAACTGGCGATTGTCTTTGCCGTGACAGACCCGGAACTGGGCAAAAAAGGCATTTCGGCATTCCTGGTGCCGACGGACACGCCGGGGTTCAACGTTGACCGCTCCGAACACAAGATGGGCATCCGCGCGTCAGATACCTGCGCGGTGACGCTGAGCAACTGCACCGTGCCCGAGGCCAATCTGCTGGGTGCCCGAGGCAAAGGCCTGGCCATCGCCCTGTCCAACCTGGAAGGCGGTCGCATCGGCATCGCCGCCCAAGCCCTGGGCATCGCCCGCGCGGCGTTCGAAGCGGCCCTGGCCTATTCCCGCGATCGGGTGCAGTTCGACAAGCCGATCATCGAGCACCAGAGCATCGCCAACCTGCTGGCCGACATGCACACCCGCCTGAATGCCGCCCGCCTGCTGATCCTTCACGCCGCCCGCCTACGTAGCGCGGGTAAGCCGTGCCTGTCGGAGGCGTCGCAAGCCAAGCTGTTTGCTTCGGAAATGTCGGAGAAAGTCTGTTCGTCGGCGATACAGATCCATGGTGGGTATGGGTATCTGGAGGATTATCCGGTCGAGCGCTACTACCGGGACGCGCGAATTACCCAGATCTATGAGGGTTCGAGCGAGATTCAGCGGATGGTGATTGCCCGCGAACTCAAGCACTACCTGGTGTAATTGCGGGAAAAGCATCGCGGGCAAGCCCGCTCCCACAGGGATTGGTGGCGTACACAGATGGCGCATACACCTCAATTCTACTGTGGGAGCCTGCTCGCGAAAGCGATGGATCTGCCGTATCAAGGCAAAATGTCCCGCCACCGTCGCGAGCAAGCCCGCTCCCGCACCGGATTTTCCGTAGCCACGACAAGCTAGCCACGAGTACGACGTGACAAGCACATCATTTCAATCAAAACTCCACGTCTGACAAAAAGACGAAGCAGCCCATGTACCCCTCGCTGACCGCCTTCACCCCCTGCGACCTCGACACCCTGCTACGCAGCCTGCAACCCATCGCGCCGCTGTTGGACACCCTCACGGACACGGTGTTTTTCATCAAGGACAACCAGGCCCGCTACGCATTCGTCAACCAGACCCTCGCCCGGCGTTGCGGCTTCAAGCATTGCAATGACCTGCTCGGCCTCACCGCAGAGCAAGTGTTCCCGGAGCGCTTCGGCCCGCTGTACACCGAACAGGATCGACGCGTGCTCGCCAGCGGACGGGAGCTGGCCGACCAGCTCGAATTGCACCTGTATTACGGCAACCAACCGGTGTGGTGCCTGACCCACAAGCTCGCCTTGCACGAGCCCGACGGTCGGATCGTCGGCTTGGCCGGAATCTCTCGGGATTTGCAGTCGCCACAATCGAATCATCCGGCGTATCAGAAACTGGCCGCGGTGGACGCACATATAAAACAGCATTTCGCCCAACCCATCAGCCTGGCTGACCTCACCGCCATCGCTGGCTTGTCGGTGGCGCAGTTGGAGCGGCACTGCAAGCGCATCTTCCAGCTCACACCCAGGCAGATGATCCACAAGGCCCGCCTTGAGGAGGCGTCGCGGTTATTGCTGGATCGGGACATGCCCATCACCGAAATCGCCTTGCGTTGCGGCTATACCGATCACAGTGCGTTCAGCCGTCAGTTCCGCGCCCTGACCAGCCTTTCGCCCAGCCAATACCGGGAGAACCAACGTTGAGCCTGTTCCTTTAGGGGGCGCAAACCCACCCCACTGCTCCCATCTGTAACACCTCAATTTGCGCTCTGCGTCCGATACCCGCCCACCCGCAAAACCATAAATCAGCGTTATCAACGACTTACCAAAAACCTTGGAATAACGCCCGATCAGGCACGTCGATTGCTTATCTAATATCGTATACGAAATCCTCAATCCGATATCTCACCGCATTTATTCGACAGCGAGGCCTTTATGAAAAACCGTGCATTAGCCGCAGCCCTCAGCGTTGTCCTCTTTCCCCTGATTGCCCTTCCCGCCCATGCCGACAAGCTCGATGACATCATCGGCTCGGGCAAGCTGCGTTGCGCCGTCACCTTGGATTTCCCGCCCATGGGCTTTCGCGATGAAAGCAACAAACCGGCGGGATTCGACGTGGACTATTGCAATGACCTGGCGAAAGTCCTGGGCGTGGATGCCGAAGTGGTGGAAACCCCGTTCTCCGACCGCATCCCCGCACTGATCTCAGGCCGCGCCGATGTCATCGTCGCCTCCACGTCCGACACCCTGGAGCGGGCCAAGACCGTGGGCCTGACCGTGCCCTACTTCGCCTTCCAGATGGTGGTATTGACCCGCGACGACACCGGTATCAATAGCTACACCGACCTCAAGGGCAAGAAGCTCGGCAATACCAGCAGCACCTATGAAGCCATCGCCCTGGAGAAGGACCAGAAGAGTTGGGGCAGCGGCAGTTTCCGCGCCTATCAATCGCAGAACGACACGCTGCTGGCCGTGGCCCAAGGGCACATCGATGCCACCGTGGTCACCAACACCGTCGCCGCCGCCACCATCAAATCGGGCAAGTACAAGGGGCTGAAGATCGCCGGCAATGCGCCTTACGTCATCGACTACGTGTCCCTCGGCGCCAAGCGCAGCGAGTACGGCCTCATCAACTACCTCAACCTGTTCGTCAACCAGCAAGTGCGCACCGGCCGGTACAACGAGCTGTTCGTCAAATGGGTCGGCACGGAAATCCCGCCAGCCAACCTGACCGTGCCCCAGGTCTACTACTAAGGAGCCCGGCATGCCTAGCACGCCTATCCGCTTGCAAGGTCGAAGCCTGGTGGAGGGTGCCGCCCAGGGCACCCTGCTGTTCGCCGACGTTGGCCTGAGTTTTTGGGGTGGAGTCGATCCGACCACGGGCGAAGTCATCGACCGCCATCACCCCCTCAGCGGCCAGCGCCTTGCGGGCCGGGTGCTGGCGATTCCCAGCGGACGCGGTTCCTGCACCGGCAGCAGCGTGCTGATGGAGCTCATCAGCAACGGCCATGCGCCAGCCGCCCTGGTGCTGGCCGAGGTCGATGAAATCCTTCTTCTGGGCGTGCTGGTGGCCGAAGTGATTTTCCAACGCTCGCTGCCCGTGTTGTGCATCGGCCGCGAGGCATTCGAGGGCTTGCGAGGTCAAGGATTCGCGCGCATCGAGGGAAGCTGCCTGACATTGTCCGGGCGCCGGCCCAACGATCAATGGTACGCGGCGGATATCCCCTCGCAACCGCTCGCACCCTCCACCGTCCGTCTGAACGAACGGGACCAGGCGTTGCTTGACGGTGCATACGGCAAGGCTGCAAAAGTGGCAATGGGAATCGTCCTGCGAATGGCCGAGATCCAGGGTGCCGATGAACTGCTGGACATCACTCAGGCGCACATCGACGGCTGCATCTATACCGGCCCGGCCAGCCTGCGGTTTGCCGAACAATTGGTGCAGTGGGGCGCGAAAGTGAGCGTGCCCACGACGCTCAATTCGATTTCCGTGGACCAACGCCGCTGGCGCGAGCTGGGCGTCGATCCTGCACTGGGCGAACCGGCCAGTGCCTTGGGCGACGCCTATATGGCCATGGGCGCGCAGTTGAGCTTTACCTGCGCACCCTACCTGTTGGACACCGCGCCCGCCGTCGGCGAGCAGATCGTCTGGGCCGAATCCAACGCGGTGGTCTATGCCAACAGCGTACTCGGTGCCCGAACGCAGAAGTACCCGGACTTCCTCGATATCTGCATCGCCCTGTGCGGTCGCGCGCCGTTGGCTGGTTGTCATCTCGATGATCAGCGCAAAGCCGGGCTGATCGTCGAAGTCCCCAAGCTCGACTCAACGGATGACAGTTTCTACCCGCTGTTGGGTTATCACATCGGCAGCCTGACGGGCCGACGCATTCCGCTGATTCGGGGACTGGAAAACGCTGCCCCCAATCTCGACGACCTCAAGGCTTTTGGCGCCGCATTTGCCACCACCAGCGCCGCACCGCTGTTCCACATCGCCGGGGTAACGCCAGAAGCCATGGATCCGGCCCAGGTCCAGGATCACCCAGCCCAATTACCGTTGGAAACCCTGGATAGAGCAGGATTGCTTGCCAGTTGGCGCGAGCTCAACAGCGCCCGGCACAGGCACGTAGACGTGGTGTCCCTGGGCAATCCGCACTTTTCCGTCAGTGAATTCGCCGCGTTAGCACGCCTGTGCGCGGGACGGATCAAACACCCCGACGTAGTCCTCGCGATCACCTGCGGCCGGGCCGTGCTGGAGCAGGCGCGCCAGGCCGGGTACCTGGAGGCAATCCAGGCCTTCGGCGCAACGCTGGTCACCGACACCTGCTGGTGCATGCTGGGCGAGCCGGTGATCCCGCCCGCCGCTACCACCTTGATGACCAACTCCGGCAAATACGCGCACTACGCACCAGGCCTGGTTGGACGTGGCGTGCATTTCGCCAGTTTGGCCGAATGCGTCGAGGCTGCCTGCACCGCCACGGCCAGCGGCGAGCCACCGCAATGGCTGCAACCCTGCGCGGCCAAGGGGAACCCGAACCATGTTTGACTACACGTTCCAATGGCGCCCGGCCTTACGCGCCCTGCCCGACATGCTCGCCGGCGCCTGGGTCACCTTCGAAACCGCCGCGTTGTCGATGATCTTCGGCGTGCTGATCGCCCTGGTCCTGACGGTGATGCGCCAGGCGCGCCATCCGCTGCTGCGCGGTGTCGGCAACGGCTGGGTATCGATCGCCCGTAACACGCCGTCGTTGTTCCAGATCTACATCCTCTACTTCGGCCTCGGCTCCCTCGGGCTGCACGTCAGTTCGTGGTTCGCCCTGCTGGCGGGCATCACCTTCAACAATGCCGGATACCTGGCGGAGAACTTTCGCGGCGGCCTCAAGGCCGTGCCAGGCACGCAGATGCGCGCCGCCCGCTCCCTGGGCATGAGCGCGTTCCAGGCCTACCGCATGATCATCGTCCCGCAACTGCTGCGCATCGTGTTCTACCCGCTGACCAACCAAATGGTCTGGGCGGTGCTGATGACGTCCCTGGGCGTGGTGGTCGGCCTGAACAACGACCTCACCGGGGTGACGCAGGAATACAACGTCAAGACATTCCGGACCTTCGAATATTTCGCCCTCGCGGCAGTGCTGTATTACCTGATCGCCAAGCTGATCGTCGGGCTGGCCCGACTGTTGTCCTGGCGCCTGTTTCGTTATTGAGGAGGGCTGGTCATGTTTTCTACAAGCCTTACCGTCAACGACCTGTTGTATCTGCTCCAAGGTGCCTGGGTCACGGTGCAATTGACTGCCTGGTCGATCTTGCTGGGCACCCTGGCCGGGCTGCTGTTCGGCCTGTTGCGGGCGCTGTTGCCCCGGGTGAGCCTGCCACTCGCCTGGGTGCTCGATGCGTTTCGCAGCGTGCCGCTGCTGATCCAGTTCGTGCTGTTCAACTCCCTCAAGAGCATCGTCGGCCTGGACCTCAGTGCCTTTGCCGTCGGTTGCATCGTGCTTGGGGTCTATGCCGCCGCGTATTTCACCGAAATTGTCCGGGGCGGCGTGCTGGCGGTGCCGCTGAGCACCCGGCGGGCCAGCCGGTCATTGGGATTGAGCTATTTGCAGGACCTGCGTTTCATCGTCCTGCCGATTGCCACCCGCGTGGCGTTTCCCGGATGGTTGAACCTGGTCCTCGGGGTCATGAAAGACACCGCGCTGGTGATGTGGATCGGCATCGTCGAGCTGCTGCGGGCTTCGCAAACCATCGTCACGCGTATTCAGGAACCCCTGCTGGTGCTGTGCATCGCGGGCCTCATCTACTA
>Ga0308169_10003974_pt1 | contig 14053 bp, 13 predicted proteins | sample PhyBR1_2_FD_202139 | JGI IMG/M metagenome (GOLD analysis project Ga0308169, IMG submission 202139) | Phyllosphere microbial communities from UC Gill Tract Community Farm, Albany, California, United States - DLSLSB.R1 | ecosystem: Host-associated > Plants > Phyllosphere > Unclassified | place...
CCTACGGCGTACCGGTTGAAGAAATCGTCGAAGGCATCAAGTACGGCGTGCGCAAGGTCAACATCGACACCGACCTGCGCCTGGCGTCCACCGGCGCAATGCGTCGCCTGATGGCCACCAACCCGAGCGAATTTGACCCACGTAAATTCTTCGGTGCCACCGTGACCGCAATGCGCGACGTGTGTATTGCTCGCTACGAAGCGTTTGGTACTGCGGGTAATGCTTCGAAGATCAAACCGATCTCGTTGGAAGCAATGTACCAGCGTTACCTCAAAGGTGAGTTGAACGCTAAGGTGAATTAAGCCTTATGCGTTTGAAGAGAAGCCCGCAGTGATGCGGGCTTTTTTTTAGCTGCGATTCCATCATGCTCATCGCCTGTGCGCCCTCTTCAGTCAAATAAAGTTGTTTCCCAGGTTTGTCGGCCATGCCTATAATTTCGAAAAGGCATAACCATTATTTCTAATTTATTTAAATAACTGTCAAGAATTACAGTGTCGAGCCCTGTCATCTTCCTTCAGTATGAGCTTTCAAAGAATCTAAAGGAGTGGCTGATAGTGAAAGGTGTCAATGCCGCAAAAGCGGTATTAGCTCGATCAACTATCAATGTGTTATTGCGTGTGATGGCAGTGATGAATATGGCCGCCTCGATCGGACATGCATACGCGGCCACTACCTGTCCCACCAGCGAACAAGTCACCTCCACGGACCAACATGAATGATTGCCTGACACTTCGCTAACATAACCTGTTTAAAATTTGGCAGTGCTCGACGTCACGGTATTGGCGAACTTCTTTAAAACAATAACGAAGCGTGTATTTATGAGGAGTGGAATAATGGGGCGCAAGGGTATGAAACTATTGTTTCCAGCCGCTTTGGTTGGGCTGGCAGCTTTGGCCGGATGTGCTCGGCAGCATCCTGCAGCGGTATCAATGTGCCCGGCCATCGGTGCCATTCAGCAAGAGAAACAGGAGCAGGGCTATCGTTACGTCTCTGTTGCGCCGGGCGCTGGTTGGAGTGGAGAAAATCCCTATGCACAGGAGTCCTATCTGGCTGGATTGAAGTTCATTTCCGCCGGGATCAGACCCGGGCAAAACGGACCTTTTGTTGCCTGTGATTATGAGGGCCCTGAACATTTTGCCTTTCTGCGTATGTCCCGGCGTTTCTTGACGCTGCCACAACCGGTACAACCGAACTGGGACGATAATGCCTTCTGCAAGCCAGGCTCTGGCAATGTAGCTGATTGCAGGTTTCTCGGCTATTGAGCTAAAAAAGCTTCCCGAGTGTAGGTATTTATCCTCTCATTGGTAACTAGTTTCTAATTTCAATGTGCGTCGTTGACAGTGCCTCGGTTATTGTTTTGGATAGGTTTTATGGCTGTTCGGCCATGCATTCAATTGACGAACTTGTGGGAATTAGAATATGAGGTTAGGGAAGTTGCTCGCACTCACCGCTGTTGCATTTGCAACCGCTGTTGCGGGGCGTTTTGCGCTGGCGGAGGTCATGACAGCGACGATAGATGCCAAAGGGGAAGTCGTGAAGCAATCCCCCATTTGGATAAAACAAGTAGAGCGCTCTGCACATCCTGACTACTTCTCCGACTACAAAGTCAGGTTCGTACCCGGCGTTTTCAAAGAGGTTCCGTCATTTTGCTCGGTGTCGGTAGTTGATGTCCGTTCCGACGATCATATTTATTACGCGCATGCAAAGTTGGGAAGCATTCCGGCTATCAACTATGTCAGCGTGCTGACACTGAAAGTAGGTGATAACAAACCAGCTGGGGATTCCTCGATGAGCTTTATGTTGATGTGTATCAAGTAACCTGATGTGACCCAGAAAGAACCCGCGCTGTCGGCGGCGTACACGCTGAGCAACCCTGCTTTGTTGAGGTTGATCACATAGGTGAAGCTCTTCTCCAGTGGCACGTTGGAGGCGACGATGATGACCGGGCTCTCGGCCTCGTCCGGGCGCATGCGCACCTTGGCGACGATGTTGCCGGTCTGGGTTTTCTCGTTGAATTGGTACTCCAGCTTGATCAGCGGTTTCTGGCTGTCGTAGGCGTGGCTCTGGCCGATCACGATCTTGCCGGATGAGGGCACCTGATTGACCGCCAGGGTGGCGCGCAGGAAGTTGTCGGCCTCGGGGTAGGTCCAGTTGCGCAGGCGCCCGTCGGCGTAGGTTTCGCGCAGTTCGCTGCATGGGCAAATGGCGTTTTCGGTGCGGGTACCGGTAACGGGTGTCCAGAACTGCACGTCGCTGCTTTTGGCCTGAATTGCATCAGACGTAAGGTAATTGCAATGTTCGCCATAAGGGACAGAATCAGATTAATTCAGTTTGGCGCAAAACGAATTCCTCTGTTTGGAAGCAGCTCGCCTTGCCGGGTTGGAAACGCCGCGTTTCTGGCTGTCCGACAGCGGTGATTTATTTGTTATGGAGCGCTTCGATCTGACCCCCTCGGGCAGGTTGGGATTCGAGGACATGGCGGTGCTGTTGGGGCTGAACAAGGACCCCCACGACAACTATAAGTATTCCCAAAGTTACGAAACGCTCACGGCAGTGATTCGCCAGGTGTGCCAGCAGGGTGATGTGTTGCGTGAACTTGAGCGCTTTTTCTCCTCTGTTTGCTTGTCGGTCATGGTGCGCAATGGCGATGCTCACTTGAAAAATTTCGGCGTGCTCTATACCCATCCGGGAGCCCTCGAAACTGTGCAATTGGCGCCTGTGTTCGATGTCACAACGACCACCGCCTATGAGCATTACAATCCAAAATCCGGCCAGGCATTGGTTGACCGTACCCTGGCTATCAAAATGAACAAGGTGAAGGCGTACCCCGATCGTCAACAACTGATTGAGTTCGGGCGCAAGCACTGTGGTATCGCAGCTCCTGGCGTAATTATTGAACGCATTGCCGAGGCCATGTCCCAGGCGCTGATTGCGCATCAGGCGCGTATTGATACCGAGCTTTTTTCAACGATGCAGAAGGAGTGGGACGCGGGCCGTGCCATGGCGCTTCACGACTCGGTGGCGCTGGGTATGCGACGCAAGCCGGTGGTAAAACCGTTGCGCTGAGGTCTGTGAAAACCCGCACGAATGCGGGTTTTTTGTTGTTGGGGTCAGACGGCGACGGGTGAATCGAACCCACGGTGTTCAATGACTCGAAACACATCACTCACGTCCTGCACCAGAATGCGTGCGGTGTTGGCCACGTTGTTCAGGTCGTGCTCGGCGAAATCCGGCAGGCTGGAGCAGGCCATCAGGTTCAGGTGTTCCAAAGCAGCGTTGAGGCGTTCGCGCAGGCAGGCGTGGAGGTCGAGCAGTGGGGCTTCGCTGTCGATCAACAGCACGGGGTAGTCGGTGGCGGTTTCGGTGCAGGGGGTGAAGCGGCGGGGTGGTAGTTGTTGGGTCATGGTGAATCCTTAACTCGAAAGAAGATTGACCACCGTTTGCTGCGAAACAAATTGGGTGGCAGCTGTACGCGGGTTCGCAGACCGAGGAGTTAAGACCCGGCAGACCCGAAGGTCTCCCACGCACAGCCGCCATAACAAAGACTGCCGTCGGCAAGAATACCGGGACTGTTTTGACGGGTGCGGTTTTAACTCTGTAGGGCTGCGAAACCCTATCGCTGATCAACGCCAGCGACGGGGCGAACTATAAGCGGCGAGTTGGCTTGTCGCAATGGTGCTGTAGGACCCACACCGGACCTTGAGCCGATTCACGGTCAGTGTGGGAGCCGGGCTTGCCCGCGATGGCAGCGTGTCAGGCGCCGAGGATATTGGCTGATGCGCCGCCATCGCGGGCAAGCCCGGCTCCCACAGGGGGCTGCGGTGTGTTTAAGGCGCTGGATTTATCTGGGAAAAATCCTGTGCATCGCGGGACGATTCACTCGTGATCAATATCCAACTTCGCAAACGTCACCCGCGCGCCTTCCTTGCTGTCCCCACTGTTGTCCTGCACATACACCCCCGCCTTGAAGTACAACGGTTTGTCGCCCCAGGCAGCGCCAATGCGTTCATTCCACTCGCTGTCGGCGGCGTACACGCTGAGCAGCCCGGCTTTGTTGAGATTGATAACGTAGGTGAAGCTCTTCTCCAGTGGCACGTTGGAGGCGACGATGATGACCTGGCTCTCGGCCTCGTCCGGGCGCATGCGCACCTTGGCGACAATGTTGCCGGTCTGGGTTTTTTCCTTGAACTGGTATTCCAGCTTGATCAGTGGCTTCTGGCTGTCGTAGGCGTGGATCTGGCCGATCACGACCTTGCCGGAGGTGGGTACCTGGTTGACCGTGAGGGTGGCGCGCAGGAAGTTGTCGGCCTCGGGGTAGGTCCAGTTGCGCAGGCGCCCGTCGGCGTAGGTTTCGCGCAGTTCGCTGCGTGGGTAAATGGCGTTTTCGGTGCGGGTGCCGGTCACGGGGGTCCAGAACTGCACGTCACTGCCTTCGGCCTGGAAGTATTGATCGTTGAAGCCACTCAGCAGCCTTGGGGTGTCGATGGTCGTGGGCGGGGAGCCGACCGGAATGCTCAGGTTCCAGGTGGAGAGGTCGATCATGGTGTTGGCCTTTTACAGAGGGTGAAAACGTTGGCCCAGAGGCCTTACCGGTTCTTTATAGGCGGTGCTGGTGCAATTGTTAAACAATCCCTGGCAATTAATTGGCGTCAGAGGAATGCCAAAAAGCCATGTTGCCCATGAGCCGCGGGCTGCAGGGCCTTACCGTTAGTCGGCTTCCTGGCTTTTGTTTCAATGAGGGCATCCACGTCACTTCTGCTTTTTTGGAACCGAGGCTAGAGTGAGCCCTCAGTATTTATCCGGGTTTGGTAACAGAACTGACCGGTGCAGCTCCCCAAGGAAGAGACGTAGCATGGATTGCGCTCCACACCCAGGCGATGCCAGTTCGGTCCTTTTGGTGGTCGATGACTACCCGGAAAACCTCGTCAGTATGCGTGCGCTATTGCAGTGTGAAGACTGGCGGGTAATAACCGCTGCTTCCGGCCTGGAAGCCTTGGAATTGCTGCTGGCCCACGACGTCGACCTGGTGCTGCTGGACGTGCGCATGCCCGGTATGGATGGCTTCGAGGTGGCACGTCTGATGCGTGGCAGCCAACGCACGCGCATGACGCCGATTATCTTCCTGACGGCCACTGCCCATTCACCCGACGCGGTGCTTGAAGGGTATGCCAGCGGTGCGATCGACTACCTGTTCAAGCCGTTTGACCCACTTATCCTCAAACCCAAGGTGCAGGCGTTGCTGGATCACCAGCGTAATCGCCGCGCTTTGCAGCGCCTGAGCCATGACCTGGAACTGGCCCGCGCCTTCAATGCCTCGGTGCTGGACAACGCCGCCGAGGGCATTCTGGTGGTGGGCGAAACCAGTGTGATCGAGTACGCCAACCCGGCCATTTCGCGGCTGCTCAATGCCACGATGGCTGAGTTGCAGGGGGAGAGTTTTCTCAGTTTTCTGCAAAAACCTCATGTGCCCACTTGGCTGGGCTTCCCGATGTACGAGGCGTATCGCAAGGGCCAGACGTGGCGCCAGCACGATGCCATTTTGCGTACTGGTCGCGGCCAGCAGGTGCCGGTGGCGTTATCCTGCGCGCCCTTGCCTGCCGAGCGGCAGGCGATGGTGGTGACAGTGCTGGACATGTCTGAAGTGCGCCACCTGCACCAGCAGCTGGAGTTCCAGGCCGTGACCGACCCGTTGACCGGGCTGCTGAACCGGCGGGGTTTTCATCAGGCGGTGGAGAATACGTTGCTGCGCGGCGAACGCAGCGAGCAGGCGCTGGTACTGCTGTACCTGGACCTTGATGGCTTCAAGCGGGTCAACGATACGTTGGGCCACGACGCCGGTGATCGTGTGCTGCGTTGGGTTTCTGAACAAATGCAGGCATGTCTGCGTTCCTACGACATTCTCGGACGCATCGGCGGGGACGAGTTCACCGCCTTGCTGGAGCTGGAGTTCCCCGAGCAGGCTGCGAAGATCGCGGAGAAGCTGATCGAGCGAGTGTCTGTGTGCCAGCAGGTCGACGGTCTGGATGTGATGCTCGGCGTCAGTATTGGCATTGCGACGTTTCCGGATTGCGGCTCGGACCTGAGCGGTCTGTTACGGGCAGCAGATATCGCTATGTACGAAGCCAAGCGCGCCGGACGTCAGCAGTATCGTTACTACGACCAGGAAATGAACGGCCGCGCCCGTTCGCGGCTGATGCTCGAAGACAGCGTACGCACAGCCATTGCGAACAAGGATTTCACCTTGGTGTACCAACCCCAGATGTGCCTGGAGGATGGGCGTCTGCGCGGTGTTGAAGCACTGTTGCGCTGGCAGCATCCGAGTGTCGGCGATGTGCCACCAGGTTTGTTTTTGCCGCTGTTGGAAGAGGCGCGCTTGATCAGCCAGTTGAGCACCTGGATCTACCAGCAAGTCGCTGCTCAGCGCCAGGCCTGGCAAGCTACCTTCGACCCTGAGCTGGTGCTGAGCGTGAGCCTGAGCAGCAGCCAGTTCAATATGCCCAACCTGGCCAACCAACTGCAGCAGGTACTGGAGCGACATGGGCTGCGTGGGCGGCAGTTGGAGGTGGAAATCGGTGAAGACTGCCTGATGAATAATCTTGAGGAGTCGACCAAACAGCTGCAGTTACTGCGCCGCATTGGCGTGCGTATAGCCCTGGATGACTTTGGTGCCGGCCACTGCTCCCTGGCCCATTTGCGCGATCTTGCGTTCGACACCCTCAAGCTTGACCCGCAGTTGGTGGCGCGCCTGCCGGGCTCGTCGCGGGATGCCGCAATGGCACGCAGCATCATCCAGTTGTGTGGGCATTTTGATGTGTTGGTGATCGCTGAAGGCGTAGAGACCCTTGAGCAAACGGAGTGGCTCAAGGCCAATGGCTGCACGTATATCCAGGGGCCGTGGGCGGCGTTGCCGTTGATGGCCGAGGACGTTGCCGGCTGGTCGTACCCTCGCGTGCGTTGAATTCGCTACACTGGCGCCCGTCCCATTTGCGTTGCACACCCCATGACTGCGTTGAAATACCTCCAGGCCTATCCCGCTGCGCTTCAGGAGCAAGTGCGTCAACTGATCGCCAAGGACCAGTTGGGTGCCTATCTGGAGCAGCGTTACCCCGAACGCCACGCCGTGCAGAGCGATAAGGCGCTGTATGCCTACGCGCTGGCCCTGAAGCAGGAACACTTGCGCAACGCACCGTCCATCGACAAGGTGCTGTTCGATAACCGGCTGGACCTGACCCATCGCGCCTTGGGTTTGCACACCACGATTTCCCGGGTACAGGGCGGCAATCTCAAGTCCAAGAAAGAGATTCGCATCGCTTCGCTGTTCAAGGAGGCCGCCCCGCAGTTTCTACGCATGATCGTGGTGCATGAACTGGCGCACTTCAAGGAATCGGACCACAACAAGGCGTTCTACAAACTCTGCCAATACATGATGCCGGACTACCATCAGGTGGAATTCGACCTGCGGGTGTACCTTACCTGGCGCGATTTGCAGGGCAAGCCCTAACCACAAGGCGACAGACCATGGATGTGAGCAAGACCAAAAGCAGTTTCTATCGCCGCCTGTATGTGGCGTATTTGATCGACAGCCAGTTGGCCAGCAGCGTCCCGGCACTGACCGAGGCCACTGGTATGCCACGGCGCACGGCCCAGGACACGATTGCGGCGTTGGCTGACCTGGATATCGTGTGCGAGTTTGAGCAGGAAGAGGGGGCGCGTAATCACGCTGGGCATTATCGGATTCGTGATTGGGGGGCGATTGACCGGGGGTGGATCGCGGCCAATCTTGTGATGATCAAGCAGGTGTTGGGTTACCCCTGACACAGGTGGTGGCTGGGCTTGCCCCCGATGAGGCCATCAAGCCCGCCGCATACCAATATGGGGAATATCGTCCTCCAGGTATTCCTCACCCACCACCACAAACCCATACCGTCCGTAATACCCCTGCAAATGCGCCTGGGCTGAGAGAAAAATCGGCATTTCTGGCCAGATACTCTCAATGCGCTTGAGCGCTTCCTCCATCATTTGATGCCCCAGCCCGGTGCCCCGTGCCACCGGCGCGACGATGACACGGCCGATCACTACGTCATCGCCCTGGGACTCAGGGTCCAGTAACCGCAGGTAGGCCACCAGCTCATCATCTTGCCAGGCCATCAAGTGGTGGGTATCGCCCGCCAGATCCTGGCCGTCGATGTCCTGGTAAACGCATTGTTGCTCGACGACGAAGACCTCGCTTCGCAGGCGCAGGATGGCGTACAGCTGTTCCTTGCCCAAGTCGTCGTGATGTTTGCAGACCCAATCAACCGTCATGATGTGTGCTCGTATAAAGACGTGCCAAGGATAGTAAGCGCGGCGGGCGCTGGTGTCTAAAATGGTAATTTTGTGAATGGCGTCAATTTGCCATCATTCGGTGCGGGCGCCGCGGGCTTCTTTGTGTAATCTGCAGTGCACGCTCATTGATGAGCTACTGTTATCAGGCCACTGCCTGCCCGCCAAGGACTTTGAGCATGCCGCGATTGACTCGTGCCGTTGCTTTGATCGCCGTGTTGCTGCTGGCCCAACCGGTGTTGGCACAACGCCTGCGCCTGGTGGCGGATGGCTGGCCGCCGTTTACCGATGCCACCCTGATCAATGGCGGCCTGGCCACGGATATCGTCAGCACGGCCCTGGCCCGTGCGGGGTATGCCAGTGATTTTGAACAGGTGCCTTGGGCTCGCGCCTTGAAGGGGGTGGGTGATGGGCGCTACGACGTGCTGATCAACGCCTGGTACGACGAGGCCCGTACGCAGTTGGGGCAGTTTTCCGGCGAGTATTTGCTTAACCGTGTGCGCTTTCTCAAGCGTAGCGACGATCCCATTGCTTATCGCAACCTGACAGAACTGCACGACGAGACGATCGCCGTGGTGCGCGGTTACGCCTATTCGGCAGCGTTTGACCAAGACACGCTGTTGCAGAAAGTGCCGGTGCACAACTTTGCCATGGCCGTGCGCATGTTGGCGGCCCGGCGCGTGCGGTTGACGCTGGAGGATGAATACGTAGCGCGTTACTACCTGGCGCGGGAATCGCCGCGGGTGCGCAGTGCCGTGGCGTTTGTGGGCGAGCCCTTGAGCCAGAACAGCTTGCATATCCTGGTCAGCCTGAAGAACCCCGAACACGCGCAGATTGTTGCCGGTTTTGATCGGGAGATTGCGCGGATGAAGGCGGATGGCAGTTATGCGCGGTTGATGAAGGCGCATGGGATGTAGGAGCGAGCTTGCTCGCGAAGGACGTTAACGATAACGCGGGCGTTCTGAATAGGCGCGGCGCTCTCAAGTTCTTTGCGAGCAAGCTCGCGCCTACACTTCTTTGATCAAGTGCGCGGCCAACGTGCGCAACGGACCCAACTGCCGACAGATCAACGCCAACTGCGTCTGCACCAGTCGCTGCGCCTCATCGATCTCATCCGGCATTTGCTCCAACTCTGCCGCCAACCCTTCCTCGGCATCACTCTGGATCGCAATCGGCTGTTTATTGGCCAGGCCGCTGGCGATCTCATCAATGCTTGCCGCCAGGCTGTTGCCTGCGCCTTCGATCAAATGCTCACGCACGTCGGCCGGTAGCTGGGTTTCGCGGTGCGCACCCAAACCCGACAAATAGCTGAGCAAGGTGTGTGACAGCACCAGAAAGCGAAAGCCTACGTCGGCCTCCTTACGAAAGTGCCCAGGCTCCATCAGCATATTCGCCAGGGTGGTGGATAGCGCGGCATCGGCGTTATGCGCGTTGCGCCGGGCCAGGCGGTAGGCCAGGTCGTCGCTCTTGCCGGCGGCGTATTGCTGCATGATCTGGCGCAGGTAGATGCTGTTGCAGGTCAGGGTGTTGGCCAGCACTTTGTTCAGGCGTCGGCCTTGCCAGTCGGGCAGGAACAGGAACACCGCCAGGCCCGCGATCAGGCTGCCAAGCAGGGTATCGAACAGGCGTGGCAGAAACAGCCCGTAGCCATCGCCCACCTGATTGAAGCAGAACAGCACCATCAGGGTGATCGCTGCAGTCGCCAGGGTGTAGCGCGTGGTGCGGTTGATAAAGAACACCAGGCCCGCAGCGATGGCGAACATCGATTGCACGACCGGGTTGGGGAACAAATCGAACAGCGCCCAGGCCACGGTCAGGCCGATGGCGGTGCCGATGATCCGCTGGCCGAGTTTGCGGCGGGTGGCGCCGTAGCTCGGCTGGCAGACGAACAGGGTGGTGAGGATGATCCAGTAACCTTGGGACGCGTGGATGGCGTGCAGGGTGCCATAGCCGATGGTCAATGCCAGTGACAGGCGCAAGGCGTGGCGAAACAGCAATGACGTCGGCGTGAGTTGGGTGCGCAGGCGCGTCCACATTTCCTTGAAGTTGCGCGGGGCACGGTCCAGCAGGTTGCTGTCGGTGGCGTCGGCCAGGGCATCCGGGTTGCTGGCGTCGCCCAGCAGGCGGTCAAGGGTGGACAGGTTGGCGGCCAGGGCGCGCAACGAGCGCAACAGGCCACGCCAGGCCGGGTTGCTCTGGATGCGCAGATGCTCCAGGGAGGCGTTCAGGTCGCCCAGGGCCTCGGCGAAGCTGTCGTCATAGATGAACGGTTGGCGCAGTTGGATCGATTCGGCCAGGGTCTGGCAGGCTTTGCCTTGCTGGCGCAGCAGGCGCTGGCAGCGAAACAGCACATCGCTGTGGAAAAAGGCATCGGTCAGGGCGTTGTACGGGTAGTGAGACGAGCTGGCGCGTTCGTGGATGTCCTGGGCCAGGAAATACAGCTTCAGGTAGCGGCTGACCTTCGAGCCCGGTCGACCATTGCCGACACGGTGCAGAATGATTTCCTTGGCCGCATTCAGCGCGGCGACCACCCGGCCATTTTGCTGGGCCAGTTCCAGGCGCCGGGCTTCCACATCCAGTTGGCGGATCGGCTCGAACAAGGATGACTTGAGCTTGAGATAGCGCCCCAGCTCACGGAACAACCGCGCCAGGCTTTGCTGCACCGGCTGGTTGGAAAACAACGCCTGCCACAGCACCGACAGCACGCCGTACCAGGCGGCGCCGGCCACCAGCAGCAGCGGCTCATGCCAGAAGTCGGTGACGGCGCCGCCGCGCTGGTCCACGCCGATCATGGTATAGACCGACAGAATCAGGGTGGCTGAGGCAATCGCGCCATAGCGTTCGCCCAGCGCACCGAGCATGGTCAGGGAGAAACTGGCCAGGGCCAGGGCGATGGCAAAGATCCAGGGGTAGGGGAACAGCAGCTCCACCGACAGCGCGGCGATGCTGAAACACACCAGCGTCACCGCCAATGCGTTGAGGCGGCCCTGCCAACTGTCATCGGTCTCGGCCAGGGCGCTGGCGATAATCCCCAGGAACAGCGGGATCAGCAGCGTCATTTCATCCTGGTACCAACACAGCGCCATGCTGCCGGTGAGGGCGATGAACACCCGTACGCTGTAGCTGAATTTATCCAGCGCCCACAGGCGCCGCATGGACTGCTTGAACGAGGTCGATGACATGAAGTCTGGAGTCTTCCGGGACGTTGTCGCTAAATTGAGCTATCAAGGACGCCACGGCAAGTGTGGTGATCACATCCAACAGCAAATTTTTCAAGCCCCCTCCCACATTTTACTGTGTTGCATTAGGCATATTGCGCGGCTGCGTAGCCCGAAGCCCAGGCCCACTGAAAGTTGAACCCGCCCAGGTGACCGGTCACATCCAGCACTTCGCCGATGAAGTACAGGCCAGGGCTTTTCAGTGATTCCATGGTCTTGGAAGACACTTCCCGCGTATCCACTCCACCTAAGGTTACCTCGGCAGTGCGATAGCCCTCGGTGCCGGCCGGTACGAGTTGCCAGCTCCCAAGCTTTTGCGCGATGTCGGCAATTTCAGCATGGGTGTACTGCTTCATCGGTTTGGATTCGAACCAGCTCTGGGCCAGCAGGTTGGCCATCTTCTTGGTGAAAATTTCCCCCAGCAGGGTCTTTAGCTCGCTGTTGGGATGCTCGGCCTGTTGCTGTTGCAGCCAGTCATGGGTGTCATGATCGGGCAACAGGTTGATTTCCACTGTGTCGCCGGATTCCCAGTAAGAAGAGATCTGCAAAATCGCCGGCCCGCTCAGGCCGCGATGGGTGAACAGCATGTTCTCGCGAAAGCTCTGGCCGTTGCAGCTGACCAGGCAATCCACCGAGGTGCCGGACAACTCGCTGCACAACTCCTTGAGCTGGTCGGTGATGGTGAACGGCACCAGCCCGGCGCGGGTCGGCAACAGTTCATGGCCGAATTGCCTGGCCACTTGGTAACCGAAACCGGTGGCGCCCAGTGTCGGGATCGACAAGCCGCCGGTAGCAATGACCAACGACTCGCAGCGCAGCTCGCCCAGAGTCGTCTGCAACTGATAACCGCTTTCGAGTTTGGCGATTGCCTCGATGGAGGTGTCCAGGTGCAGGCTCACGCCGGTCTGGATGCACTCATCGAGCAACATGCCGAGGATGTCGCTGGACTTGTTGTCGCAGAACAGTTGGCCGAGTTTTTTCTCGTGGTACGGCACGCCGTGCTTGGCCACCAGCCCAATGAAATCCCACTGGGTGTAGCGCGCCAGGGCCGACTTGCAGAAGTGCGCGTTATGCGAGAGGAAGTTGGCAGGCTCGGTGTACATATTGGTGAAGTTACAGCGGCCACCACCGGACATCAGGATCTTCTTGCCGGCCTTGTTGGCGTGGTCGATCAGCATCACTTTGCGCCCACGCCCGGCGGCGGTCAGTGCGCACATCAAGCCTGCGGCGCCGGCGCCAATGATCACAACTTCGGTCGAGCGCAAAGCAATGTCCTCATAAAAATATTCATCTGAAATGCAATCAAAACTGTGGGAGGGGGCTTGCCCCCGATGGCGGTGGACCAGTCAACTTATCAGGAGACTGACACACCGCTATCGGGAGCAAGCCCCCTCCCACATTGGATCTTCATTGGATTAAAGGTCGTTTTACAGGATCCGCACGCGCAGCGAACGGCCTTTGATCTTGCCGTCATTCAAACGCTGCAACGCCTGCTTGGCGATCCCGCGTTCCACGGCCACGAATGCCTGGAAGTCAAAGATCGCAATCTTGCCGACCTGGGCGCCCGGAACGCCGGCTTCACCGGTCAATGCACCCAGAATGTCGCCTGGGCGGACTTTGTCTTTACGCCCGGCGGCGATGCACAGGGTGCTCATCTGCGGCAGCAGCGGGCCACCGCTTTGCGGCTTGAGGTTGTCCAGTTGGTCCCAGTTCAGCGGCGACTTCTGCAGTTGCTCGATGGCCTGGGCGCGGTGCGCTTCGGACGGTGCCACCAGGCTGATGGCGATACCGGTCTCGCCGGCGCGACCGGTACGGCCCACGCGGTGAATGTGGATCTCCGAGTCGCGGGCCAGTTCGACGTTGATCACCATGTCCAGCGAGTCGATGTCCAGGCCACGGGCAGCCACGTCGGTAGCCACCAGTACCGAGGTGCTGCGGTTGGCGAACATCGCCAGTACCTGGTCACGGTCGCGCTGTTCCAGGTCGCCGTGCAGGCCGACGGCGGAAATGCCTTTGGACGTCAGGTGATCAACGGTTTCCTGCACTTGCTGCTTGGTGAAGCAGAACGCCACGCAGGAAGCCGGGCGGAAGTGCGCCAGGACCTTGGTCACCGCATCCATGCGTTCTTCCGGGGAGATCTCGTAGAAGCGCTGCTCGATCTGGTCATCGGAGTGGAACGCTTCGGCTTTCACTTGCTGGGGTGCACGCATGAACTTGGACGCCAGCTGCTTGATGCTCACCGGGTAGGTGGCCGAGAACAGCAGGGTCTGGCGGCGTGGCGGGGTCTTGCTGATGATGTCTTCGATGGCGTCGTAGAAGCCCATGTCGAGCATACGGTCGGCTTCGTCGAGGATCAGGGTGTTCAAGCCATCCAGTACCAGCGAACCTTTGCGCAGGTGCTGCTGGATACGGCCCGGGGTGCCGACGATGACGTGGGCACCGTGCTCCAGGGAGGCGATCTGCGGGCCGAGGGACACGCCGCCGCACAGGGTCAATACCTTGATGTTGTCTTC
>Ga0308169_10003975_pt1 | contig 14051 bp, 20 predicted proteins | sample PhyBR1_2_FD_202139 | JGI IMG/M metagenome (GOLD analysis project Ga0308169, IMG submission 202139) | Phyllosphere microbial communities from UC Gill Tract Community Farm, Albany, California, United States - DLSLSB.R1 | ecosystem: Host-associated > Plants > Phyllosphere > Unclassified | place...
GTGCGCCTGCAGCGCACTTTGGGCAGTGATGGCCGAGGGAGCTGGAGGGGCACGAACGGGGGTCGCGAGTAGACGCTGGCTCTGCACCCTGCCTGTCCCGCATGCATGCATGTCCTGGTCAAAGTCAGATTTGGTCCCCCGTTGACCGTAATAATTGTGTTCGCTCCGCTGCCCAGGAGGCTGAGCCACGCTCAGCTCAGCGAACCTCGCCCTTTCTTATCGTCCACCTCATCCATACCCGTGAAGACCCCGGCACCGTCGCCCCACTCCAAAGAGATACTCCGAGGTGGAACAAGCTCTGGCAGCTCGCCCTCGCCCCGACGTCGTCCCCCGCCTCGCACACTGTTGCCTTATATAGAAACTCGAGCGACGTACGCGCCTGCCTGCCTCTCGCGCTCTCCTGGCAGACGACCTCGTATTTTGGGTGCTCTGGACCCGTTCCATCCGCGGCCTACGCTCTGATCATCACGCTCATTTGACCGATCAATCCATCAATCACGGCGACGGAGCGACCATCATCCGCGCACGAGGCTACGATCACCCCTCGGCCGCTGCACCTACTCGCGGAGCTGTAGTCCTGATTGACTTTGTCGTGGGGACTCTCCAACCTCGGACCTTGGCGACCCAAGCAGGACACTTTCTACAACGCATCGAGCGGACGCTGGACCGTCTATCAAGATCACATCACATCACCATCGCTCGCTCTCGAATCGCAATCTCTTCTCGCTTGCCGGACGGACTGCACCACCCATCTGTGACCTTTTGCCTCCGACAGGGATCTACTGAAACCGCCCGCTCGTCTCATCGCTGTGCCCTTGATCGCTTTTGATCCGCACGTTCCATCGCAGCACAGCCCGTCAGTGGGTTACATCGTCGCCCCTCGATCTTTCACAATGTCTCTCTCCATGTCTGCATCATCCGCTTCTCCCTATCCTCCTTCAGCCCCTGTCGGCGCCGTGGACGTGCTCGCGACGCTCAAGTCCATCGACAGCCCGTCCTCTACCGCATCATACGACGACGTCCCCCCTTTGGATCTGCGACCCGCATACCCCCAGGCAGGGCCACCCTCGGCCTCGCCGGCCCAGGAAGGGGTGGCACCCGGACCGACGCGAAGGATCTCGAGGCTGCCCCCTCCGCCTACGATCTACCCTGGCTACTACGCTACCGCAAGCTCCTCGAGCTGGACCGGTAGCGCTGCCTCGGGCGCCGCGGGACCTAGTCGGCAACAACGATACTTCTACGTCGGCGTACGGAGAGGCCATCAACAGGGGGTGTATACGTGCTGGTCGCAGGCGGAAAAGCAGATCATCGTGAGTTGCGAGGTCCTGAAACCTCGATCAAAATTATCCCTTTGAGCGTATCGACGTATCGTGCGCGCTGCCTGGACTTGATCCTTCGGAAGCTCGGCCAGGGGTCGGGCGGGGATGGAACGGCGAGAACGCTCTAAAGTGGGGGAACGAAATGGCAGGGTTCATGGGAAGGGATGATGGGCGTCCGACTTGTCTCAGACCGGGGCAGCGGGTCTCGGATCGTAGATCCTTACCATGAGCGATGCTTATACCAGGACCACCCGTCACCCGTGTTCAAGACCTTTTCCACTAGGTTCGCGGCGGAGGCGTACATATCCGGATGGGATGGAGCGGGCCGTCACTCCCTGCCGGTACGTCAGACGACCTCCCTTGTCATAGTCCATGGCCTGACGCACAGTCATCATCGCCCCGCCCGCTGCGCGAACACCTTGCCATGAACTTCCCTTCCTCCGTCACTGTCCCATCCTCATCCACCTCACGACCATCCTACCATGCCCGCCTTCTATCGCCATCGATCCCACCCACCGACGCCGGCACTCTCCACGCCGACTTTGGACCCCGCCCCGCCCTCATCAGCCGCTATAGCTCGTCGTACCGCCACAGCCTCGTCAAAGTGTCCAGTCCGCTTCGACAACAAGTCGATGACTCGGCCGTGGCATCGCCATCACGGCCGCCGGTACGCAAAAGCAGCAGTTTCATGAGCGTCAGCGGCCTTCTGAGCCCGCCAGCCTCGCCGGAAGACATGCCCAAGCCTCCTCCAGCGCAATGGAACACTGTCGGTGCGGCCGCAGGCGACCGGGGGAGGGCGTTCAGGCCTAGGTCAATGATGGAGGGCACGGCGTTTGCGCTGAATGCCTCTCGACCACCCACGCCGCCCACATCGCCGCCGACTTCACCGGTGAAGCGACCCCCGCCGAAGCGCACAGCGTCAGGTCTGTGGGCAGACGCCATACCGGCCACATCCTCAAGTCTCTCTTCGACCAGAGCAGACGCCAAAGGAGCGACAGCGCCCCCCGACGTCGACTTGTCCGCCAACGCCATGGCGCCCAAGTTCTCCCGTTCCGGCCTGAAGAAGAGCGGGGTGGTCATGCCCGTCTCGGCACCCCGGTCCAACTCGTCCTCGTCCCTGTCTTCCCTGCGCGGCAAATCCAGCAAATCATCTCTACGCCTCGACTCGCCGTCATCGTCCTCGCTCAGCTCGATGACATCCCGCACATCCACGATCCGCCGCCAGTCCAAGTCGTCCTTCGCATCACAGGACCGCTTGTCTTCCCTAGCCGAGACCTCGCGGAAAGAGCTGCAGCTAAACGAGGAGGGCCTACTCGCTCTCGACTCGCTCTCGCCGCCCCGCCCGGCGTTCATGCGCCAGCGGTCCAACTCGAGTCTGTCGTCTCTGTCGAGCCTCACCAGTGCGGCTTCCAGCGCCCAAGCGTCGAGTCTGGATTCGTGTGATCCGATCGTCGAGCTGGACGAGCGGGCGGTGGCCAGCATGGGACATCAGGCGGACATGGTGGAAGAGCTGGATACGGTGGACGAGCTGGGCGCGCTGGTCATCTCGTGCACGAAGAGCGACGCAGATGCGGATGGGTCGGTCGAGAGCAGCTCGATGAAGAGCGGTTTCGGCGGGAAGGGGGGACGAGGGGGAAGTGAAGCGAAGAAGAAGGGAGGGTTGTTCAAGCGGTTGACGAAGGCGCTCAAGTTGGAGAAGAAGAATGTGCCTGGGAATGAGAGTGGGCGAAGGGGGAGCATGTGATTGGCGCGTGAGGAGGAGTTGACTTGGGCGGGACGGGTGGATGCAGAGACATACCCCGGCTGGAGGACCGGGCCATGGGCTGATCAGGTGAAAAGACCAACGACGGGAGGGGCTCGAAGGCGACGGGCGATAGGCGATATTCTGCTGAGCGGTGATCCTAACATACCATCTCCCATATCATCTCCAACTACAGACGGACACTGTTATTGTATATAGACCTCTCGAGGCCCTTGTTTGTCTTGACCTAGCTGCAATGCATTGTCATGCGGCGCGAAGAGCCCCAAAGGGCCGGTGTATACACGAGGAAGGACCGGGACAAGCCGTGTGATATATTGGCAGGGTCGAGCATGGCTATGCATGCGCAAAGTGATGATCTGTCCTGCATGCACAACAAATAAAGATGTGTTGACGGCATTGCTGGACGTTCTGGATTGATAACTGGACAGATGCGACAAAGACCGAAAGATCCGAAAGGGGTGTGGGTGTGGGCGATGGGGACCCCTCAAGTGACGTGTGGAGCATTCGGCGGATGATCGGATCAGTCACAAGGGACCGTATTGCCGGCCCGGGAACGCACAAACGGCAAAGACACGACCATCCCAGCCTGTGACCCATCGACAACACGGCAACTTTTCACCTGTCTTCCGTCACACCTCGCCCACCCCATACTTTTTTCTTTTCCTCCATCTCCATCCGCAGCCAGAGACACCCAGCCGCGATGTCGTTCAGGACGGGCACAACATGGGCCACCCAGGCCTCGCAGCTGAGCTCGTTGTCGAGGCGCTTTGCCGGTAATGCCGGCAAACGCCAGTTCCAGTTCCAGTTCCGACCCCAACAGCAAGTCGTCTTTGGCTCGTCGCGGTCGTACTCGTCTGGATCGCACAGCACGGGACCGGGACCCTTCCGGAAATGGTCCACCAGGTTGTGTAAGTCACGCGCCGACCGGTCTGATGGCTCGCTCACACGCAGTCCTCCTCGTTGCCTTCCCGGTGGTCTACGTCGCCGGCTCGGCATTCCCCCCCAAAATCATCATGCTCTTGTACCCGCGGTACGCCCCGCCCCCACCCGAGGCCGACTCGAGGATGGGCAAGGCCCTGACCAGCGACGTGGAGGACGAGCTGCAAAAGCTCTTGGTCGTCGACACGCTTAGGCGGAAGGAGGGGTGGTACGAGACGCGTGAGTTGCACGAGGTGCCGGGCGTGTAGATGTCTGGGTGCGGCGCAGGACAGCGAGACTTGCGGTCTTGCAACGGCCGGAGCACGCCCTGCTTCGAGATGATGCGGTGGATCGTCCAGCAAGCTCCGCCCCTGCCTGTGTGATCTGCCCGTACCGGAACTGACGCCAGGCCCATACGCCCGCTTCGACCCGCAAAAGGTGCACAACTCGCTCACCGCCGGCTCACTGCGTGGTCCAGGGAAGCTGGCTGTCCCGCCCATCCTGTTCGCGAAGAACGACGAGTCCGAAGCTATCGGTGAGTGCTCGAGCGGGCGGGCGAAAGGTCTGCCTTAACCCTGTTGTTTGGGAGTCCGTCCGGCTGGCCTGGACATCGCTGACGGCAGCTGTGATCCACCTCGGACGGGCGCTGTGCGGGCACGACGGGATCATCCACGGCGGACTGATCGCTACGGTCTTCGACGAGTCGCTTGCGCGCAATGTGAGTGCCAGCTCAGCTAGATGACTACTATTTGTCGAGGCAGTTACAGCGATGCTGCAGCATGGCTCCACGATACAGGACGATAAAGGCCCACACTGACGCCCAGGCAATGCTCAATCTCCCTTCCAACATTGGCGTGACGGCCTCTCTCTCCGTCACGTTCAAGGCTCCGTGCCAGGCCGATCAGGTACGTTCCCCTCCGTGTCCCCACCAGCCGCACAGCCACGAGGGCGTACCGCCTGCCCTCTCTTTCACCCCACGGCGACCCGGGCTGATCTTTCCGCTTCTCAATCAGTTCGTCATTGTCCGTACCAAGCTCGACAGTGTCAAGGGCCGCAAGGCTACCGTGAGCGGGACGATGGAGACACTGGACGGGGAGAAGGTCGCCGAAGCGAGGTGAGTGCGACCGGCGCCGCGGCGCGACGGAGCGGGAGCGACGTCGAGTGTAGGAAGGGGCTGATGGCCAGTGGACTGTTCATCGAGCCGAAGTGGGCGCAGTTCTTGCAGTCGAGCGGGGTCGTCGAGGCCCTGGGACGGCCCATGCCCAATCCGCTTGCGTCACCGGGACTGCTCGATGGTCAGGGGGAGCGGATCATTTGAGGAGGATGCGGTATCTGATGGTGATGGGGCGTGCGCAGTGGTGAGGGAAACAACAGGTCGGGCTGGGCGATACGAGCGAGCATCCGGAAGTGCAGCCGCGGGACGGTGAACGATGCACCCAACGTGGATCGCTGTGACCGAGACGACGACCGAATCTGCATCGTGTCTCGCGCGGAGTGCGGAGACGAAAATGACTGTAGATCTAACCTGAAAACCTATGCAGCATTATAGCAAGGCTCCGGGTGCATACGATCATGAGGCAGCGCACAAGCAAAAGACTGCGATGCCATGCGGGAGGACCTATGGCACATTATACATTATAAACACGTTCTCGAACACCCTGTCCCGGAGCTGCGTTGCCCACGTCGTTGCCTTCCTCCGCTGCCATGCTCGACATGGGAGGATCGGCGGGGCTGGGGATGCCACCATCTTCGTCCGTCCTGCTCTTTCTGCTATGGGATCCAAAGTGGCGCGAGGTCCGGTCGTGGACGAGATGGGAGGTCAACAGCGCGCTCAGACCCAGAACGAACGCCCCATCAGTGATGGTTCTGCCGTTAGCGCGTGAGCAGAGCCATGAACACCCCGAGCTGGGCATTATCTTGAAGCTCTGCGGCCGGCGGTATCCGGCTCGGAGTTGGAGGTTTGAGGATACGTGTGAGATGGGACGAAGACTTGCCCGCGCAGATAGACTCCGCGCCGAAGGACCCTCTACCCCTCCGCCTGCGTAGGCCGCTCCGCGATCACCACGCTGTAGCAGGCGCAGCTCGGCCCCAAATTCTTCGGACGCGCTTGAGCCGGCGTAAGAGCAGGACCGACCATTCCGTAGCGAAGAAGTCGTACGCAACCCTCGCGGCCAGTCGATGCTGCCAGGGCCACTACAGTCAGTACCGTGGGAGTCTCAATCTTCCAGAGTGCGCGCACAGCTCGTGACTCGCCGGGACGGCTCCTGCCGGCGAATGGGACCCGCTCACTTCATGGAAGGGTGGCAAGTCCGACCTGAAGTACGTGGCCGATATGGACACGACCACGTAGTTTTGTAGCGCGCCACGACGTGACTTGCCAGGATGCCTGCGAGGAGTGCGGAAGTGTCGGTGTTGCAGGCTCGCGCGAAGGACAGTCGTACGACCAACGCCGAAAGGAGGACGAGACAGACGATATGCGCCGGTATCGATGGATTTCATCGTTGCCTCATTCGAGCCGTTCGACCCGGATTCGCTCGAACGTTGCGGAAAGAATGCGCCGGGGTGTGGAGTCGAGCGTAGCCATCTCCGCGTGGTTGATAGATGGACCGTAGCGATCAACGGAGGACTTTCGACCCGGCGGGAAGCACCCTCTCGCGGGACGTCGGGGCCGAAAAGCCGTGATGTCACTCGCAAATCGACAAAAACAGCTGGTGAGTGTCCATCAGTATGCGAACCGTGTCTAGACTTGAACGCTGGATCAGGATCGATTGAGCCCGGCGCGGTTTTCCAGCCGGCGAGTCAGGAGGCAGTGGCCCGTGAGTGTCTGCCCGCCTTCCATGCTCGACCCGGCGATCGCAGGCTATCCTTAGCAACCAGCGTTGAAGCCGCAACAGATGTCCATAGCGTGCCTCGCGCCTTTGTCCAATGCCATGACGCAAGCTGGATGGAGGGTGCAGGGTGACGGTCGAAACGGATGGAGATGGGTGAACATGACGAGCGGAGGTGGCGTGAGACAGAGTCGGATCTTGCTTCGCGGCCTGATTGACGGAACCGACGCTCCATGGCACACGCTCCGCTGAGGCCCGTTGCTGCGTAACACGCTCTGAGCCAGCTGTCGACTGATGTGCCAAGGCATGACCAGCCAGTCACCACGCGCAGACGCCTTCCGCGGTCGATGCGACTCCGCTCTCGATCCTGTCCCGTCATCAGCCTTCCGGCACACGGTCAGCCTTCGCACTTGTGATCTCGCCGTAACACCCGCTGCTCCCGAACACGGCCCGCACGGCAGAAGGTGATGAGTGTCATGACGTCCCGAGAATAACGAGCATTTCGCGACCTCTACAAAATGTCGTTATATGCCTCCTCCCTCGGACTCCCCTAGCATACAGCATACAGTCGTAACGTGCCACCGGGCGACGCGCGACGCTTAAGCCGAAGCCTTCTTCTCCTTGACGTACGCCTTTCGGACGACGTCCCGTCGCGACCTCTTGGCGAGCTGGATCTTGAATCGCTCAAAGTCGTTGGACTCCTGCGGGTCAGCTGGGTCCAACACAGGCGAGTCACGTGTGAGGAGGACGATGTCTGAAACAGGGCTACAAAGGATGGAGTGTGGGGTGTCGCCGCGCACGGCGACAGAGTGTGGGAGAGCAGCGACGCACCTTTCGCGACTGCCTGGCAGCGAGCTTCTTGGCCCATCCGGAAGCCTCCCACTTCTCAGTCACACCGGCCTTCTCGACGGCCTTCTTGATCGCTCCTGATCCGGCGCCTCGGGGCAGCTTGGCGATGGTGTATGGCGTGAGGATGAGGTTTCGGTAGGGGAATTGTTGTCGGGGGACGGAGGTGGTGGGTCCGTCGATCAAGGCCTGCTGTCAGAATCGCCCTTGCAAGGAATCAATGCAGCATCGACGCACCCGGTTGTGGTCGATGATCTCGGCGATGACGGCGAGCTTGCCGGCGGACGGGCCCTCGTTGACGAGGACGACTCGGCCGACCTCGACGAATCGCTTGAAGGTGGAGGGCTTTTGCTCCTGCAGGTCAGTTGGGCGTCCTTGTCGCTCGCTCCCTCGTGCGTCGTGCGTCCCGTCTCCCCAAAGGCAAGCCTCTCCGTCCAGCGATGTCAAGCCAGTCTTCCTTCCTGCACTCGTTTTCGGCATCCTCGCTGCCCTTGTGCGCCATACCATCCAGCCTCGGCGTCGTCCCAGGCAGCCCGCCTTGCGATATCGCGCCTCACTGTCCTCCTCCTCTCCGATCCTTTATCTGCGCCAGGATCGCCCGGATGCACCGACTTACGGGCATTGTGATATCCACTCCTTCAGCCGGGTTGTTGTCGGAAGATGAGAAAAGTGTTGACGGGTGATAAAGGGAAGCTATGCGCAATCGACGATGAACCGCGAACCTGCAGGTGCCAGCCAGCGAGCAAGCAGCAAGCAGCGAGCACACACCAGCGCCAACCGAGCCAGCCAGCATCCCATCCCTCCCACCAAGCACGCCCAGGGCGCACTGCGCTCCCAACCCAGCCCAGAGGGGGAGCCCACACACCCAGGCAACACCACCTGCCAGGCGGGATCAAATCTGCGCGACCCACCAAGATGGGTGGCGAGACCGCCCCGCTCGTCGGTCGGAAATTCACGGCGTTTGCTTAACCCCGACACTCTCGATTTGGCTGTCCGTGTCGGTTCGCCGGTAAACATTTGGTTCCGCGTTCACCCAAGTGGGTGCCTTGCCTCGGCTTGGCTTGTGCATCACCGACCCTGCATCATTTTATCATCCGTGATCGACGTCGTCATATGCGATTAACATCCACGACTATGCAATGACCCAGAACTATGCTCATCATACAACCATGCGCTTGCAGCTCGTCCTCCGCTAGACTATCCGCTCGGTCGCGTTCACCCTTTCTTCCCGCTTGCTTTCACTTCCCTCCCCGCTCGCCCCGCTGCGTCCACTCCATTCGCTTGGCACTCTGCCCCCATCCTTCGAGAGAGTGACGATCAGACCTCGCGCTCCTCGAGTTCCGCTCTCTCTCCTCTTCGCTGACTGTATCCAGCCTCTCCAGCCGGTCCCCACTCCAAGGCGCCAACTCCCCCACAGTACTCCCCAACAACCCGCGTCTCTTGCTTCCCCCTCCCACTCTCACCCTCTCCTTCTCCTCCATCTCGGACAACCGCGAGTCAATGCTGTAGATCGTATCGGGGCTGGTGGAGCCCAAGAAATCGGCCCAGTCCAAATTTCCCGTCAATCGAATCGTCTCGCCCGAGTCTTTGCGCGCCGCCGCCTCACCCCGCCCGTGCCGGCGGCGGCCGAGGCGTTTCCACTCGGCAACGCTGGTGGGTACGCCCCACGTCCGCAGCACGTCAGGCTGCGAGGCGAAGCAGAAGAACGCGAGCGGCGCGACGCACGCGAAGAGCATGTCCGCGTTCGGGTCGAGCTGGGTCTTGGTAGATCGTTGCGGCGAGCATGAGGAGGGTGAAGGAGATGAAGGTTCCGACGCGGATGAAGAAGGAGCGGTGGATGGATCGCTCGGGCGCAAGGTTTAGGTGCCGTGTCTCGATGCCCATCGATTGAGAGAGGCCATCCTGTGCGCGCTGGCCGGCGCGGGTCGTCTGGCGGAAATGTTGCGTGACGAGGTAGATGAGGTGGACTGTGTTCAGTCACGTCGACGAGGCGCGTTGAAGTAGACGGTGGCGTGGCTCATGACTTCTGGCTGGGGCAACCGAACGTCCGACTCACCCTCGATCAGAAGCGATACGAGCGAAAACGCCAACGCGAGACTCTGATAACCCCATCGTCTGGTCGAGATCAGCTCGTCTCGCCTGGAGGAGCCCCTGACAGGACGCTGCTGTTGGGTCGCACACTCACGTCTCGTCATCCAGAGTCGAGCAGTAGAACGGCGTCGGAGAAAGCTGGTGTTCGTGGCGGCGCTGGTGCTGTTAAGATAAGCGCTTGTCAGTGATGGGCTAACTTTGCTCACGATGACCATCCACGGGATGAATGCGAGGTAAATGAGGTGCGGGAGCGCGAGCAGCTGTGGCGTGAGTGAGGCGTCTGGCTTTCCTCGGTGGCCCAATGCGACGCACCAGGACAAGCACGGCCTTGGACTTGAAGCGGCTGAACCACGGGACGCTGAGCTCTATTGTCGAAATCCACAGCTTGAGTCAGCTCACTTGCAGACTGCGGGCCCGCTCCACCACCGCACCGAGTCCAGGACGTACCCTCAATGTCAACGCAAACACCGTCGCCGCCTGCGCGGGCTGACTCCCCGCAAGAACATAAGATTGCACCTTGCACAGCCTCCGCTCTGGCCGCTGAAAGCTCTCCCATACGCCAATGTCCGTGCCCACCGCCATCCAGTACACGGTGTTCCACACCCCCACCCAGATGAGCACCACGAACGCGTTGATCAGCGTCGGATCGCGGTGCAGCCGTTTGCGGGGCGAGACGAGGAACGTGATGGTGAGGAGCGTGAGGAGGGCGATGCCGACGATGTTGAGCGCGGCGTAGGTGTCGACCAGGGCGGGCGCGACGATCACGTCTCCTGCCTGCGGCATGATATGGACTGCCCTCTGCACGCGTTGGTAGGGGTAGAGGATGGACCGCGAGAATAGGACGGCGAGATGGGACTCTGATGTAGGGGAGTCGGGGACGGCCATGGTGCGGCGTGGTGTCTCGGCAGCCGGGCGATTACAGAGGGATGGGCGATCCAGGTCGGGGAGGGCGCAGACGCGGATAGCGTGTCTCGGACGCGTGATTGATCGATGAGACGGAGCTCAATCGGCTCAGTGAGACACTGTAGTGGAGCGGGTAAGGACGAGCACAGACATGCGGGAGCGGCTGTAATGCGAAGATGGTGTCGTTGGATACTTGGACGTAGGGATCTGGCGGGAATTGCACGAGGTAGTACGCCGTGTCAATGTTTGTGATGTGTAGGGGAAGATCTCGTCGAGAGTCTGCGTTGGATTGGCGGTGCCACCGGGGCGCCTGGGCCTAGGGATCCAGACGATACAGGTCGACAGAACAGAGGCGAAAGCAGCTCCTCCGACCTGAGAGCTGGGTATACTGCTCCGGGGCGCAGCAAGGATGCATTTGTTCTAGTGACGAATCCGATGTGGTCATAGCGTTAGCGTTCACTGGCCTGATTGACATTGCCAATGGTGTCCCGAACGATTGGTGAGACCCTCACGGCGCGGCCCGAGGAACGTGCAGGAAAGCACTGCCCAGCCCGATGGGTGTGATGCACCAGATGGACAGGCGAGTACGACCCGCGGTGGATCAAGCTTCACTGCGACAAGGGTAAGATGCAACAAGGGTAATGATACACCTGAGGAGCTGGTCGCGTCAGGAAAGATGGGCCCCGGGCGGACGATGAGAGACTGATGATTCAATGGTGCGTCAGCAAGGGTGCATGTCTGGCTCATGTCTCATCCGGCGCCCAAGTGTACAACGGCCTGGCAGGTCTCGGGCGTGTCTGTGCGACGGAGAGGTGTCGCGTCATGCTCTGTGTGGTGATCCCATCAAGGTTCAACGAGTCAATGGGACGTGGCGTCGGTGGGGCCGCGGCTTCCGGTAGAGGCAGGTGGATGAACCAATATCACTCGATTGAGGGTGAGATGATTGCTACTGGGTCGATCGACCAATGCGCGGTTTCTCAGAGCTCCCATGCGCCTGTCCCAAGGCCTTCATGAGCGCCCCTGGAGTGCTTGCATACCGAGGACCACAGCACCCGTCAGCGACCTGTGCTGTTTAGCCGGAACCAAACAACTCCAACCTGGTTCTACGCGGTCGGTTCCGTCGGCAATGACGTAAACTGCTCGCAACGAGACGGCCAGTCAACCATCCATCGCACAAGGCCGGTACAGTCACCTTTTGTCATTCTCCACTGTGCTCGCTTGATTCCTATCATGGTGCGTCTCGTGGCTCATATCGCAGTCGGCACGGATCTGATGTCAGAGCACTCGCCCCCGCCGAGCAGCCGCGAGCAGGTCCACCCGTACCCGGCCAGCCGACGCGAGCAGCACCGACCCAGATGCCGACCCAGACTTCCTGGCCCTGTCCGCGAGACAGCGGCGCGCGATCGACAAGGCGTTCGAGAGGGGCTTGAGGGCTGCTGGCGCGGGCGGGCGGAAGCGGCGCAAGCTGAACAAGGGCAAGGCGGTGGACGTCGCGCCGGGGGCAGGCAAGGACGGAGGTTTTGTGGATGACGGCGCAGGGGCCGGGTTCCTGGACGACGATGGGGTTGAAGGAGGGTTCGTCGATGATGACGATGATAATGATGATGCCGGTGGTGGCTTCATGCTCGACGATGATGAGGCTGGGGGCTTCTTGCCCGATGATGAGGAGGGCGGTGGAGGGGGGTTCATGCTGGATGACGGGGACGACGACGACGAGATGGGCGGGTTCGTTGGAGACGACGGGCCGTCCACAACGGCAACAACGACGCGGACGAACACCCGACCGACGACGCCGGCGCAGAACGCCCGGATTCCGCTCCATGTTCTACCGGGTCTGCTGGGCTCGCTGGATCTGCCGACAGATGAGGATGTCCTCGCTGTGTTCCGGGCGTCAGCAACGGGATGGGACGATGATGCGGACGATGCGGACCGCGCCGGGGATAATGCTCGTCGGCGGAAGCGAGGCGAAGCGGGCGAGGACGATACGACAGGCGGCGGAGTGGGGAAACGAGACTTCCGCGCCGTGTGCGCGGCGCTCATGGGGCCAGATGACCAGCCTGACGGCGCCGAGGACGCCGAGGTCTCATCTGACGATGCGTCCGATACGTTCGAGCTGGACGATGCGGGGGACGAGTCGTCCTTGTCCGATGCCTCGTCCGAGGAATCATATGGACGGGGAAAAGCTGCCGGTCGGGCGAAGGGCGGTGCCAAGGGCGTTTCGACGCCCGGCACCAGGCGTGGGAGGAAGAACAAGGCGCTGGAGGAGGACGAGCGGGTCAAGCTGTCGTCGAGGCAGCGGGAGATGGTCGCGGCTATCTGGGCGATGATAAAGCCCGCGAAGCCAACGAGCGGGCCGCAGAGGGGAGGGATGGTCCTCGGACGGGACGAACTCAAGGTGGTGGTCCGGGACTTTGGCGAGATGTGGACGGATGAGGAGGTGAGTGCTGCAATGCGAATCAGGTGCAGAGGTGAAGAGCGGAACGAGAGCTGAGAGCTGATGCCAGATCACGGACATGATCACGCTGTTCTCGTCTCAGCATGAAGGACGAGGACTGACATTTGATGATTTTGGCGCGGTGATGCTCCGGGCGGGACTTGTGTAGGAGGCTATGTTGGTGCGGCGCACCGGCAGATATCAGCAGATAAAGGCATAGTGCATGCATACGTCTGCGGTAGTAGTCGGGACGGGCGATCCGCACGCTGCTACCCGTCTTTGCAGCCTCGCTGACTTTACGGGACCCAAGGGGTGAAGCCCGCAAAGAAGGGGCACACGCGATGTTGCGCCTTGAAACGGACGCCGGCGCGGCGTCGAGCTGTCCGTCATCAAAACGAGGCTCATGCATCGCATCACAGGGGAGTCGGACAAGCGCTTGTACACGGATCCACCGCCGGGCGCTCTGGTACGAGCAAATCAGCGCAAGGCATGGTGCATGTGATTGGCCTGGCGATAGTGCTCGATACGCTGGCAGTAGCCGCCTCGCCCCCGGTTTAAACCAGTTTCATGTTGACGCCCGGTCAACTTCGTCTCCGACTTTCTGCACCTGCCCCTCTCCATCCCACCAGACCATCTCACCACTTACGATGTCCAACCCGGCACTCGAGCCTCCCGCGGGCGTCACCCGCCCGATCGTCTTCTTCGACATCATGATTGGCGACACGCCAGCAGGGCGCATAAAAATGGGTACGTCGGCGGGCGCGCGACTGGCTTCTCGGACACACCACTTCCCTCTTGAGCCCCTCCGACTCCGCCCGCGCGTTCGTGATGATTTCTGTCTGGGCTCGTGCTGATGCGTAGAGCTGTTCAGCGACATCGTCCCGAAGTCAGCTTCCAAGGTTGCGAAGCGACGGGCGCAGAGCTGACGATGCAGAACAGCGGAGAACTTC
>Ga0308169_10003976_pt1 | contig 14050 bp, 13 predicted proteins | sample PhyBR1_2_FD_202139 | JGI IMG/M metagenome (GOLD analysis project Ga0308169, IMG submission 202139) | Phyllosphere microbial communities from UC Gill Tract Community Farm, Albany, California, United States - DLSLSB.R1 | ecosystem: Host-associated > Plants > Phyllosphere > Unclassified | place...
GATCGGAAGTCACGCCCATCTCCATCGTCACCACCGCCACCGGCAAATCCGGCGTAGTGGCGAACCAGCTGTTGCCGGACCTGGCAATTCTCGACGCCCAACTGACCATCGGCCTGCCCGGCCCGGTCACGGCGGCCACCGGCATCGACGCCATGGTGCATGCCATCGAGGCCTACACCAGCAAACACCGCAAGAACCCCCTCTCCGACCTGCTGGCACGTGAAGCCTTGCGCCTGTTGTCGACCAACCTCGAGCGCGCGGTCAACACGCCGCACGACCTGGAAGCCCGCCAGGCCATGTTGCTGGGCGCCTGTCTGGCCGGGCAGGCGTTTGCCAACGCGCCGGTCGCCGCCGTGCACGCACTGGCGTATCCGCTGGGCGTCAGCTTCCACCTGCCCCATGGCCTGTCCAATGCGCTGGTTCTGCAACAAGTGCTGCGCTTCAACCTCTCCGCTGCCCAGAACCTGTACGCCGAACTTGCCCCTGTGGTGCTGGGCGAACGCCTGCAATCGGGCGACGCGGCCCAGCAATTCATCGACGAATTGCTCAGGCTGCATGAAGCCACCGGCCTGCCGCTGCGCCTCAGCGAAGCCGGCGTGACCCGCGAAAGCCTGCCGGAACTGGCCCGCAGCGCGATGCTGCAGCAACGGCTGCTGGTCAACAATCCGCGCGAGGTCAGCGAAGCCGATGCACTGGCGATCTATACCGCAGCGTTCTAGATCCTCGGCAAACAGCGCGCCGTGGCAGGGCGCGCTGTCCATCGCATCAAATACATCGATGTTAACTATCGTTAAACAACGCTTCACATTCCCCTTGCCAGACGCTTAGATGCGCGACTTATAGACATCGTCCCGCTTTGGAGCTTCACGTGTACGCCCGCCCCGATTTGAAATACCCGCTCCTGTTCGCCCTGGCCAAATGTTCGGTTGCCGTTTTGTGTTTTGCCATGGTGTGGCTGGACATTGCCGTGTTTCATACAGAAATTCTGGAAATATCGTTCACCGAGATCACCCAGGAACTGATGCTTGCGCTGTGCGCCCTGCTCTTTTGGACCGCCCCGGGAACCGGCCGCAAAGGCGGCTTCGAATTTCTCGCTGCAGGCTTCTTCGCCTGCCTGCTGACCCGCGAGCTGGACGGCCTGTTCGACCCCATCAGCCACAGCGCCTGGCTGTGGCCCTTTCTAGCCATCGCTGCGGTGGCCATCGGCAACGCGGTAAGCGCCAAGCACAGACAGCAAACTGTCCAGGCGTTGGGCGCGTTCATGCGTACCCCGACGTTCGCCGCGTTGGCGACGGGCTTTGCGGTACTGATCTTTTCCAGGATCTTCGGAATGGGCTCGTTCTGGCATCAGGTCATGGGCGACAGCTACCAGCGCCTGGCCAAAACCACTGCCGAGGAAGGCGTGGAACTGCTCGCCTATGGCGTCTGGCTCTGCGCCAGCTTCGAGTACTGGGTCAAATGCCGGCTCGCTGAAAGCTGGAGTCCTCAAACCGCAACCTCTTGATGTGGAGCCCGTCGATGACCATTCCATCGCCCGTACTGTTCGTCTCCCATGGCTCTCCCATGTTCGCGGTCCAGCCTGGCCCTGCGGGCAAACACCTGGCCGAGCTGGGGCGTGAACTGACGCGGCCTCAGGCCATCGTCATCGTGTCCCCGCATTGGATGACCCGCGGCGATATCGGCGTGACCGCAAGCGCAGCTCCCGCCACTATTCATGACTTCGGCGGCTTCCCCGACGCGCTGTACAAGATTCAATACCCGGCGTCCGGCGCACCGGTTCTGGCAGCGCAGATCGTCGACATGCTCAAGACCGCTGGCTGGAGCGCCCGCCTGGATGCCGATCGGGGTCTGGACCATGGCGCCTGGGTACCCTTGCTGTACCTGGCGCCAGCCGCGGACATCCCGGTGATCCAGGTTTCCATGCCGGCGTCGCTCGACACCCGCGAGGCGTGGAAGCTGGGCCAGGCGCTCAAGCCATTGCGCGACATGAACGTGTTGATCGTGGCCTCGGGCAGCCTGACGCACAATCTCTACGAGTTCCGCGGCGCCACGCCCCACGGCGCTCAATACGTCAAGGATTTCGCCGCCTGGACGGCCAAGACCCTGACCTCGGGCAGTCTGGAGTCGCTGCTCGACTACCGGCAATACGCACCCTCGGCCGAGCGCGCGCACCCTACGGACGAGCACTTCCTGCCCCTGTTCATCGCCGTCGGCGCGGCGGGTGAGCAGTATGAAACGCGGGTGATCGAAGGTGGCGTGGAGTATGGGGTGTTGGCGATGGACAGTTATTTGTTTACGTAGAAAGTCCCTCATGGCCAGGCTGCCGAAAGCCTGGGTGTACTGGTGAATTCAATAGTGTCTGTACGGTATCAATGGCCGCACCGTCAGTTACTTTCACCCGTACAACATCCCAGAGACCATACGGACATGCTCATCGACCTGCTGCCTGCCTTCGCCCTCTTCGCTCTGGTGTCCTCCATCACCCCAGGCCCGAATAACACCATGCTGCTGGCCTCGGGGGTGAATTTCGGTTTCCTGCGCACCATTCCCCACGCCCTGGGCATCAGCCTGGGGTTCATGCTGCTGGTGCTGGCGGTCGGACTGGGTCTGGGTGAAATCTTCACCGCCGTGCCCTGGACCTACACTGCCCTGCGCTGGATAGGCGCGGCCTACCTGCTTTACCTGGCATGGTGCATCGCCACCTCAGGCAGCGTAAGCGAAGCAGGAGACCAGGACAGCACGCCAATGACGTTCCTCGGCGCCGCCGCCTTCCAATGGGTCAATCCCAAGGCCTGGGTAATGGCGGTTGGCGCCATCACCACCTATGTGCCGGCGCAGGGCTACGTCTATAACGTGGTCGTCATCGCCGCGGTGTTCGCACTGGTTAACCTGCCCAGCGTGTGCGTCTGGGCCGGCTTCGGCAGCGTCTTGCGCAACGTGCTGCGAGTACCGCGCTGGTTGCGGCTGTTCAACTGGAGCATGGCGGCTTTGCTGGTGCTGTCGTTGTACCCGTTGCTGCAGAACCCGGCGCCGGTGTGAGATGCATATCCGGCTGACTGAAACAGCGGATTGGATGCTGTTGAAACAGACACGGCTTGCTGCCCTTTTGGACACGCCGACGGCGTTCGGCGTGAGCTACCAGACTGCGGCTCAGTACACTGACGAGCCATCATTTCAAGACTCGTGCGAAATTTGTGCTGCTGATAAGTCCTCGCGATGCCAGGCCTCGGAGCTGCTCAATCAGTTTCACTCGCTCGGATCTGGACGTGACCGGATCGACAATTTGATATTGCTCTTCGCACCACAGGTTGACCTTTTCTGCCCAAAACACTTGTTCAGTGGGCTCTCTAGTCAACCGTGCGAGCAGGTATGCTACTTGTTGCCATTTCGGACGCAGTCGCATGAGGGCATGTCGGCGTTTATCAGATAGTGCATGTCAATCCCTGTCTAGTTTGGCGTCCAGCCCGGTATGCAGCGAAGCCCACGATTGTTTGTTCAACTGGGCGACAGCTGCAAGAAATACGGTATCCGATGGATCTTCGAGTGCCACAAGCAGCTCAACCAATAGTCCCTCGCCGAGCTGACCCATAGCGGCTCGTCGAACGCTGGGATAATTGGACCGTGCAGCTGCTATCAACCAACGTTGTTCGAGTTCGACATCAAGCTATGCTGCCAGGGCCAGGATTCCTAGCCAACCGCGCTTTGCTTTGGGGAAGCCTTCCGTCAGTCGTCCTGCCAATATGACCCGCGCATCGATCCCATGCTTCGGTGCGACCCAGCACGCCAGACTGCGGATGGACTGCGAGTCATCCAGCAAGGCCGTACACAACAACGGTTGTGGATTTTCCAGCAACGGCAGTAGGGTACGCATTACGCAGACTCGTACCTTCGCCCCTGGACGTGGAAGGGCTTCTTGTAGCAGTTGCAGTGCCTGGGCATCTGGCAACGCCTGGCAAGCAGCGACGCCTGCCACGCGTACAGTCAATTCTCGATGGGCCAGCGCGTCTCGCAGAAGCATCTGTTTATCGATATTTTTTTCCAGCAACAGTTTAAACAGGTAGCGTGCCGCGCTGCCTTGTCGCGTCAGGAAGTTCGCGTAGACATCAGAGTGAACCTCGGGCGACTGAAGGATGTTGCGCACTGCCGTCAGCGTAGGGCCGTGGTCTGCACGGTGACGCGAAGCCAGCGCCATGAGGGGGTCGAGCTCGATCAACAAGGCCTGAACATGGGAGGGCGATAGATAATGATCTAGACTCTCCCTTGCCAGATCGCGAATTTGCGGCACCCAATCGTTCAACCGCTCGATCAGTGCTGCTAATGCCTCGGGAGAAGGCTGGTCACGTAGCGCCCTGATGGAGACTTCGCGAATGAAGCCGTTGCAGTGTGTAGTCAGCGCTATCCAGTCTCCACTCTCCTCTGCATTGCCGAGTAAACGCGCAGCTTCGTCACGACGCTGATCCGCCCATTACGTGACGGGCGCCTGATGATTTCGCAGTCGAGCTAACCATTTCCTTATTGCTACCACGCTTCAGTCCTTTCGCAACATTTTCATCTGAGCCGAAATATACAGTAGATCGTGGTCACGGATAGCGGGGGCGGCAGTTGTAGCATTCTGAGTGACCGCTTCTGGCCGTTCGCGGCCTTTAGCCAGGGGCTGCTTTGGGTCGGTTGGCCGGGCACGACTGGCAGCAACCGGCCAGAAGCCGTCACTGAGTGTCTAAGAAAGCCGGGGCGATTCACTCGGCTTTGTAACGAATATTTTGGCGGCGAAAATCGCGCCGCTCGCTCAGGAGATTGGCGATAGGCAAGTAACTCCACGCGAAGGGAAGAACGGCGTTTTGGATACGCAGTTATCGGCACTGGATACGGCAACTGTTGAAGGCGTGCCGTTTAACAGTGGAAAACGTATTATGGGCTAAACCCACAGGGCGAGCGCCGTTCTCGCCAGTGTCAATCTTTTAGGGGCCTGCCCGCTCCTCCCGCGAAGGACTGCCCACCGTAATGACTAAGACCAGAGATAATCACTTCGTAGCACAATGGCATCAGAAGGGCTTTATCGACGCTGGAGAGAAACTTTGCTACTTAACCCGCAGGGATATTGTTCGAAACGGGCAGAACGAAACGATATACTCGAAGAAGTGGCGAACTCCAGCTCAACAATTTTATAGGAAAGATCTTTACTCTACATTTTTTGGTGGTGAGATTAGCGACGACATAGAGCAAAAATTGTTTGGCCCAATTGACGACAGCGGCTCCAAGGCCATTCGTGCATTTTTAACAAACGATCAGTCTCAGTGGCATTATAATTTTGAAGGTTTTTTTACGTATCTGGATGCTCAAAAACTGCGAACGCCGAAAGGTCTGGATTGGATTCAAAGCAAATACCCTGAACTAAGCCAACTCTCTCTCATGACAGAGATGCAATCGCTACGATCCATCCATTGCACCCTGTGGGCGGAAGGAGTCCGCGAGTTGGTGTCCGCGGAAAACTCTGATGTTAAATTTATTGTTTCAGATCATCCGGTCACCGTTTATAATTACGCTTGCCCGCCCGATTCACTAATGTGCGAGTACCCTAGCGACCCAGATATAGCCCTGAAAGGATCTCAGACAATATTCCCCCTAAATAAGAATCGCTGTCTAATTCTCACAAACTTGGAATTTGCTAAAAACCCTAATGCGGTCGACCCACTCGAACCACGCACAAACGCTATTCGTGTTCGTCAAAGCCTCGTAAATACAATTGAGTTCATCAACTCCCGAAGTCTAAACTCAGAGGAGGTTACAAAAATAAATTATATTATCAAGAGCAGAGCCGAGTCTGTGGCTGCTGGGAAAGAAGAGTGGCTTTACCCAGAACTAGAAATAAATGCTGACTGGTCGGAATTAAAAAGTTTATTACTGCCGCCAATAGATATGATTCACAGGTTTGGTGGAGAAATGTACGCCTCTTTTGCTGATGGCTCCGCTCACTACCAAGATGCATTCGGGCGGACCGAGCCCCACGATGAGTTTCTAAGCAAGAATATTGTCGAGGAGTCTATTGGTCGGAACGGGAATTGTGGCTGTGGTAGCGGCCGAAAGTATAAAAATTGTTGCCGGAATACTCCGATCGAGCTTCGAACGACGTGGAGTGTCGCCAGTGTTCGAGAGCGAAACCTAGCATTCTGCAATTGCATACGAGACGTTTTAGGACTCAGCAATGGTAAGTGTTGGCAAGACGTGCGTCGAGAGCTGACCAACGAACAAATTTCAGAAATTTATAAGTTTTACGGAGTTCTTTGGCCTCGCAGCACTGACATTTATGCGATGCTTCCGAAGCCGGACGGTAAATTTCGGGCGCTCTATAGCGGAATATTGGACATTCGCGTCATTAGCGAGAACGCATTACCAGCGGCATCTTTTTTTGACGAATTCCTTATACAAACGCCTGTTACCAATCCTAATAATATTCGCCCAGAATTCAGCCCAATCCAATCGCCCGCTAAGTACAAGTATCAAGCATTAAAAGAATTTCTTTTCATGCTTGATATAGAGCCGCTCATTGCGCATGGATTAGTAAACCTTATTCCCGACCCCTCTGATTTCGACAGCGCTCTAATGAGCGCAATGTTAGAAATGGCGCGAGGCCGGTCTAAAAATCGCACCAAAGACGCTATGGGCGTAGAAGATTCAAAGTTAGGCTATAAACTGCAATTGGAGGATCTACTTGATTCCACCGCCATGATGCCGAGTGAGGCGAGAGGCCAGTTTTTGGTTCATAATTTCGGGCTGACACACGAGGAGGCGGAAACAGCTGCGTCTGAACTAGAGCTACTAGCAGAATCTTCTCCGCTAATATTGTTACAAAAGCTGGACTATCCTGAGGGAGCACAGTTCATGCAATTTCGAATGGGGCCGAACTACGAAATGGCATTATTCTTAGCTCAAGCAACCGGCTCGATTTTGGTCACCGATAGTAGTTCAAGATGGCGTGAATTAATTACGGCGCAACACCGCGACCAAGGAATTGTTAACTACCGATGGAACAGCGGGCTAGGCCAATTTTGTTCGCTTCCAGTTGATTACGAATTCTTACAAAATCGTCGTAAAAGCAATGGCTTATTCTCGGAGTGTAGAGATTTTTTGAAAAACGCAAATAATTTAGTCCTGAATGATGATCGGGATAGCTCAAAAATATCAAGACTGACTAGTCAAGCTGCTACGCTGCAGCAGAGAATTCTTCAAACCCATGAACATGACAGGATTGTAAGTTTAGAAATACTTTCCCCTAGCGGTGGACTGTATGACGCAAGCGTGCAGCGATTGTTAGCTAGATCAAGCTGCATACGGTACGAAAATAAAGTTAGAACGGTGTATGGCATTGCGCTTTCAAGTACAAATACTGAATCACCCCAAGTTTAATAGTCACTTTCCAATTGCCGCTTTTGGCCGAAGGTGGTCCTTTGCGAACGGCAGCTCTCGGCTAGCGGAGTTTATCAAACCGTACTTTCACCAACTCATCTTGCTAAAACCATTCAGAAAGGAAAACTATGAATCTTATATATTGCGACCACGGAGTAATAGTTGAATGGTTGAAAGGCGCACCTATCGCCACCAACGCAATAAATAAAATCCTGGACGCTAATTTACAGCCTGTATATAGCCCAGCTCATATTGAAGAGTTGGCAGTTCCAGTACAAAGAAGTGGGTTTCCTGAAAAAACAATCATAGATGAGATGAAGAAGCTCTCGCTCCTCACCAAAAATATCGAGATACTTCCAAATTCTCGCAGAGGGTTGCGTAAGATACACTCCGAGGGCGATTTTGGCGCATTTATATGTATAGAGAATCCTAAAAAATGTTATGCGCGAGTTACTTATAGTTATAAATCTCTCAATGATCTAGCTGAGAGTGGGCAGCAGTTATTTTCGAGTAGTGCCAACCGAGACGCGAATGGTCGGGTTCCAGGCACAGTAAATCTCCGCAACCCACAAGATATTTTGCAGACGGAGTCCGTAAAACAGCAGATACTTTCAGAATACCACTCTATATTTCATACAGGGCGTCAATATGCTCATGCTGTGACGGGTATTTCAAAACAGTCATCATTTATTAATATTGCAGATCCTCAGGGCTGTATCAATTTACTGAAAGGTAATCACGATGCGACTCAAGCAATGATAGAGTCAGTTATAAAGTGCCTGATTAGGGAAAGATATTATCCTGACCCCGTTAAGAAATACAGGTCGGAAATGCATGATATATCCCATGCAGTGTATGCTTCATACTTTAACTTGTACGTTATAGAAGATGAGAAGTCTCGAAAAAAATGCGTGGCAGCCTATAAGTTTCTCGGTGTGAATACCAGAGTATTATCTCCTAATGAGGTTATCCAAGACCTCTAATTTAAATGCTCTAATTATACTTCTGACCGGCAGGCTAAAGATTCAAAAGGAATCTGCTACAAGCGCTGCGAATGCCACGAACGCAACCGGTGATGCGACACATATACCGTAAACTCATGGAAGGGTTATTTTTGACCGGTTTCTGCCTGCCACGATCGGCTGAAACCGACCCACCATAGATAGTCGGTCAGATGGGGCAGAAACCGGCCAGTAACGAATGCTCGGACTAGAAGTGTTTACAGGTTGAAGAGGCGCCCCAGGGGATGAGCATCCTGCTGGCATCAGCGTTGGATAACCATCACACTCAATCGCTTACCGCTGTTTTTTCTCAGCCACATCAGATACTATGCGCATTAGGTTCAATGAACTAATAGAAAGCGATTGCCTATTTCAGAATTATTCTAAACACGCATAAAATTCTTAGATATATCGATTTGAGGGATTGAATTGACATACGCATTGATTGATAACGCCACTTTGACTGCAGTCCAGAGGATCGAAGGTCATATTCTTACCAAATCAAAGGATTCGATTGATACGGACATTGTCGCCTTCGAAAATTATATACAGTCAATTTTGTTTTATGACAGGATTGTTGCAGTTGATGATTACATTCCAGAGCATTGAGACAGTAGAATCTCTCACTTCAGTAACATATCTTTCCTTGGTAAAAAAGATTTTGGCCTGGATGCAATCGAAAGTGAGGCCAGAAAAATATCTGATGAATTGCAACCTAAGCTACGCGGGGGAGAGTTTGTTAATGACGATTTCAGAAAGCTGATTGAGCTTCTTCAGACGCATATCGTATGCACGTGGGATATTAGCTCAAGTGTTTACCATCTGACACTAAAAAATCTTTCGAGCGACGGTAAGGAGTTCGAAAAATATGGAAATATTGCAGCTGCCATTTTTTCCGAGCTTGGGGACGCTGCTGAATCTGGGAATAGAACTCAGGGAAGTGTGGAGCTACTAGATCGATTTGGTAATTCTATAAGAAAAGGCTACAAGGTTCCTGGTGCTAAGTGGGGGGATGGTACGTCTGCAGGTGAAGCATCAGATGCAATCAAGGCCTTCGTGGCCTCGCTAACTTGGTTGGCTAATCGATCAGTATTTTATTCCCTTGCAGCTAAATATTTTCAAGCGGATACTTTTCTTTACCCAATAAGGCAGGCGTATCAACAAGTTTATTTAAGCGAGAGCTGTCAGTACGGGTTCGATTATGCGAAGCATATAGTTGAGCACTTCTCTACTTCGCTTAGCAATGACTTGATAGATATTCACTCTGGTGGTAAGACAACAGCAACAGCAACATCTCTTCCGGTTTTTTCGGCATGGCTGGCGAAAGAAACTGGTGATCCTAGCCGAATAGTAGAGGCCGCGTACAACATTAGAAGTAATACAGAGTTCGTTGAAGCTCGGGAGAAAATGCGCGAAATAAGACGTTCGCTTGATGAGGATGAGTTGGCAGTCGCAAATAAATGTGTAGCCTCTTTGATTTCGGATATATCGAAGGCCTCGAATGATATGAGGATAAAATATGGCCTCCAGACAAGGCAAGGTGTGCCGGTGACCAAGCTTGTTCATGTATACAACACTGTGGCGGCGCTTAATTCGATGCCAAAAGTTCCTGCTTTTAATTTCAAAGTCAAAATCCCAGAATTTCTTTACGACCTTAAAAAGCCAAGAGGATTTCGCGCCGCCTATCGAAATTTGACTCATGATCTTTCAACGGTTTGGTCGCTAGGTGAGGCGCGAGACATCCTTGGAAGTAAAGTTTCAGTAGATAAGCAAGCGCGAGCATATAGCCCAAAACAAGAACAGCCCCGGTATGTAAACTCTCACTCACCATTCAAGAGCCCCATGTAATTCTACAGGGATGGACGGGTCTGAGTTACTCACTAAAAATTTCATAGGCCCGTCGGCGAACGTCCGCTTCTGGCCGGTAGCGGCCCGCGGAAGACCGCATCCGGCCAAGAGCCGTCATTGACGCCACGGCCTTGGTCCATGAGATCGCGCCTGCTTCTTCTTATCCAGCCTTCTTGTGGTCAAGGAATGCATCCTTCCAACCAAGTACGCCTACTCCATTGCAGCACTACACCGCTCCCCCAAACGCTCAACCAGTCTGATCAGATACCCATCAGGATCTTGCACGATAAACTCTCGCTGCCCAACCTCGCCGTCGTCCACCCGATACCAAGTGTCCACACATTCGCGGTAAAGCGCGTATCCGGCTCGGCGAAGCTTATGAATGATCGGCGCGACAGCGACGACATCGATCTGCAGATTGATCCCCCTTCCAAAAGGCTTGCTCAACGGCGCAGTGAGCCATTGGCCGGCGTCCGGATCTGTCTGCTCGAGCATCACTTGAGCGCCGTTCAGATCGAGGTAGGCAAAGCTATCCTCTGGACGTTGATAAGCTACTTCGAAACCCAGGCAAGACACCCAGAACGCCAAGCTGGTATTCAGGTCAGTGACCATCAATTCAGGGACCAGCTTGTTACGTTCCAGCATGATGAATTCCTTTTCAGCAGGGCTTGAGCCTGGGTAGCTCATCAGGGTATCAGGCCTTGTGCTTGTGCTGCGAAGGTGAACTGCCGACAGCGCTGGCCCTCCCTCGGGAACCGGTCGATGCACCTTGCGGCCTAACCCTACCGACACCCACCGGCCCACACTGGATACACTCATGAAATACAGCATCCTGGCTTCGCTATTGGTTTTGAGCCTGAACGCGTCGGCCGCTCAGCAGAGTCTTGATCTACCAAGCTGCAACATCAAAGCCCAACGCGAACTGGTGGGCGAAACAGGCGGAAAGATCACCGACCCCCGACAAGCCCACATCTCGGTTCGAGCCAACATTCTGAGCGCGGACATCGGCACCACGCGAAAAGCCCGCAAGATTACCCAAGCTGAAGCCGACCATATGATCGAGCGCGTTGAGGCCATCCGTCGTCAAACCGACCAATTCGTACAACAGCAAGGCTTTCTGAGCGCTGCAGAAAACGCCAGTTTCGACAGAGAGTTCGACAGCATCGCCCTAAAGCTTTGCAAATCGGAAAATCCGATCAAATGAAGTGGGTCTCCCTTTCAGGATGAGATACGTCCAATTCACAACCCAGCAAATCAACCGTTCACACCCCACCCCCCAAGGGCGATTTCCTTCAATACGGGCCCAGCAATGATCTTTACCGTCAGTGCTCCGTTACCCGTATTGAAGGTGCCTGATGAGTATCGTCGTTTCAATGGCCGTTTTTGCGCTGGCCTCCTCCATTAGCCCCGGCCCGGTCAACCTTGTCTCCCTGAGCTGTGGCGCACGCCACGGCGTGCGGGCCGCCCTGCCCCATGTCACGGGAGCGACCCTGGGGTTCATCCTGCTGCTGTTGCTCATGGGCCTGGGACTGCACGAAGTGCTGAACCGCTGGCCATGGCTGACGCAGGTCATTCGCATCGCTGGCGTGATCTTTCTGCTGTACCTGGCCTACAGGCTGGCAACCAGTGATGGCCGAGTGGACTCCGTGCAGGCGCAGTCGCGCCCTTCTGCCTTCACGGGCGCGCTGATGCAATGGCTCAATCCGAAGGCCTGGCTCGCGTGCCTTGCGGGCATGGGTGCGTTCGTCGCCGATGGCGATCTGCGGATGGTGTGGGTCTTCGCGCTGATCTATCTGGTGGTCTGCTGGCTATCCCTGGCCAGCTGGGCCTGGGCCGGTGCTTCGTTGCGAGAGTATTTGAACAGCAGCACCAGAATGCGCGGCTTCAATCGGGTCATGGCCGCGCTGCTCGGGGGTTGCGCCGTGTATCTGCTGCTTGAGTAGGCACGCCGCGATATTGTCCGGGCGTGGTCGCCAGGGCGCGCTTGAACAACCGCTGCAAGTGCGCCTGATCCGCGAAGCCCACGCGCGCGGCGACTTGGGCAATGCCCTCCCCCTGGCGCAAATGGTCGCGGGCAAGTTGGAGGCGACAGTCGATCAGGTAACCATGAGGCGTGAGCCCATGGCACGCCTTGAAGGCACGGATCAGGTAAGAAGGCGACAGCTGTACGGCTGACGCAATGTCCTCCAGACGCAATTCACTGGCGCAATGTTCGCGGATGAATGCCGCTGCCTGGGCCATTTTTTGCGGCTCAGTTCTGGCGTCATCACTGGCGGGCTGCAGCCGTGCTACCAGTCGCTGGAAAAAAACCAATGCTGCATCCTGCATGGTGTCTGGCAGGCAGTCGTCGGCTGTGAGCGTGTGGTACAGATCGTCCAAATCTTCGAACAGGTTGACGTCGGCGCTATAGGTCTGCGCGAAAGGCACGAAGCCTTTGTGCATGCTAGAACGTTGTTGCTGTTGCAGCGCCGCAAGCCATTGGGCATCCACGTAGAACATGCGGTACGCCCAGGGCTGTTCATGGACGGGGTTGCAGGCATGCACTGCACCGGGGTTCATGAGTACTACACTTCCCGCGCCGATCAAACGGCTACTGTCGCCATTGAGGTAAGTACTTTGCCCCTGCGTAATCGCGCCAATCGAGAACGTCGAATGTGAATGGCGCGCGTGGCTGAAACGGCGACCGTCTTCGACGTTGCGGATTTCCAGATGCGGAACTGCGGGATGCCGCCAGTAGTGAGACATGGGTCCTCCAGTCACGCGACGTGAATGTATCCGATTGCTATGAGCGAACCATCGACGAGTTGGTCGTTCTGGAACTCGGACAAGGCATGAGCATCGAACTCTGTGTTTACGCAGATAACTTCGCACATCCAGAACAAGGTCGACTTCATGAAACTGAAAACTTTTTACTATGGCGCTGCGTTTCTGTGCGCCGCCACGTTGGCCGGTTGCTCCACCAACACCGTCGTCACGTTGCAGGATGGCACACAGTACATCACCAAGGATGTACCTGACACCAAAACGAAAGATGGCTTCTATGAGTTCGAAGATGTTTCGGGCAAGCAGGTAAGAATCAAGGCGGATGAAGTCGCTACCGTGAAGGAAGAGGATTGATCCGGCCATAACGCCTGGCGCCGGCGACACACAGGATCACCGCAACGGTGACGCCGAACATGCCGAGGCTGACCTGTTCGTGCAGGAGTGCGGCGGCCAGCGCCAGGCCAAAGAACGGTTGCAGCAACTGAAGCTGCCCGACCGCTGCGATGCCGCCCTGCACCAGGCCGCGATACCAGAACACGAAGCCGATCAGCATGCTGAACAGCGACACGTAAGCCAGGCTCAACCAGGCCGGGGTGCTGATGCGCGAAAACGACACGGGCGCCAACCACGCGGTCAAAGGCATCACGACCGGCAGCGACAACAGCAGCGCCCAGCAGATCACCTGCCAACCACCCAATGCTTTGGAAATCTTTGCCCCTTCGGCATAGCCGAGGCCGCAGGCCAGAATGGCCAGGAGCATGAGAATGTCGCCGGTCGGCGAGGCGGTCAGTCCCTGGCTGACGGCGAACCCGACGACCAGCAGACTGCCCAGCACCGAGAAAAACCAGAACGCCGGCCGAGGACGTTCGCCACCGCGCAGGACACCGAACGCGGCGGTGGCCAGCGGCAGCAGGCCGACGAACACGATGGAATGGGCCGACGTCACATATTGCAACGCCAAGGCCGTCAGCAGCGGAAAACCGATCACCACGCCCATCGCCACGATGATCAACGACGGTATCTGCCGACGAGCC
>Ga0308169_10003977_pt1 | contig 14050 bp, 13 predicted proteins | sample PhyBR1_2_FD_202139 | JGI IMG/M metagenome (GOLD analysis project Ga0308169, IMG submission 202139) | Phyllosphere microbial communities from UC Gill Tract Community Farm, Albany, California, United States - DLSLSB.R1 | ecosystem: Host-associated > Plants > Phyllosphere > Unclassified | place...
GGTGGCCGTACTTGGCCATCGCCTCCCGGTAGAGGTCCGCGAGGGGCCGGAAGCCCCGCGGCTGGCCGCCGATGATGGCGAAGATGATGGGATAGCCGTACTGGGCGCACCGCAGGACGGATTCGGGGGTGCCGCCCACGCCGATCCAGGTGGGCAGCAGGTGGTGTTCCAGTGGCGGGTAGACGCTGAGGCCGGCGAGGGCCGGGCGGGTGCGGCCTTCCCAGTGCACTGGTTTCTGGGCGCGGACCTCGTTGAACAGCTCGAGTTTTTCTTCGAACAGGAGTTCGTAGTCGGCCAGGTCCAGGCCAAACAGCGGGAAGGATTCGATGAATGATCCGCGCCCCAGCATGACCTCCGCCCGGCCGTTGGAGACCGCGTCCACGGTAGAGAAACGCTGGAACACCCTGATGGGGTCATCCGAGCTCAGGACTGTCACGGCAGAGCCCAAACGGATGCGGGAGGTGCGTGCGGCAGCGGCAGCGAGGAAGACTTCCGGCGCGGACACGGCGTAGTCCTTGCGGTGGTGCTCCCCCACACCAAAGGCGTGGAGTCCGACGGCGTCCGCCAGTTCGGCTTGTTCCAGCAGTTGGCGCAGGACCTGGGCGTGCGGCAGGGGGGTGCCGTCGGGAGCCTCGCCAACGTCGCCGAAGGTGTTCAGGCCAAGGAGGATGCGGCCGTCCCCCACCGGCGCGGTGGGTCCCGCTGCCTGCTCGACCGTCACCGGGATTCCTGCAGCCAGCCGGCCAGTTCCGCGGCCCAGTAGGTCAGGACCATGTGGGCGCCGGCCCGGCGGATGCCGAGGACGGACTCGGTGATAGCCGCGCGCCGGTCGATCCAGCCGTTGGCGGCGGCGGCCTCGATCATCGCGTATTCGCCGGAGATCTGGTAGGCCGAAACAGGCACGGGGCTCATGGCGGCAACGTCGGCCACGATGTCCAGGTAGCTCATGGCCGGTTTGACCATGATGATGTCAGCGCCTTCGGCGAGGTCCAGTTCCACTTCGCGGATGGCTTCGGTGCGGTTGCCGGCGTCCATCTGGTAGGTCCGCCGGTCTCCCTTGAGCTGGGAGTCAACGGCTTCCCGGAACGGTCCGTAGAAGGCCGACGCATACTTGGCGGAGTAGGCGATCACGGAGGTATTGAGGTGGCCGGCCTCGTCGAGGGCGGAGCGGATGGCGGCGATCTGGCCGTCCATCATGCCCGAGGGGCCCAGCATGTGGGCGCCGGCGTCGGCCTGTGCCACGGCCATCCGCGCGTAAATTTCCACGGTGCGGTCATTGTCCACGTACCCGTCGGCGTCGAGCACGCCACAATGTCCGTGGTCGGTGAACTCGTCCAGGCAGACGTCGCTCATGATCACCAGGTCGTCGCCTACTTCGGCCCGGACGTCGCGGATGGCCTTGTTCAGTACGCCGTCCGGGTCAAGGGATGCCGAGCCTTCGGCGTCGCGGGTTTCGGGGATGCCGAAGAGCATGATGCCGCCCAGGCCGAGCTCCACCGCTTCCGCGGCGGCGCGCTTCAGGGTGTCGGTGGTGTGCTGGACCACGCCCGGCATGGAGGTGATGGGGTTGGGTTCGGTGAGGCCTTCCCGGATGAAGGCCGGGAGGATGAGTTCGGCCGGGGCGAGGCGGGTTTCGGCGGTCAACCGGCGCATGGCGGGGGTGGTGCGCAGGCGGCGGGGGCGTTGATTGGGGAAAGTCATGGGTCCTGTCCTTCGCGTGTTTCGTCAGGCTGTCTGGGGAGCGGGAGGCGTGCCGGCCGTCAGGGCGGGTTGAGGGCTTTGGCCACTGCGGCAACCAGCCCTTCAGGGGTGGGCTGGTCCGCAACGGCAGCCACGCCAAGGCCAAGTGCCGCGGCCTGGTCCGCCGTCGACCGGCCTATCACCACCAGCCGGCAGGCCGGGCCGGGCGCGAGGGCTGAGAGCCGGCGCACAGCGCTGGGCGAGGCGGCAATGGCCGCGTCGATGCGCCCTGCCGCCATGTCCGCCGCGGCTGCTTCCGGCGTAAGGAGGGAGTACGACGGCGGCTGCCGGGCTGTGCCGCCGTCCTGCGGTTGCACGGCGAGCCTGCGCTCCGCTGCCGCCGGGTAATCCACGGTGCAGTAGGCAGTGACCGTTGTGACGTCGCCCCCTGCCGCCCGCAGGCCGTCGGCCAGTGTGGGAGCTGCGATGTCGGCCTGCGGCAGCAGGATCCTGCCGCCTCCTGGCCATGCGTCGAGCAAGCCCGCTGCCGACTGCTCGGCGGCAGGGACGAGGGCAACCGTGAGCCCACCGGATTCCAGGAGCCTGCGCGTCGCCGGCCCGATGGCCGCGATGCGCGTTCCGGCGGGGATCAGCGCGTCCAGGCCGAGGCCGCGGTCGGCGGCTTTTTCCAGCAGGACGTGCACGGTGGTGGCACTGCTGACGACCAGCCAGTCAAACGCGCCGGCGGCCAGGGCGTCGCAGTTGACGTCCAGCGCGTGTTGGTCCGGTGCCCGTTCGAAGTCGATCAGCGGCAGCAGCACCGTTGATGCGCCTGCCCGTTCGAGCGCGTCCACCAGGGCGGTGGCGCGCTCCGGGCTCCGGGTGACAAGCACCCTTGTACCGGCCAGGGGCCGGCCGGACTGGTGACCGCTGGGCGGTTTGTCCGGTCCGGAGCTGGGCGAGGGCTGCGTCATTGCCAGGTCAGGACGCCTGCAGGTCTGCGATGTCGGCCGCTCCGGCGGCGAGCAGGACTTCGGCCAGTTCAATGCCCAGCAACGTGGCGCCGACTTCCGTCAGCCCGTCCGTGGCGCGCTTGTCGCGGACCGTGGCGGTGCCGTCCACGGCGCACACCACCGCTTCCAGGTGCAGCATGCTGCCTTTGCGGTAGGCGTATGCCCCAACCGGTGCGGCGCAGCCCGCTTCGAGCCGGGCCAGGAGGGCCCGCTCAGCGGTGACCGCCAGGCGGGTGTCCGGGTCATCCAGGGCCGCAAGCGCCTGGGCAAGCACCTCGCGTGATCCTTCGGTGGAACCCGGTTTCGGCGGGGCATCGGCCGTGCGGCACTCGATGGCCAGTGATCCCTGCCCGGCTGCTGGCAGCATCACGTCCGTTTCGAGGTACTCGCTGACGGTCTCCAGCCTGCCGATGCGTTCCAGTCCGGCGGCGGCGAGGACCACGGCATCGAGGTCGCAGGATTTTCCGGGGACCACCTGGTCAGTGGAGTTGCCGGCCAGACCGGGCACTCGGCCCAGGCGGGTGTCCACGTTGCCGCGGATATCGATGATGTCCAGGTCGGGCCGGGCGGCACGCAACTGCGCCGCCCTGCGGGGCGACCCGGTGCCCACCCGGGCGCCGGCGGGCAGGTCGGCCAGCTTGAGTCCGTCGCGGGCACACAGGACATCCCGCACGTCCACCCGCCGCGGTGTCGCGGCCAGGCTCAGCCCCACGGCCGCTCCGGTGGGCAGGTCCTTGAGGGAGTGGACGGCGACGTCGCACTCGTCGCGCAGCAAGGCATCACGCAATGCTGCGACAAACACGCCGGTGCCGCCCATTTGCGACAACGATCCCGTGAGGACGTCACCGTCGGTCCTGATGTGCACCAGTTCCACCGGGAAGCCCCCGACGGCAGCCAGCTGGTCCGCCGTCTGCTGGGTCTGGGTGAGCGCCAGCTTGCTGGCGCGGGTTCCGATCCGGACAGTCACTGCTCCGCCGTTTCCCCGGCCGTCCCTGAGGGATAGGGGTCGTGCCCGGTTCCCACAGTGGTATCGGCACCGGAAATGGTGGGCTTCTCGCCACGGAAGTTGGCGCAGCAGCCGGGCCGGCACACGTCGTACCAGGGACCAAGATCGGTCAAGGCGGGGCGGTCGCTGATGTTGTTCGCCACGGTCCGCTCGCAGATGAGGTCCACCAGGCCGTCGACGAACGCGCGGTGCGTCCCGGGAGTGGGAACACGGGTGGCGGCCAGGCCCAGGTTGCCGCAGGTTTCCATGGCTTCGGTGTCCAGGTCCCAGACGACTTCCATGTGGTCGCTGACGAAGCCCAGCGGAACGATAACGATTCCCTTGACGCCTTGGCCTGCCAGTTCTTCGATGGCGTCGTTGATGTCCGGCTCCAGCCACGGAACGTGCGGGGCGCCGGAACGGGACTGGTACACCAGGGACCACGGAGCGGCCAGGCCGGACTCCGCTTTGACCCGGTCCATGACGGCGGCCGCGTTGGCCAGGTGCTGGGCCACGTAGGCCGAGCCTTCCTCGAATTCCCGTGGTTCGCCCTCGGACCGGCCCGCAGCCTCAGCGTCCCGGGTGGGGATGGAGTGGGTGGCGAACAGGACGTGGACGGGAGCCTCCGGGGTTCCTGCGGTAGCCAGTTTGTCCAGGACGTCCGCCAGGCCGGCGGAGGTGCCCTCAACGAAGGGCTCCACGAAGCCGGGGTGGTCGAAGTACTGGCGGACCTTGTCCACCTCGAGCTTGCCGTCCAGGCCGGTCTCGGTCAGGGCCATGCCGATGTCCTCGCGGTACTGGCGGCAGCTGGAGTAACAGGAGTAGGCACTGGTGGTGAGCATCAGCACCCGGCGGTGGCCGGCGTCGTACGCTTCCTGGAGGGTCTCCGGAATGTAAGGTGCCCAGTTGCGGTTGCCCCACAGCACGGGCAGCTCGATGCCGCGGGCAGCGAGTTCGGCTTCCAGCGCCGCCTTGAGCTCGCGGTTCTGCTGGTTGATGGGGCTGACGCCGCCGTTGGCGCGGTAGTGGTGCGAGACCTCCTCGAGCCGCTCGTCAGGGATCCCGCGGCCGCGGGTGACGTTGCGGAGGAACGGGATGACGTCATCCTGGCCCTCGGGGCCGCCGAAGGAGGCGAGGAGGACGGCATCGTAGTTCTTCGGCGCCATGCGTCCGGCCTCGGTGACGGGGTTGACGACGGTGGCCTGCTGTTCGGGGCTCATGCCAGCACCTCGGCAACTTCCTCGGCGGAGATGCGGCGGCCGGTGTAGAAGGGGACTTCTTCGCGGACGTGGTTGCGTGCCTCGGTGGCGCGCAGGTGGCGCATCAGGTCCACCAGGTCAACCAGTTCGGGAGCTTCCAGCCCGAGGATCCATTCCCAGTCGCCGAGGGCGAAGGAGGAGACGGTGTTGGAGATGACCTGCGGGAAGTCGCGTCCCAGCAGTCCGTGGTCGCGGAGCATCTTGCCGCGCTCGGCCTCCGGCAGGATGTACCACTCGTAGGACCGGACGAACGGGTAGACGCACAGCCATTCCGCCGGCGCGACGCCGCGCGAGTAGGCAGGCGTGTGGTTCTTGGCGAACTCGGCCTCGCGGTGGACACCCATGGCGGACCAGACGATTTCGGTGCCGGCAAAGAGGGTGCTGCGGCGGATGTCGCGGATGGCCTGCTGCAGCGCCTCGGGCTTGGAGCCGTGGAGCCACACCATCACGTCGGCATCGGCGCGCATGGCGGAGACGTCGTAGCTGCCCCGGTGCGTCACGCCCGCCTCGGCGAGCCGTTCCAGCAGGGCTTCGAAGTCGGCGGCAGCGTCTGCGCTGCGGACCACGGACCCCGAACGCTTGAAGACCGTCCAGAGGGTAAAGAACTGCTCGGCTGATTCTTCGGTTTTAGTGACAGATTCGGCAGAAGTGTGGCTCATGGTTACCAGTTTGCCCCTTCACCGCCACCAAGTGGAAACCGAAGAGTTCTACAACTCGTAGAAGTGAGCAATGTCACATTATCCCGCGCCGCGGGTCGCCGTAATCGGCCATTACAACCGGCGCATGCGCACGAACACGAGGCCGGCCGCTGTCCCCACGCCAACGAGCCCGACACCCAGCCACACCATGGCATCAGGGACACCCGGGAGGGCCTCAATGGAAGAAACCGGGCGGCTCGGACTTGCCGGCACTCCGGCCGCCTGTGCGGTGCGGCCGGTGGTGGACGGCAGGGCTGCCGGCTGCACAGCGGCGCCTGACTGCCCGCCCGCGGGCCGGGCTGTGTCCCCGGCAGGTTCCGGGCCAGGCGCGGCCGCTTCCGGGGACCCGGCAGGCGCGGCCGCCGCGGTGGCGGCAGAATTTGCCGGCGCACCGGATCCGGCGGCTGGCCCGCTGGTCCCTGGCGCAGCAGGGGCGGCGGCGGGGGCCGGTGTGCGTGGTGCGGCGGCGGTCCCGGACGCCGGGGCGGCACTCGACGCCGCTGCCGCGGTGGCCGGCGAGGGTGCTGGAGAAGCGGATGACGGCGAAGTCGCGGGAGCAGGGGTGGCCGGCGCGGGCGTTTGCGGAGCGGTGGACGAGGCGGTCCCGGAGGTGGGCAGCGGAAGACTGGGGAGAAGGGAGGACAGCGTGGATCCGGTCGTGACGGATGCGGACGCACCGGCACTCAGCGACGTTTGTGCCGTGGGATCCTGGGGCGGGACTGCGTCCTCGGCCAAGGACGCCTGGACGCCGGTGGAAAGAACCAGTACCGCTCCGACGGCCGCTGCTGCGGCACCTCGCCGGAGTCCCCCATGGATACCGGTCCGGGACATTGAAAGCTCGGACCTGTGTTGAACCATAGTCATCGACCCTAACCAGAACGCGGGCCCGATTGAAAACCGGGAAGGCCCGGCATGCAGGTCCTGGAAAGAGCAGCAAACGGGCCCCAAGCCGCTGACCAGCAGCGATAGTCAGGAGCCGGTCAGTTGGCCAATTTGTTCGCGGGTATCGGCAACAACGGCTGCCAGGCCGTTCCCGGCCACCCAGCCGCCGACGACGGCCAGGCCGCCGGCTGCGGTGCACGCCTGCCGGATGGTTGCCGCCCGCGCCCGGTGTCCCACCGCTGCGAACGGCAGGGATCCGCGCCACCGGACCACATCCCAATCCCGGATGTCACCGGCCGTGATGGGAACGCCCAGCAGTGCCGAGGCGTCGCGAAGCGCCGCTGCGAAGAGTTCGTCGTCTGAGTCCGGGCCGCCCGGCTGCGCAGAGGCACCGTCCACCCGGCCGTAGGACAGCCGCAGCACGTGCCGCCCAGCGCCGGCAGCGGCGGCGAGCCAGTCCCACTTGCCGGTGGCATGGGTCAGTGCTTTCGCCTCGATGCCGGGGGTTTGCGGGGCCACCAGGATCCCGGTTCCGCGTGGCCGCCGGTCGAGGTCCGGCTGGTCCAGCACCAGGGTGACAAGTTTGACGTCAGGGCCAGCGGCCGGCTGCTTCCCGTTGATAGCAGGTACGGCGGTTTCAAGGAGTCCGACGGCGGCGGGACCGTCAACGGCCATGACCAGCAGGTCGCCGGTGAAGGGCGCCCCGGAAGTGTCGACGCCCCAGGCATCGGGAGTGCGGTTGACAGCTGTCACGGCCATGCCTGCCACAAGGTTCACTCCCCGGCGCCGGAGATCGGCCACCAAGGCATCCACCAGGGTGTGCATGCCCCCTTCGAGGCCGGCGACGGCGGACCCTGCCTTGGCGGGCCGGCCTGGACTGGACATTCCCGCAGCGCCTGCGGGCCGTCGCTGCGCTGCCACTGCGGCAGCGAGGGAACCGTGTTTGCGCAATCCGGCGCGGAGGCCCGGCGCCACCATGTCGACGTCGAGCAGCCCGGGATCCGCGGAGTGGACTCCGCCTACGACGGGCGAAACCAGCCGTTCAAGCACCCGGGCACCCATCCGCGCCCGGACGAGGGCGGCCACGCTGGTCACCCCGGCACCGGCGCCCACCGAAGCCGGCAGGAGCCGGTCCAGCGAGGCGCGGAGGGAGCCCCAGGTGCCCAGGGTGCGCCGGACCTCCGGGTCCCAGGGGTTGGCCGGGATGCCCAGCACGCCGGTTTTGGGCAATTCGCGGGGGCCGCCGGGAAGCTGGACCCAGGCACCGCCCGGGCGTGGGGAGACGATCCGGCCGCCCAGTCCCAGTTCGGTGGCAAGGCGTGCGACGGCGTCGGATCTGGTGGCGAAGGACTCGGCGCCGCTGTCCAGCGTGAGGCCGGCTACGGTGTGGCTGCCAACGCAGCCTCCCCAGGAGTCACCGGCCTCGAGTACGGTCACGTCGTGGCCGGCCGCGGCCAGTTCCCGGGCGGACAGCAGCCCGGATATCCCGCCGCCCACCACCAGCGCCGTACCGGGCTTCGCCGGAGAACTGCCCATGGTTATGCCGGCGGGATGGAGTGGATGAGCTCCACCACCCGGGTCAGGACGTCAGGATCCGTTTCCGGCGGCACACCGTGTCCGAGGTTCAGGACGTGGCCGGGGGCGGCGGAACCTGCCGCGATGACTTCCCGGACATGGGCTTCGAGGATGTTCCAGGGAGCTGACAGCAGCGCGGGGTCGATGTTCCCCTGCAGCGGAACCGTTCCGGCCAGCCGGCGGTTCGCCTCATCGAGCGGCAGCCGGTAATCCACCCCCACTACGTCCACGCCCACGTCGCGCATGGCCACCAGGAGTTCGGAGGTGCCGGTACCGAAGTGGATGAGCGGGGCACCAAGGTGCCGGACATGGTCCAGGGCGCGGGACGACGCCGGTGCAACGTATTTGGTGTAGTCGGCAAGTCCCAGCGAGCCGGCCCAGGAGTCGAAGAGCTGCGCGGCGGAGGCGCCGGCCTCCAGCTGCGCTTGGAGGAACATGCCGGAGGCGTCGGCGGCCCAGTTGGCCAGCGCGGTCCAGGTTTCGGGGTCGGCGTGCATCATGGTGCGCGGGCCAAGGTGGTCGCGGGACGGCTTTCCTTCCACCATGTAGGCGGCCAGCGTGAAGGGGGCACCGGCGAAACCGATGAGGGGCGTCTTGCCCAGTTCTGCCACCGTCAGGCGGACGGCTTCGCGGATGGGCTCCAGCGCCTCCCAGGTCAGCTGCGGCAGGGCGGCAACGTCGGCGGCAGTCCGCACGGGCTTGTCCAGGACCGGCCCCACCCCGGGCACGATGTCAACGCCGACGCCGGCCAGCTTCAGCGGAATGACGATGTCGGAGAAGAAAATGCCGGCATCGACGTCGTGGCGGCGTACGGGCTGGAGCGTGATCTCCGAGGCCAGCTCGGGCCGGAGGCAGGAGTCCAGCATGGCGATGCCTTCACGCACCTTGAGGTATTCCGGCAGCGACCGGCCCGCCTGCCGCATGAACCAGACGGGACGGCGGGAGGGTTTGCCTCCGCGGTAGGCCGTGATCAGCGGCGAGTCCGCTGTGCGGCCGTCCATCAGTGGATGGTCTGCGGCGAGGGCGCCGGCAGCGGAGACGGCAGGGCTAGGAGTCATGCTTTTGATTGTGCCCAAAAAGAGCTGCAAAAGATAACGACAACCTGTCGCCGCACGTCCTGTCGCGGGCGACGTGGCGGGGATCACTGCCCCATGTGGCCACTATCCTTTCCGGTAGTTGTTCTACCGGGCAACGAAAAAGCTATGATTGGTCTGCTGTGGTTCTTTTCTCATTGGTGGCTACACACGCCGACATCGATCTTGAAACCGTCGCTCAGCTGAGCAACGGTTCCTCAGGGATTGCCGCGTCCACCCTCATCGAATCCCCCGCCGTGGCAGGCGCCGTGGTCCTGGCCACCTGCAACCGCTTCGAAATTTACGGCGAAGCCGCCAACGCCGCCGACGTCGAGGCCGCCCGCGCCGCCCTGGTCGCCCGGATCAGCGAGGCCAGTGGCCTGGCTGAACCCCTCGTGTCGCGCTCCTTCAACACCCGCACCGGGCCGGAGGTGACGCAGCACCTGTTCGCCGTGAGCGCCGGCCTGGACTCCGCCGTCGTCGGTGAACGCGAAATTGCCGGGCAGGTACGCCGGGCGCTGATTACCGCCCAGCACGACGGCACCGCCAGCGCCGGGCTGGTGCGGCTCTTCCAGGCAGCGTCCAAGACCGCCAAGGACGTGGGCGCCCAGACCGCCCTGGGTTCCCGGGGCCTCTCGATCGTCTCGGTCGCACTCGACCTTGCAACCGACCTTTCCGAAAGCCCGGACTGGACCGCCAAGAAGGTGGTGCTCTTCGGAACCGGCGCCTACGCCGGCGCCACCATGGCCCTCCTCCGCGAACGCGGCTGCACCGACATCAGCGTCTACTCATCTTCCGGGCGGGCCGAAGGCTTTGTGGCTACGCGCGGCGGCAGGGCGCTGGACGTCGAATCCCTGCGCCCGGCGGTGGCTGCTGCTGACGTCATGATCGGCTGCAGCGGCTCGGACACCCGGGTGGAAGCCGATGAACTGGCCCAGGTCCGCGCGGATTCCCCGCAGCCCCTGATCGCCATCGACCTCGCCCTCACCCACGACTTCGACCCCGCCGTCGGCGAACTGGAAGGCGTCGAGCTGCTCACCCTGGAGTCCGTGCGTCTCGCGGCCCCGCAGGAGCAGGCCGAGTCGCTGACCCAGGCAAGTGGCATCGTCAACGGGGCCGCCCGTGCGTTCGAACAGGAACGCGAAGCCCGCTCGGTGGACTCCGCCATTGTTGCGCTCCGCCGGCACACCATGAACGTGCTGGACGCGGAGATGGAAAAGGTCCGGGCCCGCCACGGTTGCACCGCTGCCGCGGAAGAAGTCGAGTTCGCGCTGCGCCGCATGGTCAAACAGCTGCTGCACGTTCCCACTGTCCGGGCCCGCGAACTTGCCGCCAACGGGCAGCAGGATGATTACGTGGCCGCCCTGGAAGCCCTTTACGGCATCACGGTTGAGCAGCCGGGGGCCGCTCAGGCGCCCGCAGCCGCCGAGGCCGAATGCCCGGTGGACCACACCGGCCGCGAAACCGCCTGACGCTCCCCCGGCCCCCGGTCCCCGCGGCAACGCCCCATCACTTCCTGCCCCCTTCAACGCAACGCCCCATCACTTCCTGCCCCTTTCGGCGCAACGCCCCATCACTTTCGTCGGGAAAGTGATGGGGCGTCCTCCGTTAGGGCACGGGATGTGATGGGGCGTCCTCAGTCAGAGCACGGAAAGCGATGAGGCGTCCTCCAGGAACGCGCGGAAAGTGATGGGGCGTCCTCGAGGAATGGACGGAATGTGATGGGGCGTCCTCGAGGAAAGGACGGAATGTGATGGGGCGTCCGGTCAGTAGACGGGCTTTTCGGGTTCCACGTCCCGCACCCAGGCCAGGATGCCGCCGTCGAGGTGGCTGACCCGCTGGTAGCCTGCCTGGCGCGCCGCCGCGAGTACGTTCGCCGAGCGCGTCCCGGCCTTGCAGTGGAACACGATGTCCCGGTCCTGCGGGAGTTCACTCCACGCCTCTCCCGCCAGGATCCTTCCCTGCGGGATCAGCTTTGCTCCGTCGATCCGGACGATGTCGTACTCTCCGGCCTCCCGCACATCCACCAGTTCGAAGTCCTTGAGCCCGGCCTTCCGCGACGCCAGCATGGTGGCCAACTGGGTCGCGGTGATGGTGTGCTCGGTGTCTGCGGGGGACGCCGGAGCGATCCCGCAGAACGCCTCGTAGTCGGTGAGTGCGGTGATGGGCTCCGCCGCCGGGTCCTTGGACACCCGGATCTCCCGCCAACTGCCGCCCAGGGCGTCAAACAGCGCCACGCGGCCCAGCAGGGAGCGTCCGACGCCGGTAATCAGCTTCACTGCCTCGGTGACCATCAGCGAGCCCACAGCGGCGCACAGCATCCCAAAGACGCCGCCCTCACCGCAGGACGGCACGGAACCGGCGGGAGGAGCCTCGGGGTAGAGGTCGCGGTAGGTGGGGCCGTGCTTCTCCCAGAAGACGCTCACCTGCCCGTCGAAACGGAAGATGGAGCCCCATACGTAGGGCTTGCCCAGGATGGCGGCGGCATCGTTTACCAGGTACCTGGTGGCGAAGTTGTCGGCGCCGTCGAGGATGAGGTCGTAGTCCGCGAACAGTTCAAGCGCGTTGCCCGAGTCCAGGCGCACGTTGTGGAGCCGGACATCCACCAGCGGGTTCAGCGCGGCGATGGCATCGCGGGCCGACTCGATCTTGGACCTTCCCACATCCTCCACGCCGTGGATGACCTGGCGCTGCAGGTTGCTCAGGTCCACCACGTCGTCGTCGATGATGCCCAACGTTCCCACCCCTGCTGCGGCGAGGTACAGCAGCGCCGGTGAACCTAGTCCGCCTGCCCCGATGACCAGCACTTTGGCGTTCTTGAGCCGCCGCTGTCCCAGTGCACCGATCTCGGGAATGATCAGGTGCCGGGAGTAGCGTTCCACCTCGGCGGGCGTCAGGCCGGCAGCCGGTTCCACCAGCGGATCCAGCGAATGGGTTGAAACATTTGCGGTGAACGTCGAAGCCATACTTCAATGTATGCCCCGGGATACCGCCGGGTCATATTACCCCGCAGTAAAGTGAATGTAACTGCAATGGAAAGAAGGACAACTGTGGTCCCTGAAGCACGGGCTGACCGCCCGCCCGCGGCCGAACCGCAAACTCCCTCCCGACCCGCAGGCCAACGGTCCGCCCGGTTGCCTCGGGACGAGCGCCGTGCGCAGTTGCTTGCCGCCGCCCAGGAAGTTTTCGTTGCCAACGGCTACCACGGGGCCGCGATGGACGAAATTGCGGAGACTGCCCATGTGAGCAAGCCCGTGCTGTACCAGCACTTCCCGTCCAAGCGTGAGCTGTACCTGGCATTGCTGGAAAGCCACCTGACGTCGCTGACCGAGCTGATGCTGGGCGCGTTGAACTCCACAACTGACAACGACGAGCGCGTGCAGGCCGTCATGCGCGCCTACTTCCACTTCATCGCCAACGACGATCAGGCGCACCGGCTGGTGTTCGAATCGGACCTGATCAACGATCCCGATGTCAGCTCCAGGCTGGAGACCTTCAACCGGACCTTCGCCGACGCCATCGCCCGGGTCATTGCCGATGACACCAAGCTCCCCCACCTGGAGGCCGAACTCCTGGGCCGCGGCCTTGCCGGTATGGCCCAGGTCAGCGCCCGGTATTGGCTGGAAACGGACGGCAACCTGGACCTCAACGTGGCCAGCGACCTCATCTACCGTTTAGCTTGGCGCGGAATCTCTCGCTTCCCCAAAGAGTCCTAGACTACAAATAAGACATCATCGTTGAACAAGGCTGGGAGGCCCCCTTGGAAATTAAGATCGGCGTTCAAAACGTTGGCCGCGAAATTGTGCTCGAATCAGCCCAGGATGCCGAGACGGTGGCCAAGACTGTTGGTGAAGCCATCAACGAAGGCACCCAGTTGCGCCTGAAGGATGACAAGGGACGCCTGATCATTGTTCCCGGCAGCGCACTGGCCTACGTGGAAATCGGCGCCGAAGAGGTCCGTCGCGTAGGTTTCGGCCAGTTCTAGGCCGCCCGCACCGTTCCGAGGAGATCCATGCTGTCGCTGACCATCGTGGTTCTGGCCACGCTCGCCGCCGGGTTCATCGTCTGGGCCAATGACAAACGCCATTCCAGATACGGCGCGGGCGTGCCGGCCGGTATCGCGGTGGGTGTTGCGGCGATGGCGTGGATCATCCTCATGACGGCCGGTTTCGGCTACCTTCCGGGGCTGACCTGGCTTCCGTGGGTCCTGCCCATCGTCCTGGGCACCGCCGCGGCCATTGCCGCCGTCGTCTACCTGGGCCGCACCCGGACACGCCACGATACCGAGCGGCTGAATGCGGTCCTGCGGAGCTGAAATGCTCCGGCATGCTTAAGGTTGTGGCCACCACCCGCACGGGTGGTGGCCACAACTCGTTAACGGCCTAGAGGAACTCTGCCCGGCCCTCCATCGCCGACGAGGCCAGGGCGTGTTCCCGGCGCGGGATGCGTCCGGCAGCCCTGGCCAGCCTGCCCGCAACCACGGCGTGCTTGAACGCTTCGCCCATCAGCGCCGGATTCTGCGCCCGCGTCACGGCCGTGGCCAGCAGTACGGCGTCGCAGCCCAGCTCCATGGCCAGGGCGGCGTCGGACGCTGTGCCAATCCCGGCATCGAGGACCACGGGAACCGAGGCCCGGGACACGATGAGCTCGATGTTGTGCGGGTTCAGGATCCCCAGTCCGGTGCCAATCGGTGCGCCGAGGGGCATCACGGCGGTGGCGCCAAGGTTCTCCAGCCGCAGGGCCAGCACGGGATCGTCGTTGGTGTAGGCGAAGACCTTGAAGCCGCGGTTGACCAGCTGCTCGGTGGCGTCCACGAGTTCCACGGCGTCCGGCAGGAGGGTCTGTTCGTCGGCGATGACCTCCAGCTTCACCCAGTCGGTTTCGA
>Ga0308169_10003979_pt1 | contig 14048 bp, 16 predicted proteins | sample PhyBR1_2_FD_202139 | JGI IMG/M metagenome (GOLD analysis project Ga0308169, IMG submission 202139) | Phyllosphere microbial communities from UC Gill Tract Community Farm, Albany, California, United States - DLSLSB.R1 | ecosystem: Host-associated > Plants > Phyllosphere > Unclassified | place...
AAACAGCCAGCTCAGGGTGGTGAAAAAACCGCCCAGAACAAAATTAAGAATATTTAAAACGGTGCGCATGATCTTCTTTTCCTTTTGCATTCCGCAAGATGTGACGCCAAGTTTAGCCTGTTTTAAAAAACATCATTTAACAACAGTGACTTGGCAGTAAAAACAGTTAGTTAAGCTAATTTTAAGTGCAGGGAAATGCAGTGTTATGAATCCTCTGCTGCCACATTGCTGCCACTATAACCCGCGATAGGGTTGAGCTGTGCAGCCTCTTCAAGATGGTCTGGTGCGAAGTGTGCATACCTCATAGTTTCACGAATGTTTGCATGACCAAGTATCCGCTGCAGTACCAAAATGTTGCCTCCATTCATCATAAAATGACTCGCGAATGTGTGCCGGAGCACATGCGTATTTTGACCATCAGCTAACTGTATATTGGCAATGTTCAGCATTTCACTGAAAGCCTTATAGCAAGGCTGAAACATTTTATCTTTCAGAGGCGAAAGCTCATCATAAAGCCACCGTGGTATAGGTACAGTTCGGTTTTTTCCACCTTTAGTTTTTATAAACGTGAGCTTATAAGGTGACAGCTGAGAACGGGTTAGGTTCTCGGCTTCGCGCCATCTGGCACCTGTTGCGAGGCAGATTTTAACGATTAGTGTAAGGTTGATGTTGCCAAATGAATCGCAGGCCTCAAGCAGTGTTTTGATCTGTCCGTCAGTCAGCCAGGACATCTCTTTTTCTTTTTCCTTGAAAGGCCGAATTCCATCAAGAGGATTAGGTAGCTTCCACTCTCCGAGTCGGCGCAACTCGTTGAATACAGCTTCGAGGTAGTACTGTTCGCGGTTTACGGTAATGGGTTGCGCTATCCATTTCTGAGGATTGGCATGATAGCCATTATCAATTTTCCCGCTCAACCTCTGGTCTCGATAATGCGCCCAATCTTTAGTTGTTATCCTCGAAGCAATCGGATCACCCATTCCCCTGCAAACAATCTTCAACTTTGCAAGACGCAGTTTGCTTGCAGTCAGTGACTGTCCGTGTAGGTTGTGCCAAAGTTGGATCAATTCGCTTAGCTTCCGGCGATCCTCTTTTTCACCGAGCCAGGGCTTATCTTCAGTCTTCTTTCTTTCATAATCCTCATAAGCCTCGGCCTCACCTTTAGTGTTAAATTGCTTACGGATACGCTTTCCATCCCTACCGTTGGGGAATATCTGCGCAAGCCATTTGCCATTTTTTTGTTTAGTAACAGTCATAGTGAGAACCGAAGTAAATTACTTATTGTTCACAAAGGTTATTGCCAGCATCAAGAATTGGGCTGATGCTTTTCTTAACCCCTTTATAGTTTGGATCGTCAGCCCATACAGCATCTATGTCGTAACCCTCCATTTTCCCGGTCTTGACAGCATCTTTTGCATTGCCATTTACAGGATATCGGTCATCAGTATCAGTGTTATAAACGAAGATGAAACGTTTATTAATGCAGGACACCTTAGCTTTCTTAAAAGTAAGGGGCCAGTCTTCACCTAATTTTGAAGAATCCAAATCAACAGATTTTTCGGCAGCATAAGATGCAGATGCCCCAATAAGGCATGCTATGGCAAGAAATAACCTTTTCATTCCATTCCCTAAACGTGTTTTTCCAGAGTAAATAATACCGCCCCAAATGGGGTAACGTCTGATGCACCACATTCAAACGAGACATTTGGATTGGTTAGTTTAATTTTCCCACCAGGTAGGCGAGAGATATCATACACATCATAAGAGTCGTCAATATTAACGAACCAGCGACCATTGGCGATGTTCTTAGCCTCTGTATTCACTAGCCATGAATGACCAACACCATCAATAAACACTAAACAACTTTTATCGACTGCTGAAAGCGCCGGATCCATAAGCCAATTACCTGCGTCATTGAGAACCCCCGACACTAACTTTTTCTTCGGAATACTTATTGATGATGTGACAACTTCAGGCTGACTATCGAACATCTCACCTTTACCAGTTGCTAACCATCTGAGAGACACGCCTGTGTCCAGCGCGCATGCAACTACTACATCTCCGGGGAAATATTCCCTGCGGATCCATGTGCTGATTGTGCCAGAAGAGATATCAAGTAAGTCGCCCAGCTCCTTTTGCATGGTAAAGCCGTAAGCATCTAAGAGGCGGCGTAAAACTAACTTCCCGCCGTTAGCCATGATTTCATCGTAAAGCTGCTTACCTTTCAGTAAAGGCTCATCTCGCAAATGCGAATTAACAAGCTCACCAGTCATTAACCAGTTCAAGTCTGCGCCAGTTTCAAGAGAGCATTTGATAATCGCCTTTCCAGGCAGGCTGTTGCGCTGAATCCAGGTGCTGATGCTGTTAGATGGCACACCCAAGACTTCTGCAAGCGCTCTTTGAGTGGAAACGCCATATGACGAGCTGATCCGCTCTATCAACTCCTGCGTATTCAAATTTTCATCATTCATTATTAGCCACACTCAAAATCGATTTACATGATCGCATTTTCGATCTAAAGTGACGCTCATCGACCAAGATGCACGTCACTGCACCATATTTTACTTAACCGGAGATAATGCGATATGAAAGATGCAAAAGCAACTTCAACGCATGAGCCTGAAAGCTCGCAAAAGCAATCAAGTCCTTTTACCGACTCACAAATCAATGCGCTTGTCTCAGCCTTACTGCCAAGCCTGCAAAAAATGATTGGCTCTGCAATGGCAGACGCCATGAGCGTTCGCGACTTTGCAGCAATGCGCGGCGTCAGTGAGCGCCTTGTCTGGCAGTGGCTTGACGAGGGCATACTGCTCAAGGCTCCAACCAAAGATTTCAACAATAAAAAAAGTGCTGAAAAACGCAGCAAAGTCCTTATCAACGTCAAAGCATGGCGCGACAAACTCACACAGCAGGCTGTCGATTGTCGCTATATCGATGCCCGCACTTCGCAATCTCTGAACTGAGTTTGATTATTTAAGTTGAGCAAGGGAATAGCCATGTTTGATTTTAAGACTTCCACCCATAACCACTATGACGACGCCTGCCGCAAGTTCGCACTTACGCACAACATGGCTGAGCTGGCGCAGCGTGCAGGCATGAAAGTGCAAACTTTGCGTAACAAGCTCAACCCGGATCAGGTGCATCAACTGACCGCTCCAGAAGTACTGTTGCTTACCGACCTGACCGAAGATGCCACGCTGATGGATGGGATGTTAGCGCAGCTGCAGTGCCTGCCATGCGTACCGGTTAATGAGCTGGCAAAAGAAAAGTTTCCGTCCTACGTGTTGAAGGCTTCGGCTGAAGTCGGAAGCATGGCCGCCAGTGCTGCTAACCCGGAGCGGATAACTGCAACGTGCCGCCGCAGTATTCTGGAGGCAGCAAATACCGGCATTCGCTGCATGATGCTGGCCGCGCTGACCGTGCAGAACCGCGTTCACTCTAACCCGACCTTAGCATCCACTGTTGACGCAATCAGCGGGTTAGGCGCTTCGATTGGCATCAGCTGAGGGCGCCCGATGATTTCATTTGCGGCACACCTCAAACACCAGAGTCCATCAATGTCCTACGGGAACGGCTGGATTATGGGCGAGAACGGCAGGCGCTGGCATCCGGTATTAAGCCAGCAGGTACAGGTAAAAGAGAAAAGAGGTAAATCATGGCTATCGAGGGCGATTCAATGCTGGTCGAGCTTACTGCAGGGCAGAGGGTTTCGGCGCTGAATCACGTTGCCTTACTTCGCGCACAGATGATGGGTGGCAACTGTGAAAAAGATATGGCTCGTTTTTTCTCTGAAATGCGCGATGTGACAGACAGTAATTACCGGGACAACAAGCGCGCACTGAGCGCCATTCTTTTCCTGGCTAACATCGGTAAAGACAGGCACGAAGCTGATTTTAGTGAACTGACTACTGATGAAAGAAAGGCGCTTATTTGTGCAATGAATCATTTAAAAGCAGTCGTGAGTTTATTTCCAAAGCGAATGACCCTTTCTAACTAAATAACCCGATGCAAACAAATGGCGTAAACCCGCCGGGCATTCTTTTGCCCAAATTCAGGAGAAAGTGAAATGCAAAATATCGAAACCAGAAAATTTGACGCCGACGTCGAGCAGCTTTCCGTAATCATCACCGCTGCTCGCGCTGAAGAACGTGCCGAGCGCGGTTTGCAGGCGGCTCGCCGCTTAACTGAGATTGCCATGCGCATTCAGCAAAAAGGGCTTAGTGGTGTTGAAGCCGCCGAGCTGCTGCGTCAGGAAGCCGAGCGTTATCAGACTGAAGCGCAGGAGGCGATTCACTAATGGCCGACTCAATGGACATGGCGCAGGCTCGCGCCGACGAGTTGCTGGCGCGCAACATCGCCAGCGTGGTTAACCGCCCGGTCGGTGTAGCGGTTTCATTCTGCGAAGACTGTGATGCACCAATCCCGGAAAAGCGTCGCCGCGCCGTTTGTGGCGTGACTCGCTGTGTCGGCTGCCAAGACATAGCTGAATTGCGTGCGAAAGTATCAAAAGGCGGTGCGTTATGAGCACGATTCTGAAATGGGCGGGCAACAAGTCCCGCGTAATGCCGGAACTGCTGACACACCTGCCTGAAGGTGATCGCCTGGTCGAACCCTTCGCCGGTTCCTGCGCAGTAATGATGAACACCGATTACCGGGCCTACCTGGTTGCGGATATAAATCCCGATCTCATCAATCTCTATCGCCAGATAAAAGAGCATACCCGCCCGTTTATCATTATTGCGGCCAGCCTCTTTATTCAGAACAGAACCGGCGAAAGTTATTACGCTGTGCGTGAAGCATTTAATCATGATCCGTCGCTGCCTCTTCTGGAGCGCGCCGCTTATTTCCTGTACCTGAACCGCAATGGCTATCGCGGTCTTTGCCGCTACAACAAGCGCGGTGAATTTAATATCCCGTTTGGTAACTACGCAGAGCCGCTTTTTCCGCTGGCTGAGATAGAAGCATTTGCAGAGAAAGCCCAGTGCGCGACATTCATCTGCGCCGACTTCCGCGAGACGCTGCGCCTGACTAAAGCTGGCGATGTGGTGTACTGCGATCCACCTTATGACGGCACGTTTTCAGACTATCACTCGGCTGGTTTCAATAAGGATGAGCATCACGATCTGGTCAGCATGTTGCTCGACGTCTCGGAGCGCTGCCCGGTTGTGGTTTCAAACAGCGACACCCTTTACACCAGAAGCATCCTGCGCGCTTTCGACATCACCGGTATTAGCGTAGCCCGCTCGGTTGGTGTTGCTGCAGGTAAAAGCAAGCGCGCAACAGAAATCATCGCCGTGCGCAATCCTGTTGCACGGTCTGCAGAACAGCTGGCGGCTCAATGATTCAGGAATACGCTTACCCGTGGAATGCTCCACGGGAAGCCATCGCCAGCCCATACCCCACCTATGAGGAAATGCACAGCCGCAGTCAGATGATTGCGGCTTTAGTGCGTGCGCAGGAACTACTCGAAAAGCAGCCGTCGTTGATTCAGATCGATGTAAAGCGCCGGGTCAGTGAGCTGGAAAAAACACAGGGTATTGATCGTGCCAATGCGTACTTAACGAAAACTTTCGTTGAGCGCACATTGCCACGCGTTGAAACCGTTAACGCTCAATATCGCCTCGGTGAAATGAGTCACGGCACGTTTAACCTGCTGGCAGGCAATGCCACTAAACAGGCAGGCGCGGCCAGCGCGGGCGGCACGCTTTGGGAGCTGATGCGCCGTTTTAACCGTCTGCCGGATATGGCGCGCGCCGACGTCGATTTGCTGGCCGGAGATGTAGCTAATTTCATCCTCGCCGAGCTGGTACAGGCACATGCGCAGGCCAGCGATGAGTCAGATTACAAATACACGCATCGCGTTTACATGACCGCCGCCACCATCACCCGCGAACTGAGCCAGACGCCGCCATTATGGGATAAAGTCACGTCCCGGCTGTTTGATCCGGAGGAAGTTACACCGGCGATCATGCGTATGCAGACGGAAAAATGGTGGAAAGGCCGACTGCGCCGCGTGGCCGCATCATGGCGTGAACACCTTCAGATCGCCCTGGCTAACGTCAGCAAAAAGCACACCCCCTACGCCAGCAGCATGACCGTTTCAGAGTGGCGCGAGCAGAAGCGCCGCACCCGCGAATTTCTAAAAGGCATGGAACTGGAAGACGCAGAAGGCAACCGCATCAGCCTTATCGATAAGTTTGACGGCAGCGTAGCTAACCCAGCTATCCGCCGCTGTGAGCTGATGACCCGCATTCGAGGTTTTGAAGATATCTGCAATGAAATGGGGTTCGTGGGTGAGTTTTATACGATCACTGCACCATCCAGATATCACGCCACTATTAAAACGGGGCATCGCAATCGTAAATGGAATGGTGCCAGCCCGGCCGATACGCAGCGTTATCTTTGCAATGTCTGGCAGAGAATCCGCGCCAAACTTCACCGCGACGATATCCGCATCTTCGGGATCCGTGTCGCTGAGCCGCACCATGATGCGACTCCGCACTGGCACATGTTGATGTTCATGCGCCCGGAGGAGGTTGAGCAGGTGCGCAAGGTTATACGCGATTATGCATATCAGGAAGACTGCAGCGAGCTGACGACAGACAAAGCCCGCAAGGCCCGTTTTCATGCCGAAGCCATTGATCCAGATAAGGGCAGCGCCACGGGTTACATCGCTAAATATATTTCAAAGAACATCGACGGCTATGCGCTGGATAACGAGCTGGATGATGAAAGTGGAAAAGAGGTCAAAGAAACAGCCCCTGCAGTATCTGCATGGGCTGCGCGCTGGCACATCCGGCAATTCCAGTTTGTGGGCGGCGCGCCGGTAACGGTTTACCGCGAGCTGCGCAAGATGGCTGATAGTGAAACCGCGCACGGACTTAGCATCGAATTTGCGGCAGCGCATGATGCAGCCGATGCGGGAGACTGGGCAGGATACGTTAACGCGCAGGGCGGCCCGTTCGTGCGCCGCGATGAGCTGGCTGTGCGCGCCTGGTATCAGACCAGCGAAGACGTGAATGAGTACGGTGAGGAAACCGTGCGCATTAAAGGCGTTTACGCAACAGAAGTTGGTGACGATACGCCGATCTTAACTCGTCTGACAGAGTGGAAAATTGTCCCGAAACGTGTCGTTGATTTGGGTTTTGAATTTAAGGACGCGTCCGCGTCCTCTCGGAGTTCTGTCAATAACTGTACGGGAGGTTTGAGATCTGAAGATTCGAACCCACCTGAAAGTTTCGAAAAATTCGATCTGGACAGCATGAGCAGAAAAGAACAGCGGCAGCTTCTTAGCCGGTTAAGGTCGGAACGGCCAGAAAAGCGACATCTGAAACTGAGGCGATCGGACAAAATCGAAGCTGCGTGCGACAACGTTATAGCCGAGGTGAGAGATTTAAGTGGTGAAACCATCAGTCGCGGGCTTGCCGTGCGTCTGATAGGTGGCACGCAGACTAAAATCGCCGGTCATTTGTTCCGTAGCTTACCTAATGGAGAACTGGCCTGCCCAATACTGGAGCCGAGGAAGGCAAGCGTATTAAAACGTTTTAACCGTTTAGCAGAGAAAGCTCGTACAAAAAACCCGCAATCAAGGGGTTGAATTAACAATCTTTAGATGTCTGATAAATAGCTCATTCTGTTTCATAGCCAGCTTACTTTAGTGATACTCCTTAGATAAAATTGTTTTGTATCAGCCAGATAAAAAAGTATTTGGTTGGGACATTTTTCTTTCTCAACTTGCAAATGCTATGCTACTGTATAAATACACAGTATAAATCGGGGAGGGAAAATGACGGTTCAGGAATCAAACCAGATACATAAAAAAATGGCATGCGTGCAGTTCATCGCGGAGGTTTCGTTAATCGCAAACTGCAAGCCGTCAGACCTGAAACTGGCACTCACCATTATTGCCGAATTGGCAAACTCGGAGACTCACCAGGACGCTGGCGAGGAAATCTTTTACGCTGCTGATTAGGGATTGATATGCGTATTGAAATCATGCTCGATAAGAATCAGAAAATCAGTCAGTCAGAGGCAGATGCTTTTCGGGAAGAAGTGCATAAACGTGTAATTGCGCTGTTTCCTGAAGCAGTGGTACAGGTGCGGCAGGGGAGTTACACCAAGATTGAAATGCCCGGTGTGAAAGTGGATGAAGACCGCGCAGGCTAAATGATCTACTTCAGAACGTCTAGGAAGATGACAGCTGACTGCATTGATAACCGGGCTGGTGCCAAAATCTTGATTTTGTCGGCAGCCCTGTTGAACAACGAGCATAACGAGGAGTTAGACCGTGGCTAAAAGTGGTGATAAATTCCAGATTGTTTATCGTGGCAAGTCCCCTGTTTACTACAAGGCCGGATGACTGGGGGTTTTTTTCAGAGATCCAAAAGAAAGCGATGCCGAGTTTTGATTGAGCCGGACATGCAATCACGTCTTATCTTTGTGCTATGCAAGCATTGGTATTATGGATCTACATGCAACTACTACGGTTAAAACATGTGTCGGGGCTACTGCTGGCCTCTTTAATTTCTCTGATCCAACTGCAATGAAAGAGACACACGAATAACTTACGTTAGCATGTGCGTTGCATAGTTAGGTAAAGCTTGAAGGCAAAGGCTATGAGAGCCATGTTTAAGGTTTTTAATGATTGTGGAAAAGTGAAAATAGAGTTATAAGTAACAAAATGTAAGCTTTTCTAACAATTGCAATGAGAAGATTCTCAGATGACTGATGACGTATTACAACAAGATAGACCTGCGATTTCTGTGCAACAGCTTGATTTGACAGCTAAATGCTGGGTAGTTAGGCCTGGTGTCAGATATAGGTATTTTTCATATTTTATTGAAAATAACATAATCGCCACTGCTCATTTAGATGGTCTTACGCCTGGGGATATCGACTTTAGCACTGAAATTTCGCGAGAAGAAATTTTTGACAAAATCGATGGTCTTGAACGCATTGGTTCAAGAAATATTCATACTCAAATAGAAAATTTCATCGCTGAAATGCGTATTGGTGATGTGGTTTTCACGTTGTCGGGAGACTTGGTTGTTCCAGGAGTAATCACTTCATTGCCCTACTTTGATAGAGTACGCTTATCAGATGATCAGGATAACAGTGGATTTCATGTAAGGCGCCACGTTACATGGGGTGATCCTATTCGTAGAAGGGATGTGCCGTTAGCAATTCAAAAATCATTCAATGCTTACCAAGCTGTATTCTCGCTTGGAGATAGATCAGACGAAGTTCTTCACTGGTTAATGTCATTTTTTATAACAGATAATACATTTTGCACAAGTTTAAGAATCGAGCAGCACGAAGCTATTAAACACCATACTTTAAAACAATTATCTGAACTCGTTGATCGCGTTCAAGTAATCTCATTATTGATTGGTGAAGATTTTGATGGTGAATTTTCAAATGATTTAGTCCAATCGCAAATGGATAGGTTTTACGAGAATGGAAAACTGACTTTAACAGCTCAACAGATGTTAATGTCTCCTGGTGATGTCTGGCTTCAATTTAGAACTACCAATAGAAAGGCGGGCATCGCTTTTATTTTGATCATGGGCCTTATTTTTAATCAAAATGTTGCATTCGCTTCAGCAGATGATAACCAAATCATGCATGATATTTTACCTCACGTTGTAAACACGGCAGAAGTTGCTAAAAGCGGATTGAATTTTGAAAGAGTAACTCAATCCCTTGAATTGCATGTGAAAAGACAAAATAGAAGTTTTGCCGGAGCTAATCCGACAAGCCGAGAGCGGAATTCAGGTATAGACTTCCCTGAAGATGGTGATGCGAGACATTCAGGTGAATAATTATGTTTATTGAATTCCTTAAGGAACATTGGGTGATTATAGCAGTGCTTTCATTAGCACTCGTTTCCTTTATCTATAAATTTAGAGATATTTACCGAACTCACGATCAGTTTAATAATGTAGTCATTTCGCTTTGTGCAGTATTTACCATTTTATGGGGAGGGTATACTTTTGATGCCTTACATCAGAGAGATAAAGCTGAGGCTGATCTTCTAGAACTCACTAATAGAATAAGGAATACTGAGACGACATTCTTTGATGTTAACGTTAAGGTCGTTAAAATTGACAATGTTTTTTATATCAATCCGATAGTTAAAATTAAAAACAGCAGTAATCAGAGGATTTATGTTAAATTAAATAAAGAGTCTCTTACTATCAGTCGGGTTGCTTCTGAAGGTGCAAGACAGGTGGCCCTTGAAATTTACCATCCCAACTATTACGAAGAGTTGACTCTTTTGAACTCAAAAAGTGAGAGCGGAGATAAGACTGAAAATATTCCAATGTATGATATTTCTGTACCTATTTCTGCCGAAAGAAGTTTGAGTTATTTGGTTTCAACAAAAAAAACAGGCATGTACTACGTTACATTTAGCGCTCAAGCTATGGATGAAAATGGTTCTCCGATTTCAAAATTAATAAATGGGAAGAAATCAATTTGGTTTTCATCTTCATACATTGATGTTAAAGAATAGCTTTTATTAAAAATCCAAAGGATATTATGCTTCTAACTTCATAAAAATATATTAAATTAAAAAACGCTTTATAAGGTCGACATTTTTGAATAGTCTAAATGCAAAAAAATTGAATATGCAGAAGCTTTTCAGATGCGATGAGCTATGCATGCATTAGGTGCATGGATTTGCATGTGATTACTACAGCAAAAAAAATGCGATGGGGCCAGTGCTGGCGCCGTTTTCTTTGTCTGCTGCAAATGCATTAAAAGCGATGCACAAAGCGGGCAGGCGTGGCGGGGATAGCATTGCGCGCGAGGGGTTCAAACATGTATGAGTCGAATAATCTCCAATGTTGCATCGTCGTCAGCTTTTATTGAAAGACTGGCGAGTGTAAGATGAACTTCTTCTGTAGAGCCATAGCCTATAACCAAAATTTAATATGAGTTACATATGTTCGATGATTTGATAAAGACCATTAAAGCACAGCTACATGATAGAATTACGAGCCCTTTGTTTAGTAGCTTTGTAATATCATGGTGTGGGTGGAACTATAAACTTTTGATTATCTTATTTTCTGGAATGAATGCAGTCGAAAAGATATCTTATATCAATAAAGAGCTATATTTAAGTTGGGTGGGTGTTGCATGTTACGGATTCTTTTTTCCTGCGCTGACATCTCTTCTGATAATTTATGTATACCCTTACCCTGCTAAAGTTACATATGAATTTTATAAGCGCAGGCAAGTTGAGCTGAAAAAAATCCAGCAAGCAATAGATGATGAAACGCCATTAACAAAGGAAGAAGCAAAAAAAATCAGAGGGGATGCACTTAAACTTAGCATTGAATTCGAACAGCAAATAGAAAAGCTTCAAGAAGAAAATATCGGGCTTAGGAAAATAATTAAAGAAAACGTCTCTGTCAATTCGTTAGGGCCGAACACCTCAAGCGATGACTCCTCGCAATTAGTAGGGGGCCAGCAAGTGGAGTCCTTTACTCCTGCAACTTCAATCGGTAGAGGCCTCCATTATGATGACCAGGAAGATGAGGATTTATCACCCTTTGTGCTTGATGAGAATGATACCGATAAAAAAAGTGAGCTATTAGTTACAGCTGAGGAGTTTGTGAAAGCTTCTGTTGAAAATTTGATTCAAGAGAAAAAGGTATTTAGAGGTTATAAATTTCTGGTGTCTCTGGTTGATAACGAGATTAGCATCGCCGTTACTCCCAAAGAAGGAAAAATGAAATATTTCCGTTATAGCATGAACCTTGCTAAGGGTGTAGGACTAGGAACGGAAACGACAAGGATTAAAAAGGAATTTGAAAGGGATTTCACTGAGTTTGTTGATAGAATTAAAGTGTTTCAGCTTGAGAATAAATAACAAGGCGCTCATTTTAATGAGCGCTTTTTTCTAAGATAGATTGTAACTGTTGAATTTAATCACTTCCAAATCTAACCAAGCATTAATCTCCTTCATTCTTTCTTGTAGAGGCATTAATTCATTTCTTACAAATACCTGAGACGCTTTCACCGCGTCACCGAATCCGCCGGAGTTATCCGGGATAATCCCCATCATCTGCGGCGGCACGCGGTGCGCGCTTAGCAGGTCGTCGCGGCTGGCCTTCTTGATGTTAAAGAAATCGTCTTTCGTCGCGACCTCGCTGAGCGGAAGAATCTTGATGCCGTCCGGCTTACCGTTCGGTGCGTACATAAATAGGTTACGGAAGTTACCCAGCCCTTTTGTGTCGCGCATCGCCTGGCGCATCCGGTCAACGTCGCTGCTGCTCTGCGCCGCATCGGTCATGTACAGGATGTAACCGGCGTGCGCGCCGTTCTGATAATACTTGCGGCGGAACAGCGTTGCCGCCTCATTCAGCCAGGCGGAGTTGAGCGCGCTGAGGTATTCCGGCAGGCCGTAAAGCTCCTGATTAATATCCGGCTCCAGCAGGTGAAACACGCTGCCGGCCGAAAATTCGTGCGGCTCTTTCCAGTCATTCACAAACCAGTAAACGCCATCCTTCACGCCCCTGCGGGTGAATTTGGCCGGAGTGGTTTCAAGGCGCAGCGGCTTACCCAGCCCATTGCGGCGCAGCTCGGCAAAGGCGTTGCCGAAGACCAGATAATCAAGCGCGAACTTGCTGAACTCCTGCTGGCTCATCATTGGGTGCGGAATAAACGTTGAGGCCAGAATGTTGCGCTTCACGTAAATCGGCGAGCTGTGATGCACGGCCGAGCGCAGGCTCTTAGCCAGCCCGCTAAAGCTGACCGGCGGCTCAAACCAGCGCCCGTTACCGATGCACTCGGCGTAATCCAGAATGTCGCGCTTATCCATGACCGGTGTCGGGTCGCCAAAGGTAAACGCCTCGGCGTGCTGCTGCGGTGCGGTTGCCTGTACAGGGTGCGCGGTGGTGGTCTGAGCCTTGCGGCCTCTGCGTTTGCTCATCAGTAAAATTCCAGAATTGAGGGATTAGCGCTGCCGCTGGCTGCGGTAAGCGGTTCGTTTAGCAGTGCGTGCATGATTGCCCAAGCGACGTCAGCATGGCTGGCCTCTTCGCTGCGGCTCGCCTCATAGGTTGAGCGGTTGCCGCTTGCCGTCATGGTTTTGCGGATAGCCATAAACGACTGCGTGATATCCGTCGCCCCGGCGTCATACTCAAGCCGCCCGCTGCTGATGGTATCTTTCGCCTTCAGTACCATTGCCGTTTTCACTTCCGGTGAGTATTTGATCTCACGCGCGGCCGGGTAAAACTGGCGTACCAGCTGGAAAACACCCTGGCCGATGCCGGTCGCATCCACGCCGATATATTCAACGGTGTATTTTTTGGTTAGATCTTCGATAGATTTCGCCTGCGCGGCAAAGTCCATGCCCCGCCACTGGTGGCGCTCCAGCACGCGGAATTTCCCGCCCGCAACAAGCGGCGGCGCGATAACTGCACAGCCTGCGCTGTCGCCGGTGTGCGACGGGTCATAGCCGATCCAGACCGGCCGGTAGGCAAACGGGCGCGGCAGGTACGGGTTAAAATCTTCCCACTCTTCCAGGCTGTCGATCATGCAGCTCTGCAGTTCGGCAAACGGGAACACGCTGGCCTCATCGTCCACAAACTCACACATCAGCAGGTTCTGATATTCCGCCGGGCTGTATTCAAGCTGCAGCTGCTCAATGTCGAACAGGTTGCAGCCGCCGGTAAGCGCATCCTCAACCGTGACAATCTGCCGCCACTGCCCGTCACCGCACAGTGCGCCTTTTGCCAGATGAGAATGCGACAGGTCTATCTCGATGCGATCATCTTTGCTGCGACGCCCCTTGTTAAACAGCTCGCCTGACCAGAACGGATAAGCGCTGTGTGACAGGGCCGACGGCGTGGAAAAGTAGGTGGTGCGCCATTTCTTGTGCAGCGACATGCCGCTGGCAACTTTGCGCAGCTCCTGAAATTTCGGGATCCAGAAATATTCGTCCAGGTACAGGTTGCCGGTGTAGCTCTGCGCGGTGCGAACGTTCGTGCCGAGGAATATCAGGCGCGCGCCGTTCGGCAGCACGATGGGATCGCCTTTCAGGT
>Ga0308169_10003981_pt1 | contig 14037 bp, 11 predicted proteins | sample PhyBR1_2_FD_202139 | JGI IMG/M metagenome (GOLD analysis project Ga0308169, IMG submission 202139) | Phyllosphere microbial communities from UC Gill Tract Community Farm, Albany, California, United States - DLSLSB.R1 | ecosystem: Host-associated > Plants > Phyllosphere > Unclassified | place...
GAAATCGATCTCTCCCTGGTCGGCGTGCAGTTCGTTGCGCAGCATGGCGAACAGGCTGGATTTGCCGGCGCCGTTGGCGCCGATCAGGCCGATCTTGTCGCCGGGGTTCAGGGTCAGGTCGGCGTTTTCCAGCAGCGGCTTTATGCCGCGCATCAGGCTGACGTTCAGGAAGCGAATCATGCGGAATCTTTACTTGAGTATTACTTTATTTAGACGTTCTGGAGCTGCTCGGCGGTGAGCAGGAAGACTGCGTCATCGCCGACGCTCGTGGTAAGCCAGGTCAGGCCGAGGTGGCCGAAGGCCGCTTCGGCGTATTCGGCCTCGTTGCCGATTTCGACGACCAGGATGCCTTCCGGCGTCAGGCGCTCGGCGGCGCCGGCGACGATCTTGCGCACCAGGTCCATGCCGTCCGCACCGCCATGCAGCGCGATCTGCGGTTCGCGCAGGTATTCCGGCGGCAGCTTGGCCATCGAATCGGCGTTCACGTATGGCGGGTTGGTGACGATCAGGTCATACTTTTTAAAGGGGACGTTCTCGTACAAATCGGACTCGATCGGATTCACGCGTCCTTCGAGTTTATAGTCGCGGATATTGCGCTCGGCGACCGCCAGCGCATCCTTCGAGATGTCGACCGCGTCGACCACGGCGTTCTGGTAAACGTCGGCCATCATGATCGCCAGGCATCCGGAACCGGTGCACAGCTCGAGCACGTTCTCGACCTCGTACGGGTTCGCCACCCAGGGGCTGAAGAAGTTCGGGATCAGCTCGGCGATGAAGGAACGCGGCACCAGCACGCGCTCGTCGACATAGAAGGCGTAGGTGCCGAGCCAGGCTTCATTCGTGATGTAGGCGGCGGGCACGCGCTCGACGGTGCGGCGCTCGATCACCGACAGCACCTGCAGCACTTCTTCAGGCAGCAGCTTGGCGTCGAGGAAAGGGTCGAGCCGGTCGAGCGGCAGCTTCAGGGTATGCAGCACGAGATAGGCCGCTTCGTCGTAGGCTTCGGCGCTGCCGTGGCCGAAGAACAGCTTGGCCGCGTTGAAGCGGGTGACGGCGTAGCGCAGCAGGTCGCGCGGGGTGCTGAAAGGTGTCGTGGTCATGGCGTAGTCTCGCGGTCCGGGTAACTGGGTTCTGGTTAAGGAGCCAGCAAATTTTCCAGCGTGCGGCGGTAGATGTTCTTCAGTGGATCGATGAAGCGCAGCTCGACGTGTTCGTCGATCTTGTGGATGCTGGCGTTTGGAGGCCCGAATTCTATCACCTGCGGGCAGATGCGGGCGATGAAGCGCCCATCCGAGGTCCCGCCAGTGGTCGACAGTTCGGTCGCCACGCCCGTTTCGACCTTGATGGCGCTGCACACCGCGTCCGACAGCGTGCCCTTCGGCGTCAGGAAGGGCATCCCGGACAGGGTCCATTCGAGCTCGTATTCGAGGCCGTGGTGGTCGAGGATGGCGTGGACGCGCGCTTCCAGCCCTTCGGCCGTGCTCGCGGTCGAGAAGCGGAAGTTGAATTCCAGCGCCAGCTGGCCCGGGATGACGTTGTTGGCGCCGGTGCCGGCGTGGATGTTCGAAATCTGCCAGCTCGTCGGCGCATAGTATTCGTTGCCTTCGTCCCAGACCTCGGCCGCCAGCTCGGCCAGCGCCGGCGCCGCCTGGTGGATCGGGTTGCGCGCCAGATGCGGATAGGCGATATGGCCCTGTACGCCCTTGATGACGAGGTGACCCGAGAGCGAACCACGGCGGCCGTTCTTGATCATGTCGCCCAGGATGTGGGAGGAGGTCGGTTCGCCGACCAGGCAATAGTCGAGCGTGACGCCGCGTTCTTCCAGCAGTTCGCAGACGACTACCGTGCCGTCGACGGCCGGCCCTTCCTCGTCGCTCGTGATCAGGAAAGCAATCGAGCCCTTGTGGTCGGGGTGGGCAGCAACAAACTCCTCGCAGGCGACGACCATCGCCGCGATCGAGGTCTTCATGTCGGCCGCGCCGCGGCCATACAGCTTACCGTCGCGCACCGTCGGCGTGAACGGCTCGGACGCCCATTGCTGCACCGGCCCGGTCGGCACCACGTCGGTATGGCCAGCGAAGACGAACACCGGCGATTCAAGGCCCTTGCGTGCCCACAGGTTGGTGACGCCGTTCGAGACGATCGACTCGCACACGAAACCCAGCGGCGCCAGCAGCTCTGCCAGGCGCTGCTGGCAACCCTTGTCGTGCGGCGTGATCGAATCGAGCGCGATCAGCTCGGCCGCCAGTTCCTGGGTGCGCGAAGTCCTGATCATGCGGCGCCCACGAGGCGGGTATAGGCATCCGGCGAGAAGCCGACCGACAGCAGGCCGTCGCCTTCGAATACCGGACGCTTGATCACGGACGTGTGTTCCAGCATCAGCTCAAGCGCCGAGGCCTTGTCGACGATGGCTGCCTTGCGCTCGTCCGGCAGGTTCCGCCATGTCATGCCCTTGCGGTTGACGAGGGTTTCCCAGTCGAGCTCTTCGAGCCAGCGCGCGGCCGTCGCGCGGTCCAGGCCCGCCTTCTTGAAGTCGTGGAAGGCGAAGTCGATACCGTTATCAAGCAGCCAGGTGCGGGCTTTCTTGACGGTGTCGCAGTTCGGAATACCGTAGAGCGTCTTTTTCATGGGCGTCAATAATGGGGCAAGAGCGTTGCCGGAAGCGTGGTGGTTCGGGGAAGGGCGAGAGAATAGCATATGCCCATCCGGCCCGCAGATGTCGCACACGGCCGTTCATGATCGAACCGCCGGGCAGTGCGCCTGTCTTACGGAGAGGGGCCGCATGGGGCGGCCCTCCCCAGTCAGGAGAACGTCATGAAAGCATTGCTTGTCACGCTGGCCGCGCTGCTCGCTGTGTTGTCAGCCTTGCTCGCCGCGCCCGTCGCGTCCGCACGCGAGTATTACATCGCGCCCTTCGAGCTGCTCGAGGTCTATGGCAGCTATCCGCTGTCGAACGGGGATGTGCTGCGGGTCGGACCTGCAAACGCCGGCACGCACGCCTGGGCACAGCTGAACGCCACAGAACGCATGCGGCTGGTCGCCGTCGGGCCGCTTGAATTCGTCACGCGCGATGGGACGCTGCGGCTGCGCTTCGCGGCGCTGCCCTTCCGCACCGACGTCGAGGTCGAGCGCGGCTCAGGTGTTCAGGGTGAACTCGGTAAATGAGGCTTCCGGCGGCTCGTCCTTCTTGCTGGCGGCGTCGAGGGCGGCCTGGCTTGGACCGTTGTTGAGCAGCCAGAGCAGGTTGGTCGCCGAGTCGGCGTTCGCCAGCGCTTCTTCCTGGGTCACCAGGCCCGCCTGCACCAGCGCGAGCAGCGCCGCTTCGAAGGATTGCGAGCCGGGCGACAGGCTCTTGTCCATCGCTTCCTTGATGCCGCCCAGTTCGCCCTTTTCGATCAGGTCGGCGATGTAGCGGGTGTTGAGCAAGACTTCGACCGCGGGCTGGCGCGTACCGCCCGCGGCTGAGCGCACGAGGCGCTGCGAGACGATGGCGCGCGTGGCCGAGGCCAGGTCCTGCAGCAGGGCGGGGCGGTTCTCGACCGGGTAGAAGCCGATGATGCGGTTCAGGGCGTTGTAGCTGTTGTTCGCGTGCAGGGTCGCCACGACGAGGTGGCCGGACTGGGCATAGGCCAGCGCCGCGCCCATGGTGGCCTGGTCGCGGATTTCGCCGATCAGGATCACGTCCGGCGCCTGGCGCAGGCTGTTGCGCAGGGCCAGCTCGAAGTCGAGGGCGTCACTGCCGATCTCGCGCTGGTTGACGATCGATTTCTTGTTCTTGAAGAGGTATTCGATCGGGTCTTCCAGCGTCAGGATGTGGCCGGTGCGCTGCTCGTTGCGGTAGTCGAGCATCGAGGCGATCGTGGTCGACTTGCCGGAACCGGTGGCGCCGACGATCAGCAGCAGGCCGCGCTTTTCCATGATCAGTTCGGACAGCACCGGCGGCAGGCCGAGTTCGCCCAGCGGCGGGATCGTGGCCGGCACGAAGCGGAACACCGCCGAGACGCTGCCGCGCTGGCGGAAGGCCGAGAGGCGGAAGCGGCCCAGGTTGGGCACGGAAATACCCATGTTCAGTTCGTTGGTGCGCGACAGTTCGTCGAGCTGTTCGGGCGTGGCGATTTCCGACAGCAGGGAATCGATGTTGTCGGGGTCGAGCTTGTGTTGGTTGATCGGGATGAGGTTCCCGTTGATCTTGATGTGGACGGGAGAATTCACCGCGAAGAACATGTCCGACGCGTTTTTTTCTTTCATGAGCTGGAACAGGCGGTCCATGGCCATGTGGTGTGTCTCCCGGGTGGTGCTTTTTATGGTGCGGCAGAGCATGCGGCCGTAACGCGTGGGCACGAGTGCCCACCCTACGTTACGCGACGGCCGCTGACGTCACCTGGAACGGTAGTGCACCGTAGGGTGGGCATGCCCACGCGTACAGCGCACGTTCGATCCGTCGAAACGGAAAATTAAATCCCGCGCAGCAGCTCGTTGATGCCGGTCTTCGCGCGCGTCTTCGCATCCACGCGCTTGACGATCACCGCGCAGTACAGGCTGTACTTGCCGTCCGCCGAAGGCAGGCTGCCCGACACCACGACCGAACCGGAAGGAATGCGGCCGTAGCTCACTTCGCCCGTTTCGCGGTTGTAGATCTTGGTCGACTGGCCGATGTACACGCCCATCGAAATGACCGAGTTCTCTTCGACGATCACGCCTTCGACGATTTCCGAACGGGCGCCGATGAAGCAGTTGTCTTCGATGATGGTCGGATTCGCCTGCATCGGTTCGAGCACGCCGCCGATGCCGACGCCGCCCGACAGGTGGACGTTCTTGCCGATCTGGGCGCAGGAACCGACCGTGGCCCAGGTGTCGACCATCGTGCCTTCATCGACATAGGCGCCGATGTTCACGTAGGACGGCATCAGCACCACGTTCTTGCCGATGAAGGAGCCGCGGCGCGCGACTGCAGGCGGCACCACGCGGAAGCCGCCCTTGGCGAAGTCTTCCGCCGTGTAGTCGACGAACTTGGTCGGGACCTTGTCGTAGAACTGCATGCCGCCGCCTTCGACCGGCGTGTTGTTCTCGAGGCGGAAGGACAGCAGCACGGCCTTCTTGATCCACTGGTTGACGATCCACTCGCCGCCTTCCTTCTGCGCCACGCGCAGGGTGCCGGCGTCGAGGCCTGCGAGGACCTGGGCGACGGCGTCGCGCACGTCGGCCGGCGCGGTGGCCGGGCTGAAGTCCGCGCGCTGTTCCCACGCGGTGTCGATGATGTTCTGGAGTTGTTGGGTCATGATGGAATGGTCTCGTTTCAGGAAGAGGTGTGCACGCAGTTGGCGCTGAGGCTTTGGCAGAACTGATTGATGCGATTGGCTGCTTCCAGCCCTTCGTCGACGCCAGCCACCAGGGCCATGCGGATACGGTTGCGGCCCGGATTGGTCCCGTGCGCGTCGCGCGCGAGATAGGATCCTGGCAAAACCGTCACATTATATTCGGCGTACAGCCGCCGTGCGAAGTCGGTGTCGGACAGCCCGGTGCGGCGCACGTCGGCCCACAGGTAGAAGCCGGCGTCGGGCAGCTCGACGTCCATCACTTCGCGCAGGAGCGGCGTGATGAGCGTGAACTTTTCCTTGTACAGCGTGCGGTTGTCGTGCACGTGGGTCTCGTCGCCCCAGGCCGCGATCGAGGCCGCCTGCACCACCGGCGACATCGCGCCGCCGCAGTAGGTGCGGTAGAGCAGGAATTTCTTCATGACCTGCGGGTCGCCGGCGACGAAACCCGAGCGCATGCCCGGCACGTTCGAGCGCTTCGACAGGCTCGAGAACACGACCAGGTTGGCATACGGACGAGCGCCGCCGCTCCTGCCCAGCTGGTGCGCCGCTTCCAGCGCGCCCAATGGCGGGGCCGAGCCGACATAAATCTCGGAATAGCATTCGTCCGCCGCGATCACGAAGCCGTGGCGGTCGGACAGCTCGAACAGCTCGCGCCAGTCGTCGAGCGTCAGCACGGCGCCGGTCGGGTTGCCCGGCGAGCAGACGTAGAGCAGCTGGACGCGCGCCCAGACGTCATCCGGTACGGCGCTGTAATCGCAGGCGAAGTTGCGCGCCGGGTCCGAGTTGACGAAATACGGCGTGGCGCCGGCGAGATAGGCCGCGCCTTCGTAGATCTGGTAGAACGGGTTCGGGCACAGCACCAGCGGGTCCGGGCGGCTGGCGTCGATCGTAGCATGGGCGATCGCGAACAGGGCCTCGCGCGAACCGTTCACCGGCAGGATCATCGTCGCCGGATCCATGCCCGGGATGCCGTAGCGGCGCTCGAGCCAGGCCGCGACTGCCGCGCGCAGCGGCTCGCCGCCGACGGTGCTCGGATAATTCGACAGGCCGGCCACCGCATGCATCAGGGCCTTTTCGATGAAGGGCGGCGTCGGATGCTTCGGTTCGCCGATGCCGAGGCTGATCGGCGCCAGGCCTGCGTTCGGCGTCACGCCCGCGAACAGTTCGCGCAGCTTTTCGAAGGGGTAGGGATGGAGTTTGTCGAGGTTTGGATTCACGGCGGTCTGGTTTTGCGCGATGCGAAAGGAACCATTATAAGCCGATAAATCAAGGTTCCGCGCGGCCGCTCCCGCTTACCCGCCTAGCAAGCTTCCCTCGCGCCAGGCGCCGGGATTCGTGCCCGACCATTCCTTGAACGCGTGCGTAAATGCGCTCTGCTCCTGGTAGCCGAGCAGGAAGGCGATGTCCAGCAGCGACAGGCTGCGCTGGCGCAGGTAGTCGCGCGCCAGTGCATAACGGGCATCGTCGAGCACCTGCTGGAAGCTGGCGCCGGCCTCGGCCAGTTTACGCTGCAGGGTGCGCGGCGATAGTTCCAGTTCCGCCGCGATGCTGGCCAGGCGCACGCCGTCCTGCGCCAGGTTGCGCATCACGGCCGCGCGCACCGCGGCCACGATGGCCGGCGGCTGCCCCGCGCGCTGGCCGAGCAGGCGTTCGGCATGCTGCTGCGGCACCGGGTACAGGGTGATGTCGGCGTTCGGCAGCGGCAGCGCGAGCAGGGCGGCGTCGAAGCGCGCGATATTGGACGGCGCATTGAAGCGCGGGCGCGCGCCGAAGATGCGTTCGTATTCCGCGCTGTCGCTGCTGCCGGCGTGCGTGAATGCGATGGCGGCCGGCGGCAGCTGCGCGCCCGCGAGCCAGCGCCCGAAGGTCTGGATGCCGGCGAAGACGCTGTCGGCCAGGTGCCGGCTGGCCTGCGGGTAATGGCTGATCCATTCGTATTCGGCCGCCGCATCGTGCAGGGACAGCCGCGAACGCCCGAGATCGTGCGCCAGCGCCTCGTAGCGCATCGTCTGCTCGAACACCTGTTCCAGGTCGCGGCAGGCCAGCAGCACCAGGCCGTAGACGCTGTAGGTGCCGAGCTTGACCTGTTCGCCGACGTGCAAGCCGAAGTGTTCGTCGTTCGCCAGTTCCGCGCCGGCTTCGAGCAGGCGCAGGTAGTCGTACGCCGCCAGCGATTCCGGCAGCGGCTGCAAAGCGCCTTCATCCAGGCCGGCGGCCCGGGCCAATGCGTGCGGCGTCACGCCGCGCGCCATCGCGGCGTCGAGCAGGGGCTGCAAATAAGTACCGGTGACCCGGCGCGGGTCGGCTGGCGCGACGGGTGGCGCAAATGAGCAAGGCTTTGGCATAAAGGAGCAAGACGCGGCTGGGGTGTTGGCTTAGGCTGGCGCTATTGTCAAAAGAGTATAAAGGGAAAAGCGCATGCGACGATGGAATGGCTGGGGCGACGACACGATCGATGTGAGGCTGAATGCGGATGCGCTGGCCTTCCTGGAAGCGCGCATCGGGCCCGGCAAGCCGCCGGTCGATGCGCGTTTCGAGGACGCCTGCGCGGCGATTCCCGCGAGCCGCCTGGCGCCGCACGCGCTGGTCGACGCCACCCCGGCGGTACGCGCCCTGCACGCGCTGGGCCAGAGCCTGCCCGACTGGCTGCGCCTGCGCCACGGCCGCCTGGGAGCGGTGCCCGATGGCGTCGCCTTTCCCGAAAGCGCGGAGCAGGTGCGCGACCTGCTGGCCTTTGCCGCCGCCAACGGCGCCGCCGTGATTCCCTATGGCGGCGGTACCAGCGTTGCCGGCCACCTGACCGTGCTTGGGGAACAGCCAACGCTGTGCATCGACCTGCGCCGCCTGCGGGCGATGACGGCGTTTGATGGCGAATCGCAGCTTGCCACCTTCGGCGCCGGCGTCACCGGTCCCGACCTCGAGGCGCAACTGCGCGCGCATGGCTACACGCTCGGCCACTTCCCGCAATCCTTCGAGTATTCGACCCTGGGCGGCTGGGTCGTCACCCGCTCCTCCGGCCAGCAGTCGCTGAAGTACGGCCGCATCGAACAGCTGTTCGCTGGCGGGAGCATCGAGACCCCGGCCGGCACGCTGGCGATTCCGACCTTTCCCGCGTCCGCCGCCGGCATCGACCTGCGCGAGATGGTGCTCGGTTCCGAAGGGCGGCTCGGCATCCTGCTCGAGGCGACCGTGCGCGTGACGAAACTGCCGGACTACGAAGCCTTCCATGCGGTGTTCTTCCCCGATTGGGAGCACGCCGCGCGCGCCGTGCGTACGCTGGCCCAGGCGCGCCTGCCGCTGTCGATGCTGCGCTTGTCGAATCCACTGGAAACGCAGACCATGCTGGCGCTGGCCGGCCACAAGCGCCTGGTCGGCATGCTGGAAACGTGGTTGCGCCTGCGCGGCTGCGGTGAGGGCAAGTGCATGCTGCTGGTCGGCGCCACGGGCGCAAAAGCGCAGGCGCTCGCCGCCCTGCGCGCTGCGTTCGCGATCGCGCGCGCCGAGGCCGGCGTGCACCTCGGGAAGGGCCTGGGCGAGCGCTGGCGCCATAACCGCTTCCGCAACGTCTACATGCGCAACGACGCATGGCGCCACGGCTACGCGATCGATACGGTGGAGACGGCGGTCGACTGGCCCGGTGTGGACGGCGCCATGGCGGGCATCGAAGCGGCCGCCACGCGCGCCCTCGGCGAACACGGCGAGCGCGTACACGCCTACACCCACCTGTCGCACCTGTACCCGCAGGGCGCGAGCGTGTATTCCACCTTCGTGTATCGCCTGGCGGGCGACTACGAGACCGATCTGGCGCGCTGGCGCAGCCTGAAGGAGGCGGTGTCGAACGCGATCGTGGCGAGCGGCGGCACGATCACCCACCAGCATGGCGTCGGCTCCGACCACGCGCCCTGGCTGGAAGCAGAAAAGGGCGCGCTCGGCCTGGACGCGATGCGCGCGCTGTTCCGCCGCTTCGATCCGGACGGGCGCATGAACCCCGGCAAGCTGGTGCCGGCATTGGAAGAAGCGTGAGCGCGCTCTGGCCCCGCGGCTGGCGCGCCCAGGGCGGCAACAGCGTGCCCGAACTCTGCGCACGCGAATGGGACATCCTGGTCATTGGCGGCGGCATCACCGGCGCCGGCATCCTGCTCGAAGCATCGCGCCGCGGCCTGCGCGCGCTGTTGGTCGAGCAGCGCGATTTCGCCTGGGGCACGTCGAGCCGCTCCTCGAAGCTCGTGCACGGCGGCCTGCGCTACCTGGCGCAGGGACACCTCGCACTGACGCGCGAAGCGGTGCGCGAACGCGAGGCGCTGCTGCGCGATGCGCCCGGCCTGGTCGAGCCGCAGGGCTTTGCCTTCGCCGACTACGGGGCCAGCAAACGCAAGCGCCGCACGATGCTGGCCGGCCTGGCGCTGTACGACCTGTTCGCCGGGCGACGTGAAGCGCACTGGCTCGCGGCCGATGAATTCGCGCTGCGCGCGCCGAATGCGGCGCGGGAAGGACTGGCGGGCGGCATCGTCTATACCGATGCCAAAACCGACGACGCCCGCCTGGTGCTGCGCACGCTGGCCGAAGCGCGCCGGCATGGCGGGCAGGCGCTCAACTACGTCTGCGCGCAGGCGCTGCTGGCAAACGGCGGCAGGGTGAGCGGTGCGCGCCTGCGCGACTTGGCGGGGAAGGGCGCGGAGTACGAGGCGAGCGCCCGCCTCGTGATCGACGCCGGCGGCGCCTGGTCCGGCATGCTGGGCATGGCGGGACAGGACAGCGGCCCGCGCCTGCGCCCGCTGCGCGGCAGCCACCTGGTCCTGCCGGCCTGGCGCTTGCCGCTGGCGCAGGCGATCAGCCTCATGCATCCGAGCGACGGCCGGCCGGTGTTCGCCTTTCCCTGGGAGGGTGCGACCCTGGTCGGCACCACCGATGTCGACCACCGCGACGGCCTCGAACGCGAGGCCGCCATCACGCGCGCCGAACTCGATTACCTGATGCTTGCCCTGCAGGCGCAGTTCCCGCAACTCGATTTGGAGGAAACCGACGTCGTCGCCACCTGTGCCGGGGTGCGCCCCGTGCTCGCCGGAGGCGAAAAAGACGCGCCCTCGAAAGCCGGGCGCGAACACGCGGTCTTCTCCAGCCCCGGCCTGGTGCGCGTGGCCGGCGGCAAAATGACGACCTTCCGCGCGATCGCCCTCGACGTGCTGCGCGCGGCGCAACAGCAGTTGCCGCACTGGCGCGACGGCCTCGAACCGTGCCGCATCTACGACCCGGTTCCGCTGCCGCACACTGCCCGGCGCCTGCCGCCGTCCATGCTGCGCCGCCTCGCCGGCCGCTACGGTGCCCAGGCGCAGGCGCTGCTCGACGCGGCGCAGGAAGGCGAGCTGGAAGCGATCCCCGGCACCGACACCCTCTGGGCCGAACTGCGCTGGGCCGCGCGCGCCGAGGGGGTCGAACACCTGGACGACCTGCTGCTGCGCCGTACCCGCATCGGCCTGCTGCTGCGCGGCGGCGGTGAGGCGCACCTGGCGCGCATCCGCACCATCTGCCAGCCGGAACTGGGCTGGCCCGACGCGCGCTGGGACGACGAACTGGACACATTCCGGTTTTCCTGGAAGACCCACTACAGCCTGCCGGCCAAGGCAGCGGAGGCACGCGCATGACGACCGAACCGCTCATCCTCGCCATCGACAACGGCACCCAAAGCGTACGCGCGCTGCTGTTCGACCTGCGCGGGAACATCGTCGCCAAATGCCAGGTGCCGCTGCAAGCGTATTTTTCGCTGCAGCCCGGCTGGGCCGAGCACGCGCCGGAAGACTACTGGCAAGCCGTGTGCCGCGCCTGCCAGGGCCTGTGGGACCAGCCCGGTGTGGTGCGCGAGGCGGTGCGGGCGGTGGCCGTCACGACCCAGCGCGGCACGGTGGTCAACCTGGGCGCGGACGGCAAGCCGCTGCGCCCGGCCATCACCTGGCTCGACCAGCGCAGGACCAGCAGCGTGCCGCCGATCGGCCCCTTCTGGCGCACGGCCTTCAGGCTGGCGCGCGTCGACAAGACCATCGACTTCTTCCGCGGCGAAGCCGAGATCAACTGGATCCGCGCGCACCAGCCCGAGGTCTGGAACGCGACCGACAAATTCCTGCTGCTCTCCGGTTACCTGAACTGGCGCCTGTGCGGCAGTTTTGTCGACTCCAGCGGCTCGCAGGTGGCCTACCTGCCGTTCGACTACAAGCGCCATCAGTGGGCGTCCAAACGCGACTGGAAGTGGCAGGCGCTGGCGGTGGAGCGGCGCATGCTGCCCGACCTGCATCCGCCCGGCACGCGGCTGGGCAGCATCGATCAAGAGGCCGCCGGGCAGACCGGCATCCCCCTCGGCACACCGCTGTTCGCCGCCGCCGCCGACAAGGCCTGCGAAGTACTGGGCGCGGGCTGCCTCGCGCCGCACGTCGGCTGCCTCAGTTACGGCACCACGGCCACCATCAACACGACCAGCAGCCGCTATGTCGAGGTGACGCCTTTCGTGCCGCCGTATCCGTCCGCCATTCCCGGCGCCTACAGCACGGAAGTCCAGGTATTCCGCGGCTACTGGATGGTCAACTGGTTCAAGGAGCAGTTCGGCCACCACGAGCAACTGCAGGCCCTTGCCGGCGACCTGGCGCCCGAACAGCTGTTCGACCGGCTGGCCGAGTCGGTGCCGCCCGGTTCGATGGGGCTGATGCTGCAGCCCTACTGGACGCCCGGCATCCGGGTGCCGGGACGCGAAGCGAAGGGTGCGATCGTCGGTTTCGGCGACGTCCACACGCGCGCGCACGTCTACCGCGCCATCCTCGAGGGACTGGCATATGCGCTAAGGGAAGGCAAGGAGCGGATCGAAGGACGCAGCGGCGTGCGCATCACGGAGTTGCGGGTGTCGGGCGGCGGCTCGCAGAGCGACGCCGCGATGCAGCTCACGGCCGACATTTTCGGCTTGCCGACGGCGCGCCCGCATGTGTACGAAACGTCCGGCCTGGGCGCGGCGATCGACGCCGCCGTGGGCTTGCAGCTGTATCCCGATTTCGCCAGCGCGGTGGCGGCGATGACGCGGGTGGGGCGGGTGTTCGAGCCGATTGCGGGCAACCGCGCCATCTACGACCGGCTCTACAAGCGGGTGTACCGCAAGATGTACCGCCAGCTGCAGCCGCTGTATCGCGAGATCGCCGCGATCACCGGCTATCCGGGCGATGTTTAGAGCCTATCCCAGTAGTCCGGGGGAAGCTGATAGCGATGCATGGCAAGCGCGGGCAAGGCGCGACGAGGCCGCATGGCTGGCCATGCAACGAGGAGCAACGCCGCCCGCGTTTGTCAGGCGCGCTAGCAGCGACTCCGGGCTACTGGGATAGGCTCTTAAAGGGCCGGGGCGCCGAGCGAATCGCGCGCCACGGCGATGGTCTCGAAGGCCGCCCCGGTCTGCACGGCGCGCACGCCGTTGCGGCCCGCTTCCTTGACCGCGTACATGGCGCGGTCGGCCTGCACGAAGAAGTCCTTGATGTCGTCGAGCTGGGTCGGCACGACGGTCGCCACCCCCAGGCTGGCGGTGACCCAGGGCGAGGTCGCGGAACGGGGATTCGGGATGTTCAGCGCCTCGATGTGGCTGCGGATCGCTTCGGCCAGCACGCAGGCCGCTTCGAAGCCGGTCTCGCCGAACAGCAGCACGAACTCCTCGCCGCCGTAGCGCGCGGCGATATCCGTTGCGCGCAGCGCATGCGACTGCAGCGCCATCGCCACCTGCTGCAGGCAGCTGTCGCCCGCCGCGTGGCCGAGGCTGTCGTTATAGCCCTTGAAGTGGTCGACGTCGAGCACGACCAGGGACAGCGGCTGGCTCGAGCGGATCGCGCGCTGCCACTCCTTGTCGAGGAAGGTGTCGAAGTGGCGGCGGTTCGCGATCTTGGTCAGCGGGTCGACCATGGCCGCGCGCTGCAATGCGTTTTCCGACTGCTTGTGGTGGGTGATGTCGTGCAGCAGGGCGATGAACAGCGGCTGCTCGGCCTGCATCGGCGTGAGCGTGAAATCCATCGCGCGCAGGATGCCGTCGCGCTGGCGGATCAGCACTTCGCGCGCGCCGCGGCAGTGCGGCGCCGATCCATCGAGTACGCTCTGGCCGAACAGGTCGAGGTATTCCTGGGCCACCGAGGGCGCGAGCAGGCTGTCGAGCGCGCAGCCGGCCAGTTCGCCCGGCGCGTAGCCGAGGTAGCGGTCGCAGGCCGGATTGGTGTACTGGATGCGCCCGGACGGTTCGATCACCATCAGGCCCTCGTCCATGCTGTCGACGATCAGGCGCAGGCGCTCGGCCTGCTGTTGCTGCGACATGCTGGTGCGGCGGAACTGCAACTGGGCGCGCACGCGTGCGCAGACCTCGGCCAGCCGCAGCGGCTTGGGAATGTAGTCGGAGGCGCCGATGTCGAAGGCGGCGACGATGTCTTCGGTCGCGGTGAGGGCGCTCATGAAGATGACGGGGATGTTGCAGGTCGAGGGATGCGCCTTCAGGCGGCGGCACACTTCCATGCCGTCCATGCCGGGCAGGACGATGTCGAGCAGGATCAGGTCCGGCTGGGCGCGCCGGGCAATCGCGAGCGCGCGCTCGCCGCTGTTCGCGACAAAGGTCTGGTAGCCCTGCTGCAGCATCATCGAACGCATCAACCCCAGCTGGGCGGGCGCGTCGTCGACGACCAGGATGGCGGCCTGGCGCGTCGTCGCGGCGGATGCG
>Ga0308169_10003983_pt1 | contig 14026 bp, 8 predicted proteins | sample PhyBR1_2_FD_202139 | JGI IMG/M metagenome (GOLD analysis project Ga0308169, IMG submission 202139) | Phyllosphere microbial communities from UC Gill Tract Community Farm, Albany, California, United States - DLSLSB.R1 | ecosystem: Host-associated > Plants > Phyllosphere > Unclassified | place...
GCTGTTCTCGAAATAATCGATGTCGCGAGTCGCGATGAATTCGTCGCGGATGCCGCGAAAGTCGATCCAGACATGGCTGTACTGATGCCCGAACAGCGGTGGGAAATGGAGATGGGGCTGCCCCCAGCGGTCGCTCCACGACGATTCGAAGCGGCTCGACCATGCCTGCCACGTCCCCTCGGGCAGCGGATGTGTCGGCGATCCGAGCGCCAGCACGTACAACAGCATCCCCTCGTTATAGACATCCCAGTCGCTCTTGATGAACCCCGTCTCGGGATGCCAGCCCATCGACAGCAAGGGTGCACGCGGTGTGATCCAGGTCCATTCGACGGCGGTGTAGAGCCGCTCGGCCAGCGCGCGGATCCGCGCTTCGTCGGGATGATCGCCATCGAACCAGCTTTGCGCGAACAGCGTCCCGCCGAGCAGCAGCGCGGTGTCGACGGTCGACAGTTCGCAGCGTGCAAAGCGCTGCCCCTTGGTGACGCCGAGGAAATGATAGAAGAAGCCGCGATAGCCGCTGAAGCCGGTCGCGCCGTCGCCTTGCGGGGCGTCCGCGAGGAATTGCAGCGTCGTCAGCGTCCGCGCCCGCGCCTGTTCGCGCGTGATCCAGCCGTGCACGACACCGATCGGATAGGCGGTCAGCGCAAAGCCGATCGCCGCGACCGACGAGAAGGACGGCGTCGGCCAGCGGTCGGGCGCGAGCCCCGTCGCCGGATCGGTCGTATCCCAGAAGAAGCGGAAGGTCCGCTCCTGCAGATCGGCGACCAGCGCGTTGTCGGTGATCTGCCCTGTCGGCGCGGAAAGCCGCGGGGTCGTCGCGCAGCCCGTCGTCAGGCCGGCGAGTGCGAGCCCGCTGCGGCCAAGGAAATCTCGTCTGCCAAGCATCGGCACGCTCCTGTTACGCGGTACGGGACGGGGGCGGCGCCGGCAGACGCCGCCCCCGTCGGATCAGAAGCGGTAGCCCAGACGGAACTGGACGCGGCGCGGCAGGGTGAGCGCGCTGCTGCCGGTCCGCGAATTGGCGGCTTCGAGCGGATCGGTATTGCTGAAGAACCCGTCGAACCCGCTCGGGTTCTTGGTATTGAACGCGTTCAGCAGGTCGACCGCGGCCTCGACCTGGTCGTTCGATCCGAACAGCTTGAACTTGTTCGCCAGCGTCAAATTGACCTCGCAGAACGCGAAGACGCCACCGATGCAGTTCTTCTCCGGATAGGCGGAGGTGAAGCGCAGCTGCCCGGTGTCGAACCCGTTCCGCGCATCGGTGACCTGATAGGCCTGGCCGCTTCCGAGCGTGGTGAGCGTCGACAGCTGGAAGTTCAGCGGCAGATCGACGATCCCCGAGATGACGACGCGGTGGCGTTCGTCCCCCGCCCGGCGACGCCAACCATAGGCATCGGGGGTGATCGCATCGAGGCTGAACAGATCGCCGCCATTCTGCTCCGATTCCGACACCGTATAGGCGATGTTCAGACCCCAGCCCGACGACTGGCTATAGTTCTTGTCGAGCGTGAAATAGAGCGCCTTGTAGCGGGTATCGAGCCCGTCGAGCCCGATGATGACGTTCGAATAGCCGTTGGCGAGCGCAGGGGCGGTATCGCAGCAATTCCCGAGACCCGCATTTTGCCGGGTCGCGAACACGTTGGTATAGCCGTTCCGACCACGCTGGTAGGAGGCGGTCACCGCCGCCTGGAACGCGCCGACGCGCTGCCGGACGCCGAAGCTCGCCTGATCGTTGACCGGCGGCCGCGCGTTGTTCTTCACCGCGAATAGCTCGGGCAGCCCCTGCGTCGAGCTTGCGGCAAGCGCCAGCAGGCCATCGCGCGTCAGATAGGACGGGTCCCACTTCACCGTCGGCAGGTTCGAACGCGGCGTCCCGTTCTGCGAGAAGCGGAAGACGCCGATCGGGTTGATCGTCCGCGACAGCTCGTCGACCGTGTTGTTGAAGTTGTTGCGGTCGTAATAGCGGCCGAAACCACCGAAGATCACCGTCGACTGATCGTCCTTCACGTCCCAGGAAAAGCCCAGGCGCGGTGCGATCGCGCCGGTGAAGGGCTTCCGGTTGTTGCCCGTCGAGATGTAATCCTCGGCCTTGAAATACGAGGTCTGCGGCAGCGCGCGCAACGCCGCCACGCCCGCGGCGGGGGTGATATAGTCATTGTTGACGCCGTTGGTCTCGTAATCCCACCGCACGCCGAGATTGAGCTGCAACCGCCCGGTCACGTCCCAGTCGTCCTGCAGATACAGCCCGACCTGCGTGTTCGACCCGAAGATCCGGCCATTGCCAAGGCCCAGTCGCGCTTCGGCTGGAAACGCGAAGCTCGTGTCGTCGCTCGTGTCGGTCGGCGTGCCCGCCTGGTCGATGCGGAAGGTATAGCGCGGCTCGACGAACGACATGTTGTTGAACTCGATGTCGGTGATCTCGACACGCGCGCCCGCCTTGATCGCGTGGCCCTGAAGCCCCGTATAGGTCAGGTCGTCGCGGATCGTGTACCCCTGCTGGATCTCGCGACGCGTCGAATCGCGTCCGCCGAACACCAGCACCGAGTCGTAGTCGAAGGTCGGCAGGCCGGGATTGATCGAGGTCGGCCGGAACTGGTAATCCAGATAGTTCAGATTGACCTCGTTGACGAAGCTGTCGCCCGAATAGGTCCATTTGAACAGGTAGGTGTCGACCTTGTTGCGCTTGTTCTCGGCATTCTCGAACGCCACGTTGCCGCCAAAGCCCTGGATGTCGGTCTCGGTGCGACGGCTGAACGACAGGTCGAAGACCTGGCGATCATCCGGCGTCAGCGTCAGCTTGCCGAAATAGAAGTCGCCGCGGAACGGGCTGACGAATGCGCCTTCGAACTCCGACAGGCGGCGCCTCGAGAACTGCTCGAACTGCGCGACCGCGGCATCCGACCCGGTGGTGTTAACGTTGAACGCGCGGTCCTGGTCGTTGCCCTCATAGGCTGCGAAGAAGAACAGCTTGTCCTTGATGATCGGGCCGCCGAGCGACGCGCCATATTGCTTGCGCTCGAACGCGGGCTTGGCGTTGCCGTCGCGGCGGTCAAGGAAGCTTTTCGCGCTCAGGCTGCGGTCGGTATACTGGCCAAAGACCTCGCCGTGCAGCTCGTTCGTGCCCGACTTGGTGACCGCGGTGATGATCGCCGCACCGGCCTGCTCGTACTCGGCCTTGTAGTTCTGCGTCAGGACGCGGAATTCCTGCACCGCGAGCTGGCCGAACGGGTTGCCGCGGCTGTTCTGCTGCCCGGCGACGCCGCCTTCGCGCAGCTTGTTCTTCAGGCTGACGCCGTCGATGAACACGTTGACCTGGCTCGCGGTCGACGCGCCCGAGCTGAAGCTCTTGTCGGTCTCGCTGTCGTTATAGCGCACGCCCGGCGCCAGCGCGGCGAAGGTCAGGAAGTTGCGGTCGGTCTGTGGCAGCGTGCGGATCTGTTCCTGGCTGACGTTGGTGGCGATTTCGCTGGTGCGCGTCTCGACCAGCCGGCCGCCGCGCACGACGATCTCGCCGCCGTCACCCGCGACCGGGGCCGCTGCTGCCACGTCGCCGGTGGCGCCGGGTGCGGCTGCGGTGGCACCACCCTCGGCCGCTGCCGGTGCGGCGGCGACGAGCGTCGCATCGAGGCTGGCGGACTGGCCGATCGCGACGACGATGACGCGCTCGAACCGCGCGCCGTCGGTCCCCGTGATCGTGATCCGATATTCGCCGGGACGCAGACCGTTCAGGATATAGCGGCCGCTCGCGTCGCTGATCGCGCGATAGGTCTGGTTGGTGCCGGTGCTGACCGCCGCGACGGTCGCGCCGGACAGCGGCGCGCGATCCGCACCGCTGACCTGGCCGCGGATCGACGCGGTCGAGGTCTGCGCCGCTGCCGGAACGAGCGCGACGCCTGCGCTCGCGAGCATCGTGGCACCGGCCAAGGCCATCCTGAAATGTCGTGTCATGTCCTGTATTCCCCTGCGTTATGCCCCTTTTTGAGGCTTGGTTGAGCTGTGCTTTCCCGAATGACGAGCGACGGGACGATCATGTCGGTGTCCCGGACGACGGCGCTTGATGGCGCGGCGGGGGCGCGGGCTTTCGCCGCGCTGCGCCGCCGCGTGTCTGCGGCGATCGCGGCGTCGAGGGACGCAACCGCGCGCTGCCCCATCGCCGCGATGTCGATCCGGACCGTGGTGAGTGAAGGCGAGACGAGCCTGGCCAGCGGGATGTCGTCGAAACCGGCCACGGCGATCTGGTCGGGGACGGCGATCCCCGCGCGCCGCAGCGTGACGATCGCACCCAGCGCCATCATGTCGTTCGCCGCGAAGATCGCATCGACGCCCGACGGATCCGCGAGCACCGTCGTGGCCGCGGCGATCCCCGCGTCCTGGAGAAAATTGCCCTCGATGATCCGGACCGGAAGCCCCGCACGCGCGGCGGCCTGCTCGACGCCGCGCCGGCGTTCGATCGCATCGATGTTCGTCGCCGGACCGGCGATATGGACGATCCGCCGACGCCCGGTCGCGACGAGGTGGTCGATCATCGCCTCCGCCCCCGACACGTTGTCGACGCGCATCGCGGTGTGGGGACCGGTGCGCAGCGCGCAGTTAAGCAGGACGGCGGGTATCCCCGCGGGCAGCCTCGCGACCAGCTCGTCCGCGGCGATGTGCGGCGCCATGATCGCAAGCCCGTCGACGCGACCGCGCATCGCCTGCAGCGCCTCCGTCCCGCGACCCGGGCGGTCGTTCATCACCGTCAGCAGCAGGTGGAGACCGCGTGCCGCGGCTTCCTCGTCCATCCCGCGCAGCAGTTCCGAAAAGAACTCGCCGTGGAGGTCGGGTAACACCACGCCGATCGCACCCGACCGCGAAAGGCTGAGGTTGCGTGCACCGGCATGCGGGACATAGCCGAGCTGGCGTGCGGCCTCCTCGACCTTAAGGCGCATCGCGTCGCGAATATTGGCATGCCCGTTGAGCACGCGCGACACCGACGCCACCGACACGTCGGCAACGCGAGCGACATCGCGGATCGTGGCGTGCGGCATTCCCTTCCTTCATCCTCTCGGCGGCGATCTGCGTCGCATCGCGGGTCTGGGATCGTCTATAAGACCTTGATGTAACCGGTTACAATAACCTAGGGCGTGCCACGCAAAAAATTTCAAAGACGTGGTTTTGGAGAGGCTTCATGGACGATCGGCACATTTCACGACGCGCTCTGGTACTCGGTGGAACGATGGCCGCGGCCTGGGCCTATTCGCCGCTTCAGGCGCTCGCGGCCGGCACGGCGACCACCGCGCTGCCACCGAAGGTCGAGGCGCTGATCGCGCGCATGACGGTCGAGGAAAAGGCGGGGCAGCTGACGATCATGGCCGCAGCCTGGGCGGGGGGCAGCGCGACGGCGCTCAACCCGGCGGGTGCCGCTGCAAGCTTTGACGGGCAGCTCGCGGATGTCCGGGCGGGGCGTCTCGCGGGCGTGTTCAACGGCAACGGCGCGGCGATGGCGCAGCGTATGCAGACGACTGCGATGCGCGAGTCCCGGCTGAAGATCCCGCTCATCTTCGCTGCCGACATCATCCACGGCTTCCGCACCGTATTCCCTATGCCATTGGCCGAGGCGGGCAGTTTTGATCCCGACCTCGCCCGGCGAACCGCGCGAGCGGCGGGCGCGGAGGCGGCGGCCGCGGGGATCGACTGGACGTTCGCGCCGATGGTCGACATCGCGCGCGATCAGCGCTGGGGCCGCGGCGTCGAGGGCGCCGGCGAGGACGTGTATCTGGGCCGCATGATGGCCAGGGCGCGCGTCGAGGGATTCCAGGGGACGCGGGGGCTTGCCGCTGCCGATGCGGTGGCCGCCTGCGCCAAGCATTTCGCGGCCTATGGCGCGGGCGAGGCCGGGCTCGATTACAACAGCGTCGACATATCCGAGCGGACGTTGCGCGACGTATATTTCCCGCCATTCCAGGCGGCGCTGGCGGCGGGGGTGCCGACCGTGATGGCGGCGTTCAACGAGATCTCCGGCGTACCCGCGACCGCGAACGACTGGTTGCTGACGCAGGTGCTGCGCCGCGAATGGGGATTCGGCGGGCTCGTCGTCTCGGATTATACGGGCGACGAGGAATTGATCGCGCACGGCTTTGCCGCCGACGCGCGCGAGGCGACGCGGCTGGCGTTCCTCGCCGGCGTCGACATGAGCATGCAGTCGGGCTTCTATATCAAGCACCTCCCCGATCTGGTCGGCACCGGCGAGGTCCCGATGGCGCGGCTCGACCAGGCGGTCCGGCGCGTCCTCGCGCTCAAGGTCTCGCTCGGCCTGTTCGACGATCCGTTCCGGCGTATCGATCCGCGCCGGGAAAAGACCCAGGTGCGGACGCGAAAGACGCTCGCGCTCGCCCGCGAGGCGGGGTCGCGGTCGATCGTGATGCTCAAGAACGCAGGGGATCTTCTCCCGCTGCCCCGGTCGGGCAAGCGCATCGCGCTGATCGGACCGTTCGCGCAAGGACGCCACGACCTGATCGGACCGTGGAACGTCTACGGCACCGACGCCGACGCGGTCGATCTTGCGACCGGTGTGCGCGAGATCGTCGCCGATCCGCGCGCGGTGACCGTCGTCGACGGGTCGGGTATCGAAACCGCGCTGCCCGGCGGCATTGCCGCGGCGGTCGCGGCGGCAAACGCGGCCGATGTCGCCATCCTGGCGGTCGGTGAAAGCCAGCGCATGTCGGGCGAAGCGCAGAGCCGGTCGGACATCGTCATCCCGGCGGCGCAGTTGCGGCTGGTCGAGGCGGTGGTGGCGACGGGCAAGCCGGTCGTCGTGCTGCTCTCGACGGGGCGCGGGCTGGCGCTGTCGGGCGCAGTGCTCGATGCCTCCAGCCTGCTGGTGACGTGGTTCCTCGGATCGGAGGCCGGACGCTCGATCGCCGACGTCCTGTTCGGTGCCGTCGCGCCCTCCGCACGGCTTCCGGTCAGCTTTCCGCACGCCACCGGACAGCAACCCTATCACTATGCGCACAAGAGCACGGGCCGTCCCAATGGTCCGGGGCCGCTTGCCGAATACAAGGCGCATTACCGTGAATTTGCCAATGATGCGGCGTTCGCGTTCGGGCACGGTCTGACGTTCGGCAAGATCAGCTATTCGAACCTGGATACGGGGGGCGGGCGGCTGAGCGCCGAGGCCGGGCTGACGCTGTCCGCAACGGTCACGAACAGCGGCCGCCACGCCGCCGACGAGGTCGTCCAGCTGTACATCCAGGACGTCGTCGCAAGCGTCACGCAGCCCGTCCGCGCGCTCAAGGGCTTCCGTCGGATCGCGCTCAAGCCCGGCGAGGCGCGCGTTGTGACGTTCACGCTCACGCGCAGCGACCTGCTGTTCATCGGCCGCGATCTCGTCGCGACGGTCGAGCCTGGTCAGTTCCGCGTCTGGATCGCGCCCTCCGCGCAGGCGGAAGGCGTCGCGGGAACGATTACGCTGGTCTGACCGTCGGCGCAGCGTCGCGCCGTGCCCCGAGCGTTGCGAGCGTATCGCGGCGCAACGGGTGCGCCGCGATCGCCAGCGCCGAGGCGAGGATCAGGATGCCGGGCCCGGCGAGCATCAGCCAGCGGATCGAGGCGATCGTGCCGGCGGTCTGGGGCACGCCGGCGTTGAAGCCGTTCGAGGCGTAGACCGCGCCGATCGCCATGCCCGCGCCTGCGAGCGCGGCTTTCTGAAGGAAGGCGAACGCACCGAAGGCGAGCGCCTCGACTTTGGGCTGCCCCTGGATTTCCCCCCAGTCGAGGCTGTCCGGCAGCAACGACCATGCCGTCAGGTTGATGCCGGCAAACGCGATCGCGGCGACGACGATCGGCACCACCGTAGACAGCGTCGGGTCCACCGTCGTGTGTCCGAGCACGAAGGCCGCAGCGAGGCTCGCCAGGGCGAGTGCGATCGCCACAAGCCATGCGGCACGTGCGCCGATGCGCGTGGCCAGCGCGGTCCAGAGCGGCAGTGCCAGCGCGCTTGCCACGCCCATTGCCGCCAGCGCCTGCGCGTCGCGGCCGGGATCATGCGCGACATAGCGGAAATAATAGGGGACCGACTGGACCAGCAACGCCGCCGCTGCACCGCCTGCCGCCGCGGCGATGTTGAGCAGCATGAACGCCCGGTTCCGGAGCAGCGCGGCGAGCTTTGGTCCTTCCGCGCGGCGCGTCTGCTGCGCGGGCCGGCGGGGTTCGGGTACCCGCCACGCCATCAGCAGCAGGATCGGTGTCGCGAGGCCTGCGAGTATCGCGGCGGCGCGCGGATAGCCGAGGACCGGCGACGATGCGGTGAGGCGGGCGAGCGCCGGAAGGCCCATCGCGACCGCGGCGGCGGCGGCGGCGCCAAACGTCATCCGCAGCCCGGTCAGCATCGTTCGCGTCGCGCTGTGCGCGCTCAGCCGTCCTGTCCACGCGGCATAGGGGACGTTGGTCGCGGCGTAGAAAGACCGGAACAGGACCTGCGCGGCGATCAGTCCCCCCACGGACGTCATGCCCCCCCAGAACGCCCAGACGAATCCCAGCCCCAGCGGCACCGTCAGCCATCCTATCATCCGCGCGTACGACACCCCCGTGCGCTCGGCAAAGACGCCCGTCAGCAGATCCGCAACCCCGTCCCAGAGCGCGCCGACCATGAACACAAGCCCCGCCGTGGCAGGCGGCAGCGCCAGCACGTCGATGTAGAAGAACAGCAGGTAGAGGTTGATGCTCTGCCAATAGAGATTGAACGCGAAATCGCCCGACGCGAACAGCAGGATTGAACGACGGGCTATCATCGCTCCCCGCAAGGATCATGTCGACACAGGCGCATCGCGCGTCCTTAGGCACGATCGCATCGCAACGCGAGACAGCGCGCGCGCTCCGGTCCGCGCCATCCTCCACCGCGAAAACGCCGTCTCGCGTTGCACCGCGCGCTTGGATACGCATACCCTCGGGAAAGCGGGTCGGCGGGGCTTGTGCATTGGGTAATGAATATCGCTCGGTTGAGCTGGAAGGGTTGGGGACATGACGAGGATGCATGCGGCGCTGGGGCTCGTCCTCGCATTGACCATCGCGCCGGGGGCGGAGGGGGCAACGACTGCGAGTGCGGCGGACCGCCAGTTGAAGGCGCTGTACGATGCCGAATGGCAATGGCGGCAAAAGGAGTTTGCCGAACTCACGGACGGGCTCGAGACCAGGGCCGACGATCATCTGCCTGCGGTGACCGCGGCGGACTGGGCCCGGCGCAAGGCATATTGGCAGGACGTGCTCGCGAAGATCGCCCGGATTGCTCCGGCTGGCTATTCGGACGAGGAGCGGCTGAATGCGGCGGTGCTGACCGAAACGCTGCGCGCCGATATCGCGAACATCGCGTACCGGACGTACGAAGCTCCGCTCAACAGCGACTCCGCGTTCTGGAGTTCGGTCAAACCCTATTCGCCGTTGCAGACCGCCACCGAGTATCGCCGCTATATTGCGCGGCTGCGGGACGTGCCGCGCTGGTTTGCCGAGAACACGCTCAACATGCAGGCCGGGCTGAAGCGCGGGTACACGCCGCCGCGGGTAACGCTCGCCGGCCGCGATGCGACGATCGCCGCGTTTGCCGTCACCGGGCCGGAGAACCCGCTCTATGACCCGTTCGAGACGATGCCGGCCTCGATCCCCGTGCTCGAACAGGCCGCGCTGCGCGCCGAGGCGGCGCGGGCGATCGACGCGCAGGCGGCACCGGCCTATGCCCGATTGCTCGACTTCTTCCGCAAGGTCTACCTGCCCGGTGCGCGCGAGACGCTCGCCGCATCGGCCCTGCCCGACGGCAAGGCCTTCTACGAAAGCCAGGTTCGCGAATATACCACACTCGACCTGACGCCCGCGGCAATCCATGCGATCGGCCTGAAAGAGGTCGCCCGGATCGATGCCGATATGAAGGCGACGATCGCGCAAACCGGATACACGGGCAGCTTTGCCGACTTCCTCGCCTTTCTCAGGAGCGATCCGCAATTCTATGCGCGGACCCCCGACGAGCTGCTCGGTTTCTCCTCCTATGTCGCCAAGCGCATGGATGGACGGTTGAAGGATGTCTTCACGGTCCTGCCGCGCTATCGGTTCACTATCCAGCCCGTGCCCGATGCGATCGCGCCGCTCTACACGTCGGGCCGGGGCGGGCTCAGCGGCTGTCTGATGAACACCTACGACCTGAAGTCGCGGCCGCTCTACAATATTGTCGCGCTGACGCTGCACGAATGCGTGCCCGGGCACAGTCACCAGGCGGCGATGGCGCTCGAAGCGCCCGATCGCCCCGCCTTTCGGCGCGCGACATATTTCTCGGGCTATGGCGAGGGGTGGGGGCTGTATGCCGAATGGCTGGGCACGAAGCTCGGCATGTACCGGACGCCGTATGAGGAATTCGGACGCGAGACGTTCGAGATGTGGCGTGCGTGTCGGTTGGTGATCGATACGGGGCTTCATAGCCAGGGCTGGACCCGGGAGCAGGCGATCGATTATCTCGCCAGCCATACCGCGCTTGCCAAGCTCGACGTCGAGATCGAGGTGGACCGGTATATCAGCTGGCCTGGACAGGCGCTGGCCTACAAGCTTGGCGAAATGAAGATGCGCGCGCTTCGGGCGACCGCGGAGCGCGAGCTTGGCCCGAGGTTCGATCAGCGTCGGTTCCACGACCGGCTGCTCGGGCTGGGGTCCGTGCCGCTTCCGGCGATGGAGCGCGAGATGCTCGCCTGGATTGCGCAGGAGAAAGCGACGCCTCCTCTCTGAAGGGGCCGGCCGACCGGCGAGCGATCCGGTAGTGGGTTAGACCGAGCGACGGGCGAGCGCGCGTCGGCGCTGTGTCGTTGCGGCGCGGGCGCGCTCGACCGCCTCGGTCTCGGTCACGTCGAGCAGATGATCGATCACGCGCGCGAGGTGATCGCGCATCGCCAGTCGCGCATCGACCGGCGACCGCGCCTCGAGCGCGGTCAGGATCCGGCCATGTTCCTCCATCCGGTTCTCGATCCCGAGACTGCCTGCCTTGAGCAGGACTTCACGCGCAAGCGGCGACCGATAGCGCAGATCCCAGAAATCGGTGACGGCGGAGATGATGACTGCGTTGCCGGTCGCTTCGGCGATGGCGATATGAAACCGCCGGTCGGCGTCTTCGGCGGCAGTGACGTCATCCTGTTCCATCTCGGTCAGCATCTTGCGAAGTTCGGCGAGCTGCGGTTCGGTGATCTCGGTCGCGGCGACGGCGGCGACCTCGCCCTCGAGCAGACGGCGCGCTTCGGTGATCTCGAACGCGCCGATGTCGAGTTCCTGGTCGGCGTTTGCGGTGGACGCGGCGAGGACGAACACCCCCGATCCCTTGCGCGCTTCGACCATGCCCTTCATTTCCAGCGCGATCATCGCCTCGCGGATCGTGGGCCGGCTCACCTGGAACCGTTCGGTCAGATCGCGCTCCGCCGGTAACCGCGATCCGACCGGATAGGCGCCGTCCTCGATGTCGGCGATGATCGCCTTGACGATCCGCCGATACAGCTTTCCCCCGCCGTCGGTCGTCACGGCCGTGCTATCGTTCATGTTGGCCACCCGAAGCTTCGCTCATGCCTGTCCTAGTTCGCGCAACGCGCGCCGTCGTCAACCCCGGCATTGCCGCAGCCTGGTTCGACTGCGCGCTTCGCCAGCGCGCAAACGCAGGCGAGGTCGCGAACGCCTTGTCGATGCGTCGAAATCACCCGGCGCGAGGGCCTGACGGTATCAGTCCTCGGCCCAGCGCCGCAGCAGGTTCGATTGCGTTTTGGCGAGCAGGTCGAGTTCCGGTGTCTTGCCGAGGCGCTCGAACAGCGCATGCCGCGCAGTTTCGAGGTCGAACAGCATTTCACGCTTGGCGGCATCGCGGACGAGGCTGCGGACCCACGTCACCGCAGCATGGCGTTCGCCTTTCGTGACCGGTGCGACGCGGTGCAGGAAGGTGGTCGGATACACGACCGCGTCGCCGGCCGCGAGCTTGACGTCCTGCTCGCCGGCTGCGGACTCGATGACGAGTGCACCGCCGTCATAGTCTTCGGGATCGGACAGGAACACGGTGACGGAGAGATCGGTGCGCATGCCGCCCATGATCGCGTCGTCGACATGGCTGCCATACGCCATCCCGGGTTCGTACCGGCTGAAAAGTGGCGGACGAACGAGGTGAGGCCGTGCCGCCATCCGGAAAAGCTGGTGATCGAGCAGTCGGTCCGTCACGAGATCCTGCATCCGTGCGAGCAGCGGATCGGCGCGATCGACCTGGTCGTTGCGCTTGACGAGACGCGCTTCGCGCCCCGCCGTCTGACGCCCATCGACATAGCCAACTTGCGCAAGGTTATCCCGGAGCCACTGAACATTCTCGGCATCCAGAACGTTTGCGATCATGATCAACATCTGGAACCCTCTCGCTGCGGCATGATGCCGGGCACGAGGCTCTAGCCAAGCAGGCGCGGGAATGCGCGCCGGAAATGGTAAGTATATGCGTACGAAATTATGGGTTGGCGTCGGTGCGTTCGTCGTGGCGCAGTCCGGGCAGGCCGTCATCGCCCATGCCGCTTCGCCATCATCGTCCGTCGCCGACCAGATCGCGGGCCGGTCCGGGGAGGGCGGCGAGAACGAGCGCGGCGAAGGTGAAGGGGAGGGCGAAGGACGACGCCCCGTCGCACGCTCGAGCAAGGCGCGTCAGATCGTTCGCAATCCCCGTCGCGCACAGGCCGCGCGGCAACACGCCGGCCAGCGCGGCGAGGGCGAGTATGAGGGCGGCGAAAACGAACGTGGCGAAGGTGAGGGCGAGCGCTAACCCCGCAAGCCAGAGCGTCAGGTCCCAACCGCCGTGGCAACACGCAGATCTCCAGCGCGGCGCGGCATCGCGGTTGCGCTGATCCTACTCGTCTTCGCGGTGCTGGCGGGAAGCGTGCTTGTATATCGGCCAGACATTGCGCCGATCGATCGACCCGATTCCCGTGCCTTTGATACGGCGATGGTCTCGCGGGGTGCCAATCTGGCGCGGTTGGGCAATTGTGTAAGTTGCCATCAGGCATCGGGCGGCCTGCCCTATGCGGGCGGCTACCCGATCCGAACCCCGTTCGGCACGGTCTACGGCAGTAACATCACGCCCGATGCCGAAACCGGTATCGGCCGCTGGTCGCGCGCCGCGTTCTCGCGTGCGTTGCGGGAGGGCGTGGGACGTGACGGCAGCCATCTCTATCCCGCCTTTCCCTACACGCATTATGCCAACCTCAGCGATGGCGATGTGGATGCGCTCTATGCGTTCGTGATGACGAGGCCCGCCGTTACGCAAAGACCTCCGGCGAACGACATGATTCCCCCCTTGGGTTTCCGGCCCTTGCTCGCCGGCTGGAAACTGCTGTTCTTCAACCCCCAGCGGATCTCCGTCGACCGGACGCAGTCTGCTGCGTGGAACCGTGGCCGATACATCGGCGAAACGCTCGCGCATTGCACCGCCTGTCACAGTCCGCGGGGGCTTCTGCAGCAGGAGAAACGCGGGGACAGGTCCTATGCCGGGGGGTGGTCCGACGGATGGTACGCACCACCGATCAACAGAGAGTCGCCTGCGGTCCGCGCATGGACGACGGACCGCCTCTACACCTATTTTCGAACGGGGCTCAGCCGATCGCATGCGGCCGCGGCTGGTCCGATGGGGCCGGTTACGTACAATCTGGCGCGCGCCGATGTTGGCGACGTGAAGGCGCTCGCGACCTATTACGCATGGTGGATGCGTGATGCTCCTGCGACGCATGGCTCGCCACGCCTGCCGGATCGAGCCGCGCTCGCCGAGCAAACCCACCCTGATGGCGCGATGCTTTACCGCGGTGCCTGCGCGGCCTGCCATGAGCCGGGCGCAGCGATGGTCGTGGCAGGGCGGCCGGTACTGCCGCTCGGCACGCCGCTGCACGAAGACAATCCGCGCGACACGATCCAGGTCATCCTCAAAGGCGTTCGTCCGCCGGTTTCCGCGGCAGGGCCCTATATGCCCGGATATGCCGACGCGCTGAACGATGAGCAAATCGCTGCGATCGTC
>Ga0308169_10003984_pt1 | contig 14020 bp, 11 predicted proteins | sample PhyBR1_2_FD_202139 | JGI IMG/M metagenome (GOLD analysis project Ga0308169, IMG submission 202139) | Phyllosphere microbial communities from UC Gill Tract Community Farm, Albany, California, United States - DLSLSB.R1 | ecosystem: Host-associated > Plants > Phyllosphere > Unclassified | place...
ACTTTGAACAGGTCCAGTCGACCGGGCAGTTCCAGGAATTGCGCAAGCGTCACCGCAGCTTTGTCTTCCCCATGGCAGTGGCCTTCCTGCTGTGGTACTTCGCCTACGTCCTGCTCGCCGACTACGCCGTGGGATTCATGTCCACCAAGGTCTGGGGCAACATCAACATCGGCCTGATCCTGGGCCTGCTCCAGTTCGTCTCGACCTTTGCCATCACCGGCTGGTACGTGCACTACTCCAACAAGCGGCTGGACCCCATCGCCTCGGAGATCCGGCACGAGATTGAGGGGCACGAATTCGATAAGAACGGAAACCGAGTGGGCGGAGCCAACAAATGATCGCAATTCCCGCCGCGGTGGACGTCGCCGCGCTCAAGGACACCACCCTGCTGAATATGGGCATCTTCGGCCTGTTCGTGGCCGTGACCATGGTGATCGTGTTCCGCGCGAGCCGCAACAACAAGACCGCCGCCGACTACTACGCCGCCGGGCGGTCGTTCACGGGATCGCAGAACGGCACCGCCATCGCCGGCGACTACCTGTCGGCAGCATCCTTCCTGGGCATCACCGGTGCAATCGCCATCAACGGCTACGACGGGTTCATGTACTCCATCGGCTTCCTGGTGGCCTGGCTGGTGGCACTGCTGCTGGTGGCCGAACTGCTGCGCAACACCGGCAAGTTCACCATGGCGGATGTGCTGTCCTTCCGGCTGAAGCAGCGCCCGGTCCGGATCGCGGCGGCCATCTCCACCCTCGCCGTCTGCTTCTTCTACCTCCTCGCCCAGATGGCAGGCGCGGGCAGCCTGATCTCCCTGCTGCTGGGCATCAGCGACTGGGGCGGACAGGCGCTGGTGATCATCGTCGTCGGCGCCCTCATGATCATGTACGTCCTCATCGGCGGCATGAAGGGCACCACCTGGGTCCAGATCATCAAGGCCATGCTGCTGATCGCCGGCGCCGCCGTCATGACCCTGTGGGTCCTGGCCATTTACGGCTTCAACCTCTCCTCCCTGCTGGGCGGCGCCGTTGAGACCGCCAACAACCCGGCGGTCCTCAACCCGGGCCTGCAGTACGGCAAGACCGAAACCTCAAAGCTGGACTTCATGTCCCTGGGCCTGGCCCTGGTACTCGGCACGGCGGCCCTCCCGCACGTGCTGATGCGCTTCTACACCGTCCCCACGGCCAAGGAAGCACGCAAGTCCGTAGTCTGGTCCATCTGGCTGATCGGCCTGTTCTATCTCTTCACCCTGGTGCTGGGGTACGGGGCCGCCGCGCTGGTGGGAGCAGACACCATCAAGTCGGCACCCGGCGGCGTCAACGCAGCCGCCCCGCTGCTGGCGTTCCACCTGGGCGGACCGCTGCTGCTCGGCTTCATCTCCGCGGTCGCGTTCGCCACCATCCTGGCGGTGGTGGCCGGCCTGACCATCACGGCGGCAGCATCGTTTGCGCATGACATCTATGCGAACGTCATCGCCAAGGGCAAGGCCGACGCCGCCACCGAGGTCCGCGTGGCCCGCCGCACCGTAGTGGTGATCGGCATCCTGGCCATCCTGGGCGGCATCTTCGCCAATGGCCAGAACGTGGCCTTCCTGGTGGCGCTGGCCTTTGCCGTCGCCGCTTCGGCAAACCTGCCCACCATCATCTACTCGCTGTTCTGGCGGAAGTTCACCACCCAGGGCGCCGTGTGGAGCATGTACGGCGGCCTGGCCTCGGCGATCCTGCTGATCGTGTTCTCCCCGGTGGTCTCGGGACTGAAGACCTCGATGATCCCGGGTGCCAACTTCGCCCTCTTCCCGCTCAGCAACCCGGGCATCGTGTCCATTCCGCTGGCCTTCTTCCTGGGCTGGCTGGGAACCACCTTGGACAAAAAGCAGGAGGATCCGGCCAAGCAGGCCGAAATGGAAGTCCGTTCGCTCACGGGCATCGGAGCCGAGAAAGCCGTGGAGCACTAAGTAGCGCGCCACAGCAACTAAGAGCCGGGACTGTTCCGGTGACAACGCGAAGAGCCTCCTGCCGCAGACTGCGGGCATGGAGGCTCTTTTCGTTGGGAAAAAGTGGGTTCGTACCTGCGGCTCACTGCCGGTGCCAAGTGCTGGTGCTCAGTGCTGGTGGTGGCCGCCGGGCGACAGGTTCCCGTGTTCACCGTGCGGCACGGCGTACTGTCCGGCCGTTGAAGCGGCGAGTCCCGGCGTCGTAATGCCTGCCACCAATACCGCTCCTGCGAACGCTGCCAGCAACAGCCTGCCCGGGCGGATCCCGGCCCTTTGGCTGGCTGCCGGCAGTCGGCGGTCCCGACTGCCCTCGGCCCGCCTCAGCCACGCCAGCGAGGCGATAATCATCAGCGTCAGCAGCAGCGCCGAAAGCTGGGTCAGTCCCAGCCCGGCAGGTGCGAATCCGGGTAGGACGATGGCGCCGAGGTGGGCGGCGGCGGCGGCTGCCAGCGCGTACTGCCCCGGCCGGCCGGCGGGCCGGTCCCTGGCCAGGAACAGCACGGCACCGGCCAACAGCGCCAGGCCCCAGAGTCCGGCTACCGCGGCGGCGATGAGCAGTCCCGGATTCGACGCACCCGCCGAAGCGAGGCTGCTGGAGGAGATGGCCAGGTTGACCGACCCCGCTCCGAAACCTGCGAACCCGGTAACCAGGCGGACCGCAGGGCTCGCCTGGCTACCCGCAGGCCGGGGCGCCGCCGGGAGGTCCGAGGGCACTGAAACCGGGAGGACTATCGCGCCGTACCCTGCTGTGACGTGCCCTGCTTCACCGTTCCGCGGCATGTCACGCCCGGGCGGTGGCCGGGGACTTGTCCAGGGACAGGCCCACGCCGAGCAGGAGTACCGCACTGGCCAGGTGGAGGACGTTGTCAGCACCGTTCAGCGCGATGATGTTCAGCGGCGAGTTCAGCAGGAACAGGCCAACGATGCCCACCAGGAGGTAGACAGCGCCCACGGTGGCGTTCACCGTACGCGCGCCGGCCGTCCCGCGAAGTCCGGCGAAGAGCAGCGCGGCACCGATGGCCAGGTGGATGACGTTGTGCAGCGGGTTGACTTCGAAGATGATGAGGTTCGCGCCCTCGGTGGCGGCAAAGCCGACGCCGGACGTGACGGCGAAGCCCAGGAGGCCCACCAGCAGGTAGACGGCTCCGAAAACGGTGGCAATGAGGCGGTTGGGTGAGTTGCGCATGGCCTTGATCCTTCCAATGTGGCGGGTGCTTTACCCGCTGGGAGTGTGGTCCCGGCCGGGACCCTCGGAAGCGATTCGGATCATGGCCAGGGGCGGATGGGTGAAAAGATCAGTAACCTTTCCACTTTCCCTGGCGGCCCGGACCCGGGCTAAGCTGCAGGCCGCAGCTTGATGTTGACCATCCGGAGCTGGTCCCGTCCTTCAAACTTGTAGGCGAGGTCCACTTTCTTGCCCGTGCAGCTGATCTGCCCCACCACCTCTGCCGACTTCACCCCATTATCGGTGGCCACCTTGAGGTCGTTGTACGCAGGCTGGCAGGAACCATCCAACTCCAGGCTCTGCACCCCCGAGATAAACGCCTCTTTGGACAGCTGCTGCTGCAGGGCAGGGTCGAGGTATTCGTCGTAGGCGGTGGCGGAGTCGCCCGCGATCACCTTCTTGGTGAAGTCATCCGCAACGCCCTTGGCCTGGTTGGTGGCACTGCCCAGTACGTTCACCAGGATCACGACGCCGATAATCACCAGCAGGAGCACGCCGCCGATGCTGCCGAGGATGATCCACAGCGTGCGCCGGTTCCGCTGCCTGGGAGGCCGCCCGGGCAAGCCGAACGGCGCGGGCTGGTCCGGCATCGGGGGAAGCTGCTGTGGCGTGTAGCCCGCCGGGCCCTGCTGGTACGGATCCTGGGGACTGCCCGCTTCCTGGGGACTGCTCAAGGGGGAGCCTTTCATCGGACGGACGCTCTGGCGCCGGAGGACTGCCAGGGCTTTCCGGCCCCGGCACAATGACGGGAACCAGCCTATAACCCGGCCCGCCGCCGTCGTGCCTTCTGCCGCGCCGCACAGCTTGCACGCGTGCCGTTACGCTCCCTCTGCGCCCCGCTCCAGGAGGGGCTGCACCCGGAAAGGAATGAGCTCGCCCATTGCCAGGGCCGTGTCCGCCCGCTCCACGCCGTCGCACGCCAGGATCTTGCCGTTGATCCGGAACAGGTCCTCGGCATCTTTGGCCACCACGCGCAGCAGCAGGTCCGCCGATCCCGTCAGGCCGTACCCCTCCAGGACTTCCGGAATTGCGGCGATTTCCTCCGCCAGCCGCCCCAGCTTCTGCTGCTGTACGTGGACCGAGATGAACGCCATGAGCGGGTATCCCAGCGCTGCTGGATTGATGCGCCGTTCAAAGGACAGGAAGACGTGCTTCTTTTCGAGTTGGCCCATGCGCGCCTGGACTGTGTTCCGCGAAAGGCCAAGCTTTTGCGCAAGGGCCACAACGGTGCGGCGCGGGTCCTGCGCGAGTGCTGACAACAACCGGGTGTCAGTGCCATCCAAAGCTCGCATAATGCGCAACGCTAGCACGGTGCCGTGCTGCCAGATAGGGCACAATGCTCAAAAAATACAGCAATGGTTGTACCCCACGAGCATTGTGAGTAGGGTCACAATATCTGGGGCAATGACGCCCGGAAGGCCGGTGGCGGCGAGGGCCAAAAGCCCGGGAAACCACAGGTCAACGACGTACGAAGGTTGCGGCAATCGTGTCTACAGACCAAGCGGGCCATGGCAGCGCAAAGAACCCGGAAAGCGCAGGAAACCCTGGTGGGGCCGGGCAGGAACTCCTCCAACTGATTACCCCGGCAGGCGAGCGGATCAGCCACCCGGAATATGATTTCTGGGTCAAGGACATCACCGACGAGCAGTTGTGTTCTTTGTTCGAGGACATGACGGTCATCCGGCGGATTGACGTGGAAGCCACAGCACTGCAGCGGCAGGGTGAGCTTGCCCTGTGGCCTCCGCTCCTGGGCCAGGAAGCGGCCCAGATCGGATCCGGAAGGGCACTGCGGCCCGGCGACTTCGTGTTCTCCAGTTACCGGGAGAACGGCGTGGCGTACTGCCGTGGCGTGGACCTGACAGACCTCCTGCGGGTATGGCGCGGCAACGCCTCCGGCGGCTGGGATCCCTACAGCATCAACATGGCCACGCCACAGATCATCATCGGTGCGCAGACCCTGCACGCCACCGGCTATGCCATGGGAATCCAGAATGACGGCGCCGATGCCGTGGCCGTCACCTACTTCGGTGACGGCGCCACCAGCGAAGGCGACGTCAACGAGGCCATGGTGTTCGCCGCCAGCTTCCAGGCGCCCGTGATCTTCTTCTGTACCAACAACCACTGGGCCATTTCGGAGCCGGTGCGCCTGCAGTCGCACATCCAGCTCGCGGACCGGGCCACGGGCTTCGGCATCCCCAGCCTGAGGGTGGACGGAAACGATGTCCTGGCGGTCATGGCCGCCACCCGGCTGGCACTGGACCGGGCGCGGCGCGGCGGCGGCCCCACATTCATCGAAGCCGTCAGCTACCGCATGGGGCCGCACACCACTGCCGATGACCCCACCCGCTACCGGGACGCCAATGAGCTGGAGGACTGGGCTGCCAAGGACCCGATCTCCCGGTTGGCCGGCCTCCTGGAGCGGAAGGGCCTCCTGACAGAGGAACTGCAGCAGCAGGTCGGCACCAAGGCCGATGCCGTGGCTTCGGAGATGCGCCGGGGCTGCACCACCATGCCCGACCCCCAGCCGATGGACATCTTCAAGCACGTTTACAGCACCCCCAACTCCTGGCTGGAACGCCAGCAGGACCACTACGCAAGGTATTTGGCCTCCTTCGGCGATCCCGCAGGTGCCGTTTCAGAGGAAGGTGCACGCTGATGACGCAGTTGACCTTTGCCCGTGCCATCAACGCCGGGCTGCGGAAGTCGTTGGAAAACGACCCCAAGGTGGTGCTCCTCGGCGAGGATATCGGGACGCTGGGCGGAGTGTTCCGTGTAACCGACGGCCTGCAAAAGGATTTCGGGAAGCACCGCGTGGTGGATACGCCGCTGGCCGAATCCGCCATTGTTGGCACGGCCGTCGGCCTGGCGTACCGGGGTTACCGCCCGGTAGTGGAAATCCAGTTTGACGGCTTCATCTACCCGGCCTTCGACCAGATCGTCAGCCAGGTGGCCAAGCTGCACTACCGCACCCGCGGTGCCGTGAAGATGCCCATCACCATCCGCGTCCCGTTCGGCGGCGGCATCGGCTCGCCCGAGCACCATTCGGAATCTCCGGAAGCCTACTTCACCCACACGTCAGGGCTGCGGGTGGTCACGGTGGCCAATCCGCAAGACGCATACACGGTGATTCAGCAGGCCATCTCCTGCGATGATCCCGTCCTGTACTTCGAGCCCAAGCGCCGGTACCACGACAAGGGGGAGGTGGACGAAGGCGTTGATCCGGCATCGGCCCTGCCCATGGACAAGGCCCGCGTGCTGACCGACGGCGGCGACGTCACGCTGGTGGCCTACGGGCCCCTGGTCAAGACCGCATTGGACGCCGCTTCCGCCGCTGCGGACGAGGGCATCTCCGTTGAGGTCATCGACCTGCGCTCGCTGGCCCCCGTGGATTACGAACCCGTGGTGGCCTCGGTGCGGAAGACCGGGCGTTTGGTGGTCACGCATGAAGCGGCGCAGTCCGGCGGGCTTGGCGCGGAGGTGGCGGCCAGCATCACGGAGCGGTGCTTCTACCACCTCGAGGCTGCCCCGGTCCGGGTGACGGGATTCGACATTCCCTACCCGTACTCCAAGCTGGAAATGCACCACCTGCCGGGCCTGGACCGGATCCTGGACGGAGTGGACCGTGCCCTGGGCCGCCCCAATTCCCTGAGCGGACTGGAAGGATGAGCGCCACCATGATCAAGGAATTCCGGCTCCCCGACCTGGGCGAAGGACTCACCGAGTCCGAAATCCTCAACTGGAAAGTGGACGTTGGCGATACCGTCAGCCTGAACCAGGTCATTGCCGAGGTGGAAACCGCCAAGGCTGTGGTGGAGCTTCCGTCACCGTTCGCGGGGGTCATCAAGGAACTTCACGAGCAGCCCGGTTCCGTGGTGGAGGTGGGTAAGCCGATCGTCTCCTTTGAGGTAGCGGACGACGCCGGCGCGTCGCCTTCCGCACCGTCCGGCACCCCGGGAGCGGGGGCCGGGGAGGCAGCGGTGGAAGCGCCCAAACGGGAACCGAACCTGGTGGGGTACGGCGCCGTCGTCGAAGGTTCCGGGCGGCCCACCCGCCGGCCCCGGAACTTCTCCCCGGTGGTTGGGCCTGCCAAACCCGAGGTCTCGGTGGTTGAGCCTGACGAAACCACGCCTGTCGAAAGCAGGCCCGCCGAACGACCCCGCTCCACGCCCCCTGTCCGGAAGCTGGCCAAAGACCTGGGCGTCGACCTCGCCCATGTCCCCGGCACCGGCCCGGGCGGACTGATCACGCGCGAAGATGTCCAGGGGTTTGCTGGACACGGGGAAGAACCTGTCGAGGCCATGGCGGAGGGTGCGGCCACCGCCAGCGGGACGCGCCCGGGGGAGCGGGAAACCCGTACCCCCATCAAGGGCGTGCGGAAATTTACTGCGGCCGCGATGGTCCAGAGCGCCTTCACCGCACCGCATGCCACCGAGTTCCTTACGGTGGATGTAACGCCCGGCCTTGAGCTGCTCGGGAAACTCAAGGAGAGCCGGGCCTTCAGCGGCATCAAGCTCACGCCCCTGACCCTGGCAGCCAAAGCAGTCCTCATCGCCCTGCGCCGCAACCCGGCGCTGAATTCCCGCTGGGACGAGGAAAAGCAGGAAATCGTCACGTTCAATTACGTGAACCTGGGCATCGCCGCCGCCACACCGCGGGGGCTCACCGTTCCCAACATCAAGGATGCGGACGCGCTCCCGCTGCCGCAGCTCGCCCAGGCGCTGACGGCGCTCGCAGAAACCGCGCGGGCAGGCAAGACGACGCCGGCCGAGCTTTCCGGCGGCACCATTTCCATTACCAATATCGGTGTCTTCGGGATCGACGCCGGCACTCCCATCCTCAACCCGGGCGAAGCCGCGATCCTTGGCCTGGGAGCGGTGCGGACCATGCCGTGGGAGTACCGGGGCGAGGTGGCGCTCCGCCAGGTGCTCACGCTCAGCCTGTCCTTTGACCACCGCCTGGTGGACGGCGAGCAGGGATCCCGGTTCCTGGCTGATGTCGGCGCCATCATGGCTGAACCGGGAATGGTCCTTGCCATGGTGTAGCGGGGGGCTAGGTGTACTCAGCTAGGAGGCGGGGGCGCTGTCCACCATCAGGGCGGCTAGCGCCATCCGTTCCAGCAGGGGGCGGGCGACGCCGGCCGCCATGCGCCTGCCGTGGCTGCGGACCGAGTGCGGCGTGGAATTGATCAGGCCGAACGTGGCGTGCGCGCGCATCCGGAGTTCTGCGGCGTCGATGCCGGGGTGGACCTTGGCCAGGACGTCCACCCATACCTCCACATAGCTGCGCTGCAGGGTGCGCACCGCGGACTGGTCCTGCTCCGAGAGGTTGCTCAAGTCCCGGTCCTGCACCCGGATCACGTCCGGTTTGCCGAGCGCGAAATCCACCTGGAACTCCACCAATTGCCGGAGCGCAGCGAAGGGATCGGCGGTACCCTCCACCACCTGGCGGCCGCCGTCCAACAGATCCTGGCTCACGGTGACCAGCAGGTCTGCCAGCACTGCCTGCTTACCGGAAAAATGGCGATAGACGGCCGGACCGCTCACGCCGGCTGCCGCCCCCAGGTCCTCCAGCGACACCCGGTTGAAGCCGTTGACTGCGAACAGCGAAGCCGCGGCTGCCAGCAACGCCTGCCTTCGGTTCTCCTTGGCCTTGCCGCGCTGGGTTGTGGGCGTTTGGGTTGTAGGGGCTTGCGTTGCAGGAGCCGGCTGCACCGTATCGCTGTGCACTGTATCGCTGGGCACTTTTCCTCCTGGGGCCGACGCAGAGTCTACCAAGGGCAGGGCTGTGTTGGACATCACAGTTAATCGAGACTAACCTGAATTTCAGTTATTAGTCACTAACCGAGTTGGCGTCGCAGTCGGCCCGGTGCACCCAAGGATGGATCGTCGATGGAGACCCTGGCCACCCTGCTTGACCCGGCAAGCGAATCCTTCCGCGCCAACCGCGAAGCGCAGTCGGCGCTGGCGGAAGAGCTGCGGAAGAAGCTTGCGGACACCGCGCTGGGCGGCCCCCAGAAATCGCGGGACCGCCATGTTGCCCGGGGAAAGCTGCTGCCGCGGGACCGGATCGACCAACTCCTGGACGAGGGCAGTCCGTTCCTGGAAATCGCACCCCTTGCCGCAAACGGCATGTACAACGACGATGCCCCCGGCGCCGGAGTCATTGCCGGGATCGGTCTGGTGCACGGCAGGCAGGTGTTGGTCATTTCCAATGACGCCACCGTCAAGGGCGGCACCTATTACCCCATGACCGTCAAGAAGCACCTGCGTGCCCAGGAAATCGCGTTGGAAAACCGCCTGCCATGCGTCTACCTGGTCGATTCGGGCGGCGCGTTCCTCCCCAAGCAGGACGAGGTGTTCCCGGACAAGGAGCACTTTGGCCGGATCTTCTACAACCAGGCCCGGCTCTCCGCGGCCAAGATTCCGCAGATCGCTGCCGTGATGGGCTCCTGCACGGCCGGCGGCGCCTACGTCCCCGCCATGAGCGACGAAACTGTCATCGTCAGGAACCAGGGCACCATCTTCCTGGGCGGACCACCCCTGGTGAAAGCCGCCATCGGGGAGATCGTCACCGCTGAGGAACTAGGCGGCGGCGAGGTGCACTCCCGGATCTCCGGCGTGACGGACCACCTGGCCGAAAACGACGAACACGCCCTGCAGATCATCAGGGACATCGTTGCCACCCTGCCGCCCCCTGCCGCCCCCGCATGGCAGGTGGAACCCGCCGTTGAGCCCGCCGTGGACCCGGACGGGCTTTACGCCGTGCCCACTGACGTCAACGCCCCCTACGACGTCCATGAGGTGATCGCCCGGCTGGTGGACGGCAGCAGGTTCCACGAGTTCAAGAAGGACTACGGCACCACCCTGGTCACCGGATTTGCCCGCGTCCACGGGCACCCGGTGGGGATCGTGGCCAACAACGGCGTGCTGTTCAGCGAGTCCTCGCTCAAGGGCGCCCATTTCATCGAGCTGTGCGACCAGCGCGGCATTCCGCTGCTGTTCCTGCAGAACATCTCCGGCTTCATGGTGGGCAGGGACGCCGAACAGGGCGGTATCGCAAAAAACGGCGCCAAGATGGTGACGGCGGTTGCCACGGCCCGCGTGCCCAAACTGACAGTGGTGATCGGCGGTTCCTTCGGTGCCGGCAACTACTCGATGTGCGGCCGCGCCTACTCACCGAGGTTCCTGTGGATGTGGCCGGCGGCGCGGATCTCGGTGATGGGCGGCAACCAGGCCGCGAGCGTGCTGGCCACGGTGAAGCGGGACCAGTATGACGCCGCGGGCCAGGAATGGACCGCCGGCGACGAAGAAGCCTTCAAGGCGCCCATCCGCCAGCAGTATGAGGACCAAGGAAGTCCCTACTACTCCACCGCCCGGCTGTGGGACGACGCCGTCATCGACCCCGCCGATACGCGCACCGTACTGGGCCTGGCGCTCGACGTCGTCTCCCGCACCCCCTTGCCGGAGACCTCCTTCGGCCTTTTCCGGATGTGAGCCAGCAATGACCATGCAGACCAACACCGCCGCGCAGAGCAACATCGCTACTCAGTCCCCGGCAGCGCCCGGAGCCCTCAGCCCGGATGCCGCCGGGCAGCATGGCCTCCAGCCACTGTTCGGCACGGTCCTGGTGGCCAACCGCGGCGAAATCGCCTGCCGCGTTATCGGGACCTTGCGCCACCTGGGAATCCGGTCCGTCGCCGTGTACAGCGACGCCGACGCCGGCGCCCGCCACGTGAGCGAAGCTGACGCTGCCGTCCGGATCGGCCCTGCAGCGGCGGCCGAGAGCTACCTCAGCATCGACGCGATCATCGACGCGTGCCGGAAGTCGGGCGCCGAAGCCGTCCATCCGGGGTACGGGTTCCTCAGTGAAAACGTGGACTTCGCCCGGGCACTGGAGAAGGCCGGCATCACGTTCATCGGTCCGGGCGTGGAAGCACTGAACGTCATGGGCGACAAGATCCGTGCGAAGAACCATGTGGCCGGGTACGGGGTGCCCGTGGTCCCGGGCATTGCCAAGCCGGGCATGACGGACAGCGAACTGGTGGAGGCTGCTGGCGCCGTCGGCTATCCGCTCCTGATCAAGCCCTCCGCAGGCGGCGGCGGAAAAGGCATGCACGTGGTGGAAAAGCCGGCAGACCTGGCCGCTGCCCTGGCCACCGCACGGCGGGTGGCCAGCGCCGCGTTCGGTGACGACACCCTGTTCCTGGAGCGCCTGGTGACCACGCCGCGGCACATCGAAGTGCAGGTGCTGGCCGACAACCACGGCAACGTCATCCACCTGGGCGAGCGCGAGTGCTCCCTCCAGCGGCGGCACCAGAAAGTCATCGAGGAAGCACCGTCGCCCCTGCTGGAGGGCCTGCCAAACGGGCCGGAGGTGCGGGCACGGATCGGCGAAGCCGCGTGCAATGCCGCCCGCAGCGTGAACTACACCGGGGCGGGAACCGTGGAGTTCCTGGTCTCCGACGACGCGCCGGACGAGTTCTTCTTCATGGAGATGAACACGCGCCTGCAGGTGGAGCACCCGGTCACCGAGATGGTTACGGGCATCGACCTGGTGGAATGGCAGGTGCGGACCGCCGCCGGTGCCGAACTGACGCTGCGGCAGGCCGACGTCGAACTTTCCGGCCACGCCGTGGAGGCGCGCGTCTACGCCGAGGTGCCGGAGAAGAACTTCCTGCCGTCCACCGGGACGGTGCTCCTGCTGGACGAACTGGCCCCGGACACGGACGGCCGGGTGCGGGTGGATTCCTCCCTGACGGAAGGCCTGGAGCTCTCCGCCAATTACGACCCCATGATCTCCAAGGTGATTGCTTGGGGCGCAGACCGCGGAGCAGCCCTGGCGTCCCTGGACGGGGCGCTCGCCGGCTACACGGCGCTGGGCATCGAGACCAACGTCGAGTACCTCCGCCTCCTGCTCAACGACCCCGACGTCCGCGCCGGACACCTGGACACCGGCCTGATCGAACGGAAGCTCCCCGCGCTCGAGTTCCGCCGCATCGGGGAACCCGAACTGGTGGCCGCCGCGCTGTATGCCCTCACCCTGGAGGAAACTGACGGTGCCGGCTCCGACGGCGGGCCCTGGCAGGGCAGGAGCGGCTGGCGGCTGGGCGCCCCGGCCCCGCGGCGCATCAGCCTGGGAACGCCCGACGGCGGCGTGGCAACAGTGCTGGCCGGCGGCAGTCCCAACGGGGGAGAGCCTGCCGTGGTCGCCGTCGACGGCGGCCCGCAGCGCACAGCAACGCTGGAGGTAAAGGAGGGCGGAGCCATCCTCACCCTGGACAATGTGGCCCGGGAGTACCGGGTAGCCGCCTCACCGGGACCGCCCGCACGGTGCTTCCTCGGCAACGGCGGTTGGTCCTGCCGGCTTGAGGTCCTGACCCGGGAAGCGCGGCTGGAACGTGTGCTCGCAGCCGTCCAGCGCCAGGAAGGAGCCGCCGATCCCGAGGTGCGCTCGCCCATGACCGGAACAGTGGTGGCCGTCCCGGTGGGCGACGGGGACGAGGTCGAGGCAGGGGAGGTCCTGGTGTCCGTGGAGGCAATGAAGATGGAACACCATTTGGTTGCGCCGCTGGCAGGGACGGTCCACCTGGCGGCCCGCACCGGCGACCTGGTGAAGGCCGACCAGTTGCTGGCCACTGTCCACCCCCATCCCGCGGCTGCCGGGGCCGCATCCACTGACACAGAAACAGACGCAGAGACAGCTGCAATCGGCGAAGGAGCCTGACCATGACCGGTTTTGAACTCACCGAGGAATACCAGGACCTCAGCGACACCGTGCGCGACTTCGCGGACAATGTGGTGGCCCCCGTATCCGCCAAGCACGACGAAGAGCACAGCTTCCCCTATGAAGTGGTGAAGCAGATGGCGGAGATGGGCCTGTTCGGGCTGCCGTTCCCGGAAGAATACGGCGGCATGGGCGGCGACTATTTCGCCCTTGCCCTCGCGCTGGAACAACTTGGCCGCGTGGACCAGTCCGTCGCCATCACCCTGGAAGCCGGCGTATCCCTGGGCGCCATGCCCGTGTACCGCTTCGGCACCGAGGCGCAGAAACAGGAGTGGCTGCCCATGCTGGCGTCCGGCCAGGCGCTCGCCGGGTTCGGGCTCACCGAGCCGGAGGCAGGCTCGGACGCCGGCGGCACCAAGACCCATGCCAGGCGTGAGGACGGCAACTGGGTGATCAACGGCAACAAGGAGTTCATCACCAACTCCGGAACCGACATCACCCGCCTGGTCACCGTCACCGCCGTCACCGGCCAGCAGGAGCGCGAGGACGGCAGCATCAAGAAGGAAATCTCCACCATCCTGGTGCCCACGGACACGCCGGGTTTCAAGGCGGAGAAGCCGTACAACAAGGTGGGCTGGAACGCTTCCGATACCCACCCGCTCACCCTGAAGGATGTCCGGGTGCCGGAGGAAAACCTGCTGGGAGCCGAGGGACGCGGCTACGCGAACTTCCTCTCCATCCTGGATGAGGGCCGGATCGCCATCGCCGCCTTGGCAACGGGCGCTGCCCAGGGCTGCGTGGACCTGTCCGTGCGGTATGCCCGCGAGCGCCGGGCGTTCGGCCACGAAATCGGCAAGTACCAGGCGGTCTCCTTCAAGATCGCACGGATGGAGGCGCGCGCCCACACCGCCCGGCTGGCCTACTACGACGCCGCCGCCCGGATGCTGGCCGGGAAGCCGTTCAAGACCCAGGCGGCCATCGCTAAGATGGTCGCAGGCGAGGCGGCCATGGACAACGCGCGGGATGCCACCCAGGTATTCGGCGGCTATGGCTTCATCAACGAGTTCACTGTGGCACGCCAC
>Ga0308169_10003985_pt1 | contig 14018 bp, 16 predicted proteins | sample PhyBR1_2_FD_202139 | JGI IMG/M metagenome (GOLD analysis project Ga0308169, IMG submission 202139) | Phyllosphere microbial communities from UC Gill Tract Community Farm, Albany, California, United States - DLSLSB.R1 | ecosystem: Host-associated > Plants > Phyllosphere > Unclassified | place...
CGTTGCGGCCGCCCACGACGCCTCGGTCGCGTCCGTCGCGCTCGCCTGGCTCGCGGCGCAGCCGACCATCACCGCGCCGATCGCAAGCGCCCGCACGACCGATCAGCTGCCGGACCTCCTCGCGTCCGTCTCGCTCGAGTTGACGCCTGACGAGCTCGACTCGCTCGACGGCGCTTCGACGGCTGCGAAGGCCGCCTGAGCCCCTGCGCCGAGGGCGGGAGCGGAGCCGCACTGTGTGTCGCCCCTGGTACGGAGCACGCCGCGCCAGATGGTATCCTCGTACGGTTGCCGAAAACGGCCGGCCCTCGCGCCGGCGGCGGCTCCGCCCCCTTAGCTCATTGGTAGAGCACTTCCTTGGTAAGGAAGAGGTAGTGGGTCCGATTCCCACAGGGGGCTCCGTCTCCCGCCACGCGACCTGTCGCACGGCGAGGGATGCGATGGCGGGGTAGCTCAGGTGGTTAGAGCACACGGCTCATAATCGTGGTGTCGCGGGTTCGAGTCCCGCTCCCGCTACAAGCCTTATAAACACTGGGAACGGCGGCTGTCGAACAGCCGCCGTTCTTTCGTTTCTCGGGCAATTTGGACACAATTTGGACACACTCCAAATCACCGAGGGTCGCTTCGATCGGTCGTAGTCACCCAATCGGGCTGTGGGCGAGGCGGTATGGCGAGGTCGTCGAGCGCCGCAGAGGCGGCTTCGTCGAGCCGGTGTGCCACGTCGTCGAGGTCATCGTTGAAGAGGTCGGCGTAGACGTCGAGCGTCATTGCGGCGGAGGCGTGCCCGAGCATGCGTTGCACCGCCTTGACGTTGGCGCCCGCCGAGACAGCGAGGCTTGCCGTCGTGTGTCGCAGGTCGTGAATGGTCATCGGAGGCAGCTCCGCCGCTACCAACGCTTTGTCGAACCACGAGTTCTGACGGATGGTCGGCGTGGTTTGGTGCTCGCCGAACCTCCCGGGGAAGACGAGCTCGGTTTCGGTCTTGCCGTGGGTGGCGTCGCGGAGCGCTCTGTCAAGGAGGGCGGGAAAGGGAACGCTGCGGCGTTTGTGGGTCTTGGGTGATCCGACGATCACCTCGCCGCGAACGAAGACCGCATTCTCGACGATGTGCAGCCGTCGCCGAGTGAGGTCGATGTCCTTCACCCGGAGTGCTGAGGCTTCGCCCCAGCGCACGCCCGTGTATCCGAGCAGGAGGATGAGTGTTCCGTTCGCACCGCATGCCCGGGCAAGTCGATGCAGTTGCTGGTGTGTGAGGTAGCAGTGCTCTTTGGACACCTTCTTGGGCAGTGAGACTCCGCGTGCCGGGTTGGAAGCGAGTCGATGGTCGCGCACCGCCACATCGAGAATGCCAGCCAGGATCCCGTAGCACCGGTGAACCAGTGCTGGTGACTTAGCCTTGCCGAAGCGTTCTCCGCCCGCGCTGAGTCCAGAGACCCACTGTTGGACGTCGCTGTGCCGAATCTCGCCGATCGCGCGTGTGCCCCAGGCCGGGCGGACGTGCAGCCGCCACGCAGACTCGACCACTGCGACCGATGACGGCTTGAGGTGGGTTTGCGCGGTCATCCACTGCTCGCCCAGTTCACCGATCGTGGCGCGAGCGTCGGCCGCGTCGATATAGTCTCCGCGGGACTTCTTGACCTCGACAGACGCGAGGTACAGTTCCGCGTCCCGCTTGGTGCGAAAACCGCGCTTGTTCGCTTGGCTGTGGTCGGGTTTCCGGTAGCGCACTCGATAGCGGCGCCCCCTCGCGGACTCATAAGCTTCGATGCTTCCCATGGGGTCCTCCGCTCAGGCCGAATTGCCGCGCTCGTCGCGGCTTACACCCTTGGCATTTCCTCGATGTTGGTTAGGCCGGCGGTGGCGAGCAGAGCTGCGACATCGGCGGCGTCTTTTGCGATCCGATAGATGCGCTTTTCAACGTCAGCATTTGCTCCGATCAGGTCAGGATCTCCGGAGGCCTTCTGGGACGCGAGCACGATTCTTAGCCGATTGAGCTCGCGTCGAAGGGTTCCGAGTTCCCGCAATGAGTTGAGCAGCGCAATGTCGGAGCGTTCGGACGCGTGACGCGGTCGATATGTGCTGGCTGGTGTCGCGGACAGCCAGCAGTCGAACTCGGCGGCACTCATTCCGTCGAAGTCGGCACTGAGGTTGGGCAGGTCGAGCGCGGAGTCGGGTGCCCCCATCGGGGCCAGCAGCATGCTCACCGGAACGTTCAGCCCGCGGGCGATGTTGAGTAGCTGGCTGACGCTGATGTCGGCCTTCCTGCCTGACTCGATGTTCTCCAGGATCGCTTCGGTCACGTTGCCCCCGGGGATCGCCTCAGCGAGGTCCGCGGTGGTGCGAAAGCCGCGCGCCCTCCGCGCCAATCTGATGCGTACGCCGATGCCCAATTCGGTCCGAAAGTCTGCCATTTCAACAGCCTAGCGTGCCGTCCGTTGTCAAGCTAGCGAAAATGCGCTACCGTTTCTGTAACAACTCAAAAGCTCCTAGGTTGTCGAAACGGAGGAGATACGATGACTGGAGAATTCATACAGCCAGCTGAAGTGGTCGAGCTGACTGGGCTGTCCATCGCAGCACTCGCCCAGCTGCGTTATCACGGCAAGGGGCCGCGCTTCTACAAGCCGACACCGCGAACCGTCCTCTATAAGCGGGCGGAGGTGTTGGCATGGCTGGAAGCGAGCGCCCAGACGAAGACCGGAGTGTACGCATAGCCGACCAGGCGCAGGTCGCTCCCGGCGTCATCCAGGACTTCGTCGACGGCTACATTGTGCCGGTCGACCCGATGGATGATCTGCGCTGCGAGAGCTGTCAGTAGAACCAGACTTCCACCCCGGCGCGTCGCCACGTCTCGCACCCCTGTTCGGGGGTAGCGTGCGGCACCAAATGGAGCGGCCGATCCTTACCCTCTTCGCCGTGGCGCACGACTCACAGACCGAGTCCGGGCGGCGGTGACGCATCGTGGCTGAGACTCCCGAACTGCAGAGTCCCCCTCGCCACTCCATCTCTCGAACCGGGCACGCCGCCCACCTGAATCCCCGGCGTGATCCCGGTTCACCGTCCTCACTCATTCTGTGCTGGCGCACATCAAGGCGCGCCGGCGCACCGCACTAACGGGTCCTCCCGACCCGAACCCGATCCTTCACACAAGCCACCTCCGCACAAGGAAGGTAGTGATCTCGTGGCTGAAGGAATCCAACTCCGCACGCATGCGGATGCTCGACTGACGGAGTTGCTCCGCGAAGTCGACACGCTGCTGCCGTACGTCCGCTTTCAACTACGCGGCTGGCCAAGTGAAGTCGACGCCGTCTTACAGCTCGCCCGCGAAACGGTCTGGCATCGAAGCTCGCTGTACGACCCCGAGCGCGGGTCGCCACACGCTTTCGTGTTCGGCATCACCCGCCATGTCGTACTCAGAGAAGTTGAGAGGAAGCACGTCGTCATGGACGACGTTCCAGACGACGTCGCGTCCGATACGGACATCGACCCCTTAGATGCACTAATCCGTCGCTTCGACGCCCACCGGTGGATGGTGCTGGTCGCCGACTTCGTCGGTCAATCCGACTGGCAAGTGATGAGCGACCTCAGCCTTGCCAACGGCGACGCCGACCGGGTGGCGGAGGCCCATCAGATGTCCAAACGCGGTCTCCGCTCGGTGCATGACCGGGTGTGCCAGACCACCCGAACTGTGCTCGCCGCCCTCGCGGCCGCGGACGCCGGACTACCACTGACCGGGTCCGTGATCGTGTCCTGCGTCCCCGAGGTCGGTGGCTTCCGGGAGGTCGCGGAGATGATCGGCGAGGACGCCAACATCATCGCCGCGACCCTCCACATCCACCCCGGCTCTGCGCGGGCGCGTGTAGCGACAGCGAAGCTGCTGATGATCGCCCGTATCGTCCTCGAGCAGGAGGCTGCCGCATGATCAGCGCGAGCACAGCGGCAGCTCACGTGGTTACGCATCCGAAGACGCTCCGGAACCTTCTGATCGTCGCCGCTGTCATGGTCTTCGTCGTCCCGGTCGCGCTGGTTGCGGTGCCGGTCACGTTGGTGCTCGCGATGGGAGCCAACGGGTTTGGCGGTGGCGGGGGAGTGTGCGGCGGATCCGCGCCATCGGTGGATGCGGGTAGCACTGTCGATGGGTACGGCCCGGAGCAGTTGAAGATCGCTGCGACGATCGTCACCGTCGGCCAGCAGATGAGCGTGCCCCCGCACGGACTGACGTTGGCGCTGATGGTCGCCATCGGCGAGTCCGGACTTCGCAACCTCGACCATGGCGACGCGGTCGACAACACCACCATCGGTGTCTTCCAGCAGGGCACCAGTTACGGCACCCGGGCGCAACGGATGGACCCGGCGACCGCGGCTGCCGCGTTCTACACGCGGATGCTGCGGGTCCCGGACTGGCAGACCGCGGCTCCCACCCTGGTCGCACACGCGGTCCAGATCAACGCGGACCCGAACCACTACGCCCCATTCTGGGAGCCCGCAGCACAGGTCCTCGCCGCCTTAACCGGAGTCAGCGCCGGGACGTGCCAGATCCCAGCAGATGCTCGCGCGGCGGCGACAGTCCTGGTGGGGGCGATCCAAGCGAACAAGCTCAACTTCCTCGAGGCCCGCTACCAACAGCAAATCCTCAACATGGCCGACGGCACGGCACCACCGGACTGCACCATCGACCCCCATGTCCTGCAACTAATTGTCGTGGCCGTCCAGGCCTTCCAGCAGGTGGGGGTCAGCGACCTCAACCGGCGCTGCACCGGCACGACGCCCGGCGCCGGCACGGCATCAGCGCACTGGAAGGGCAAGGCGGTCGATTTCTACGCCATCAACCGGCAGTCGTTGACGGGTGCCGACACTCTCTCGGTTCAGCTCATCCACGCGCTGGATCCGTATGCCCCGCACGGCTCATCGGTCGGTCAAAGCGACTGCCGCGCCCGCGCCAACGTTTCCTTAGGCACCCTGCTCAACATCACCAGTGCTTTCCCCGACAGCTGCAACCACCAGCACATCCAGGTGCCCTGAACCGGCAGATCCCGAAGATGCGCGCCAAGAACCGTCCCGAACCGGAAGTTCCAAGTGAAGGGCACACACGAAACCGAGGTGAAGTGAAATGAACAAGAAACTGATCGTATTCGCGGCCCTCCTGCCATGCCTGACCCTGGTCGGCTGCGCCGCCGCAGCCCCGGCACGAAACCCGTCCTTCACGGCTGTCGCACCGGCCAAGGCGACACCGACTCCGTCCTCGGACGCAATGCCGGCCGCATCGGGCATCGTTAGCAGCGTCTGGGTCGATGTATACCCGGGCGTCACCTTCAAGTCCAAGCACGGGTGTCGCTGCACCCTTCCCGACTCGTCCCAGGAACTCTTCCCGGCAGGAAGCCCCGTGCTTCTGCTCAAGGTGACGATGACCGGCAAATGGATCCCCTCACAGGGAAACCAAGACTTCCAAGACATCACGGGCGCAAGCGTCACAGGCGCCCAGTTCGACGGGCGACCAGAGCCAGCCGTTCTCGACAAGCCGGACGGTCCAGCAGCCGCCACGGCCGCACGCCTCGCCTGGCTACCAGCCGGCCTCTTCGCTGATCAGACCAGGTGGACGATACCCAACGAGAAGAGCCGCTCGTTCGCTGTCGCCTACTACCTGCCCCGCGGTGTCGATCAGCTCGAGCTCACGGTCAACGTGCCGTCCGAAGGCATGGCCAACGTGCTCACCGTGCCGCTTCCTGCGTCCGCCGTCGAGGCAAGCAACGGCAAAGGCGAGTGACCGATATGGATCTGCTACCAAGCATCCTCGGGCTTATCGGGCTGGCCTGTCTCACCGTGCTGGGCATCGGAGTTTCCGGCTACCTCGCCGCACGACGAATGAACGAAACGGACCACACCAAAGCGTCGACCGACCCCACAGAAGGAGATACCAAATCATGAACGCACTCAGCGAAGCCCTTGCCACCGCACACTCGCGCACGGTCGCCGTCCTGACGGTGAGCAACCCGTCGCCGGATTTCTCCGGCCCAGGCGTCGGCGCTCTCCAGTCGATCGCGAACGTCGTGTTCGCCATTGTCCTCACCCTCGGCGTGATCGGCGGTCTGATCGCCGCCGGGTTCATCGTCGTCGGCCACATCTCCAGCAACGGACGGGTTCAGAAGATGGGCATCGTCGGTGTCGTCAGCTGTGTGGCAGGAGTCGCTGTCGCTGCTGGCATCGCAGGGCTGATCAACTGGGGTCAGTCACTCCACGTGGCGTGACATGATGCTTGTTCTCGCCGCGCCGCCGGATCCGTTCTCGCCGAACTACGGCTGCTTCATCTCTGACTTTGGCTGCCAAGCTTCGCAGACGATCGCCCAGTTCATGGGATCCACGATCCGCAACCTCGGCGACTTCATCGCCACCATGATCGCCGGGTCATTCAATACGAACATCGACGCGGGCAGCTGGGAGATCGCCCACTCGCAGTTCCTGTTCTGGCTCGCAGTCACCGCCCCGATCATCCTCATCGTCGCCCTGGTGCAAATCGGGATCGCGATGATCCTGCAGGACTGGGCACGCATCGGCCGCACCGCCGCCGGCGCCGCCCTCGCCATCCCCTTCTCCGTGATCTGTGTGTGGGGAACGCAGAAGGCGTCCGGGATCACCGACGATGTGACGCAATCACTCACCACCGCCGTTCAAGGCGGCGACCTCAGCCAAAGTCTGCTCCGAGTGGTCGGGCTGTTCGACGCCCCCAAACAAATCAACGGGGCGGCGATGAAGACCATGCAGTTCTCACACGAAGGCGTGATCTTCGGTATGGCCACCCAGGGCGCTCAAGGGCCCGGTGCAGTCGGCGAATACGTCATGGCCGTACTAGTGGTCGGGCTGACGATGATCGCCTCCCTGTTCCTGTTCATCGCCATGTCCATCCGCGAATTCGGCCTCCTCGCGCTGGCGGCGATGGCCCCCGTCGGATTGATGATGATCGGCCAACCCAAACTCAGCGCCTGGGCAAACCGCTGGATCAACCTGACTGTCGGACTCCTGATCGCGAAACCGCTGGCCGCTGGCGTCGTCTTGCTCGCCGTCGAGTTGACCAAAGCCAGTCTCAGCATCGGGGTTATCCTCGTCGCCGCTGGCGCCGTGATCGCTGCGTCGTTCTCCCCGTTGTGGGCGACGAAGCTCGTGTCCTTTGCCGGGGCCGAAGTGGGCACTGCCCTACATCACCGCTTCTCCGTGCGCGACCAGTTCTCGCGCGTCAACACCGCCGCCGCGCCCGTTCGCTCCGCGGCACGCGTCATCAAAGTTGGGAAATAGTTCATGACCACCTTCACCGCCGACCAACTGATCACCGACGAAGGAGCACCCCGAGTCCGCTTTGCCGCCCGCGAGCGGCGCGGAATCTTCCTCGGCCTCACCTTCCTCCAGCTCGTCGTCATCGGCGGCGCCATCGCCATCCTGCTGGCAACGCTGTTCATCAACCCGAACGCCCTTTGGGTGATGCTCCCGCTAATCGCTCTGATCGTGTTCCTCGCCCTCGCCACCTACCGGCGCGAACCAGTACTCGTGATCGCAGCACAGGCCGCCCGGTACGCATACCGCTGCATCGCAGGCCAAACGGTCTTCCGCCGCGACGTCTGGTTGCGGGTCGCCACCGCATCCCTGAACGTCGGCCACGCGCACGTTGCGGCGGTCACACCCACTGTCACCTCGAAGTTCCTGCTTCCCGGCGCACTGGGTGATGTGCAAATCGTCCAGATCCCCAGTGCGGGCGCGTTCATCTACAACGCTCACGGCCGCCTCGCCTCCATCACCGTGCGCGTCGGATCACGCGCGTGGGCACTCCGCGACAAGGGCGCCCAGGAAGCCGCCTACGACGGGTTCGTCGAATGGCTCAGCTCGCTGGAAAACCTGCCCGGCGTGCGAGAAACCACCATCCGCATCCGCGTCGACCGAGCCTCCTCCAACGAGCTCCGCGACTACCTCACCGCCCGAGAAGGCGAACACGCCCCACAGATCAGCCCGGAACTTCGACAGCAGTACTGGGACCTGACCCAAGCCGCATCCAAGCGGTCGATGGGATTCACCAACTACGTCACCCTCACCTTCGACACCGGTGCGCTCAACGGGCCGATCCGCGACGCGGGCAAGGGACTCACCGGTCTCGCGGCCGTGCTCAAGGAGCGCGTGGCAGGTATCGAGACCTCGATGGAGCACGCCCGCCTCACACCCGCCGGATGGCTGACCTCCGACGATCTGGACGAGCTGCTTGCGCTCTCCGCCGACCCCGTCTCGGCAGCGACCCGGCGCGAGCAGGACGCCACCCTAGAGCCGCAGTCCGCACCGCCCGTGATGGGAATCGACGAGGGCTGGGACGCGATGCGCGTCGATGAGTCCTGGCACCAGACCTTCTGGGTCGCGGAATGGCCCCGCACCGACGTGCGCACCGGGTTCCTCGAGCCCCTCCTCTACGCCGGCGACGCAACCCGGGTGATCACGCTGCAGGTGCGGCCCGTTGCCACGCACAAAGCGCTGGCCCAGCTCAACCGCGCCCAGTCCGACATGGAAACCGCCGCCACCATCCGGATGAAGCTATCCTCCCGGATCCCGCTCACCCACCTGCGCGAGGAGGAGGACCTGGCGGTCCGCGAGCATGACCTCGTCGACGGGTTCGGGGACGTGCAGTACCGAGGGTTCGTCACCATCTCCGCCGAGTCCAAAGACGCCCTGGCAAAGGCCCGAACCGACATCGAGCAGGCCTCTCACCCGGCCCGGCTGGTTCTGGCGTCCATGTCCGGGCAGCAAGCCGCCGGATTCGTCACCGGTGCTCTGCCCGTGCCGCTGGAAGGGGAGTGACGACGATGAAGCCCAACAGGGTGATCGGCCGAATCCCTGCGAACGAGAAGCCCAGCGCCAACGGTAGGCACCATCAGATCATCGACCCGGAGAAGAACTCGTCGTGGAAGATCCAGTCCGCGGAACTGCCCGCGTCGAAGATGCCGGCGTGGGGATGGAAGCAGCCGCACAATCTGCGTGGCCCATTACGCGCCACCCCGCCCGCACATCGCTGCAGCTCGAAGGTGCTGGGTGGTGCGTACCCGTTCCTGGCCGAGACCGGGGACATCCTGACCGGTGCGTACATCGGCGAGAACCTGCTCTCGCGTGCCCCGTTCTGCTTCGACCCCTGGGACGCGTACTCCGCCGAAGCCGTCCGCTCCCACTCCGTCGCCATCCTCGGGGTAAAGGGGACCGGCAAATCGATGCTCGCCAAGTCCTGGTCTTCTCGGCTGGCGAGGCTGGGTCGGAAGGTCGCGGTCCCGCACGATCCGAACGGAGAGTGGGTGCGCGTCGCCGCCTACGTCGGCGGCACCTCCATCTCCGTCGGTCCCGGCAAGGCCGCCCGCATCAACCTCCTCGACGAAGGACCGCGCGACGGGTCGTTCTCGGATGAGGACTGGAACCAGAACGTCCTCCAGTACCGGCGGGCGACGGTGAAGACAATCATCCGCCGGCTCCGCGAAGGCGGAAACCTGGAACCGGTCGAGCACACCGCCCTCGATGTCGCCCTCGACACCCTCCGCGGTCAATCGACCGTCACGATCACGCACGTCTACAACCGGCTCGTTGACCCCAACAATGATCTACCGGTCGAAGTCGCGGACGCCGGCCACCGGCTGGCCCATTCACTGCGCCGGATGGTCTCGGGAGATCTCACCGGATTCTTCGACGGACCCTCCACTGTCCGCTTCGACGCCGACTCCCCGATGATGGTCGTCGACACCTCCGCCCTGAAGGGTGCATCGCCAGAAGCGCAGGCTTTGGCCCGGTTGGCTACGGCGAACTGGATCCGCCGCGCTAGCCTCGGCGCGAATCGGCAGGCCCGGGTCATCATCCATGAAGAGGCCGCCGTCGAGCTCCTCAACGACGTCTCCGGCGGCGACGGGCTCGCCGACCGCGTCGAAGACGAGAAAGTCGCCCGGCACCTCGGCACCAGCAACTGGTACCTCCTGCACCGGGTAGCCGACCTGGACGCGCTCGGCGATCGCAACAGCGCGCTTCACTCCCGTGCTCTCGGCCTCCTGGCGGACTGCGAGACCCGCATCTCCTACGCCCAGCACTCGGGGGAGATCGCCCGGTCTCGGGAGATCCTGGGCTGGAACGACACCCAGGCGGACCTCGTCCGGAAGCTCCATAAGGGCGAAGGTCTCTGGCAGATCGGGCAAGACCGGGTCGCAAAGGTGCGCAACATCTGCACCGATTACGAACTCGGGGTCTTCCGCACCGACACCATGGGTGGTGAGCGAGCATGAGAAACGACCACTCGTCCTGGACCCGCATCGCCCTCTACAGCCTGTTCGCTGTTGTGGTCGCTGGGGCCCTGACGACCGGGATCGCTGGTGCGACCATCACGGTGACCTGCGACGGTGGCGGTCAGCCTGAAAGCGTCTTCGCCGGCATTCAGCTAGCGATGAGTGGTGACCCGGGCGGCTTCGCCCTGGAGCCGCGATGCACCGCACCGGTGACATTGATCCGCGTGCTCGACATCGTCGCCGCGTTCCTACTTCTCGTCGCTGTCGGAGCGGCCGTGGTCTGGTGGCTTCGGTACCGCCAATCCGACCGGCATTTCATCCACGAGCTGCGCGGACGCGACGGACTCGCTAAGCCCGGCGAAGTCCGCCAGCACACCTCCGCCCGCACCGCCCTGCGCCGCGCCAAGACCCTGCGGCCCTCACTAGCCCACCCGGCAGCGTCGGCCGCGGGATGGAAGGTCGGCAGCGCCCACGGGCAGGACGTCTACGTCTCGATCGAGGACTCGATCGTCGTCGAGGGAGCACCCCGGTCCGGCAAGGGGTACCGGTTCATCATCAACGCCATCCTCGACTGGGACGGCCCCCTGATCACCACCTCCACCCGCAACGACAACCTCTCCGCCACCATGCGCGAACGCGCCCGGATCGGCGACGTCACGGTGTTCGACCCGCAGGAGCTCACCGGCGTCCGCTCGGCGCTGCGGATCTCACCGGTCACCGGGTGCGAGGACCCCCTCATCGCTGATCAGCGAGGCCAGGCGATCGTCGCCGGCACCGCCCTCGGCGTATCCAAGACGAACCAGGAATGGGCGCAGGTGTCCTCCTCCGTGCTGTCCCGGCTTCTGCACGCGGCTGCCGTTTCCGGGCGAGGGATTGACGCTCTGGCGCGGTGGGGTTCCAACCCGCGGCTCGCTCTGGAAGCGGTCGGGGTGCTCGCCAACCAGGGGACACCGGGATGGTCCGAGGACTTGGACGCGATCATCAACGGCGACGAGAAGCTCCTCGCCAACTCCTGGTTCGGAGTATTCGGTGCCCTGCGCCCACTATCCATCCCCGCCATACGGAAGGCAATGACGCCAAGCCCGGGGGAGCAGTTCGATCTCGACGCGTTCCTCGCCGGTCCCAACAGCCTCTATCTCGTCGGCACCGGTGCTGGTGCCGGTTCCGTCGGTGGGTTTCTCGGCGCGATCCTTGACGACATTGTCGAGACCGCCCGCCGCAAAGCCCTCGCCTCACCCGGCTCCCGCCTCGACCCTCCGCTCGCGCTGATCCTGGACGAAATCGCCAACATGTTCTCCTGGCCAGCGTTACCGCGGATCATGGCCGACGGCGGCGGTATCGGCATCTCCACCGTCGTCGTCCTGCAGGCGCTCTCGCAGGCGGAGACCGCGTGGTCACGGTCGGAGGCCGACACCATCTGGTCGGCGGCCACCGCGAAACTGCTCCTCGGCGGAGCGTCCGATGTCGACCACCTCCGCGACATCGAATCCCTCCTCGGACTCCGCCGCATTCGGAACACCGGGCACTCGTACAACGACAACGGATCCTCCACGAACGTGCAGAACGAGAAGGTGCCGGTGATGACGATCGACGAGATCCGCCGCATGCCCGAAACCGTCGGGCTCCTCGCCTACCGGAACCGGCGCGGCATCCTGCTCGACCTTCGCGGCTGGACCGACCGCGACGACGCCCGCCAGGTGAGCGCCGGGAAGAAGCTCACTGAGCTCGACCAGCAGGTGGTCTTTGCAGAGCAGTATCAAGCCGCGCTCGATCGCCGGGGATCAGCGGGGGAGGGCAACTGATGTCGAACCGTCGCCGTTCCGCCCGGGACAACAGCTATCGCGCCCAGTACCTGCACTCCGTCGCATGGTTCGCCCGCCGCGACCGCTGGTTCGCTGAGGAACAGGCCCCCGGTGGAGACGCGCGCTGCGCGCTCTGCCTCGGCGCGGGTGACTCGCGCTCCCTGGAGCTGCACCATCTCGACTACCGCGGCGTCACCCAAACCCCACACGGCTGGGCGGCGCACGAGCAGCACCAAGACCTGATCGCGCTGCACCCGCGCTGCCACGAATACGTCCACCAACTGATCGACCGCGATCGTGTGTTCTCGGGATTCGTTTCCCGCCGCACCGCGTCGCTCCAGGCAATCGCCCGGCTCCAGGCCAAGATCGCCCACTACATCGAAGCCGCACTGGAACAGCAGTGACCGACGACACCCCACTCGATGACCTCGTCGCCTCCCTCGCCGAACGATGGGACGACCAGCCCCCTCGGCAAAGCCCTGGCATGCTCGGCATCCGCGTCATCAACTGGCGCACCATCGCCGACGCCGACGCACCCGAGGTCTGGACCGACCTGCGCGACTGGGTGACCTGGCTCATTCACCGGTACAACCTCCCCACCCGCAAGATCCCACCATGCTGGTACAAACACGGCGCCCTCGTTGAAGAACTCTCCGCCCTCCACACCGCCTGGCTCGTCTCCTACGACAGCCTCGACGCCGGCTACGGACCCATCGGCTGGCACGAACGCCTCGCCGTCGCCATCCCACGCCTCGCCACTTGGTACAACGGCGAATGCCACAACGGCCACACCGAACTCCCACAAATAGGCGACGACACCGTGCCCGCCGACTGGGCCGACTGGATCAGCCACGCCGGCCCCTGATCGAACGGCCGTCTTGCGCGCTGTTTGAGCGCTTATTTCGTCGTCGAACCGGAAGTTCTAAGTGAAAGCGACCCGAGCAGCGGGCGCAGATCGAAAGGAAGAGAACGATGAGCACACGAGTCCCCATCAGCATCGAAGGCAACCTCGTCGCCGACCCCGACTACGGCGAATCCCAGAACGGCACCAAGTTCGCCAAGTTCACCGTCGCCGTCACCGACCGCAAGCAGGTCGAGGGCAAATGGGTCGACGGCGACACCCAGTACCACCGCACCACCGTCTTCGGCCGCACCGCCGAGAACGTCCGCGCCAGCCTCGCCAAAGGCGACACCGTCATCGTCAACGGCAACCTCGAGTTCCGACACTGGACCGACCAGGCCACCGGCGAACCCCGAGCCGCCACCGAAGTCGTCGCTGATGCGGTCGGGCCCTCCCTCCGCTACACCACCGCGGAAGTCACCCACCGCTCCCCAAAACCTGACGGCCCGGACGCCACCACGACCGGGCCCGTCTCGACCCGAGTGGCGCAATCGGAGACGGCATCGCTCGCATAACGCGCGACCGAAGGGGCTTGCGAACGAACGCGAGCCCCTTCGGGATCATCCGAAGCGTGGCCTACCGCAGGGCCTCACGGTGAAGGGCATCTCAGTCTCCAAAGGCATGGCGCACGTCCGCAGCGATTCCCGAGCGCTTTGAGCCAGGCGTCAATCCCGGGGCCCATCCCGTTGGCGGTCGTCACCCCTAGGCATCTGTTGATGCCAAGGGACGGCTGGACGCGAATAAGGGCCCGGCGGAAAGCCGGGCCCTTATTCGTGCGGTATACAACCGGCGCGTGTTCTTCTTGTGCGTGCTGTAGCTGCGGGGGGTATCCCTGTGCCGCCCAGCGCAGACCGCTGTGGCGCGAACGCTAGAACTTGGGGCTGGACTGCCCTTGCTGGAACCCAGGCTTGCCCTCCCGCCGCGCTACTTTTCGCGCGGCGGGGGGACAGGCTTGGGTTTTGCGCCCTCCTTTATGACCGGGACGACTTTCGGCATCGGAGGCGGGGGAGGTGGGGTCTTGGGTGCTTTCGAACCCTGGTT
>Ga0308169_10003986_pt1 | contig 14014 bp, 13 predicted proteins | sample PhyBR1_2_FD_202139 | JGI IMG/M metagenome (GOLD analysis project Ga0308169, IMG submission 202139) | Phyllosphere microbial communities from UC Gill Tract Community Farm, Albany, California, United States - DLSLSB.R1 | ecosystem: Host-associated > Plants > Phyllosphere > Unclassified | place...
TGAAAAAATCGCCATGGCTGCGTTGCATCGTCTCGCCGTACCCGCGTACTGTCTTCGACGATGCGCCTTGCCCTGACGATTTTTTCACACGCTCTACGTACCGCGGGACGCATCCTTCTCGACCGTGCTCAGGTCTTCGCGGCGGCCGCCAGCTCGGCGTGGGAGCGCCGCTCGATCGCGCGCACCACCAGTCCCCGCAAATCGTTCAGCAGCGAAAACTCCGTCTGGCTCAGGCTGATGCTCGGGAAGGTATCGTCCCAGTCGCCATAGATGAAGCCGACCGGCTGGCCGTTCAGGCACAGCGGAATCACGACGAAGCAGCGCGCCTCGGACAGCGTGCCGCGCCACCAGCCGGGCAGCTTGGCGGCGAATTTCGGGTCGCGCGCGTTCTCGATGAAGATCACGCGGTCGCTGGTGAGGGCCGCATGGAACACGTCCGCCTCGTAGGCGTCGTCGAACGCCAGGTTCGGGATCAGGGCCTTGGCGCCTTCGCCGAAGCCCATGCGCGCCAGGTACTTGCCCTCGCGCCGGTTGCGCAGGAAAGCAAAGGCGCGCGTAAACGACAGGCCCTGGAAGATCGTCTCGAGGGCCATCGACATCATCTGGCCCGGGTTGACGGCGACGCCGGCGTCGCGCATGTCGGCCGCGCCGCTCATCAGGATCCGGTTGCCGGCCTCGCGCTTGCGCGCCACCTTTTCCACCTTCGCCTGCTTTTCCTGCGGCTTGGCCAGCGGTGCGATCGAGAGGTCCGCCTGCGCTTCGGTCTTTGCCTTGTCGATCGCGGCCAGCATCCGTTCCGGCGCCACGCCCAGCATCGGCGCGAAGGCCTCGGCGAGCGCCGCCACCTGCGCGGCGCCGGCTTCGTCGTTGTTCCAGAGCGAGCTGGCGCAACGGGTCGACATGGTGCCGAGCGCGGCCAGCCAGTCGTCGTGCCCGAAGCCTTCGTCGCGCTCGCCCGGTTCCAGCGTGCGCATGCCCGCCACCAGGTTGCGCGGCAGGCCCCAGTGCTCGGCCGTGGCGCGGCCCAGGGCTTCGAGCGGGATGCCGAGCACCGCCTCGGCGGCGGCGTCTTCGCAGCCGGCGCCGGCGATGTCCTGCATCCGCGCCCAGCGTTCGGGCATGTAGAAGGTCACCATCATGCGGCCCAGCGAATGCAGGATCGAGCAGACCACGGCTTCCTCGGGGTCGCGCGTGGCGGCGCTGGCGGCCACCTGGTGGGCCACCATCCCGGCCAGCACGGCCTTTTCCATCTCGACGTGGGCGAGGGCCGAATCGGGCGTGCTTTTCGCCAGCTCCTCGATCAGTTTCAGCCCCAGCGCCAGGTGGCCGATCGCTTCGGTGCCGAGCACCAGAACCGCTTTCGACACCGTGTTGATGCGCTGCCCGAAAGCCGAATACATGCCGCTGTTGGCCAGGCGCAAGACCTTCTGGGTCAGGACCGGGTCCGACAGCACGGTCTGCGTCATCGAGAATTCGCGCTCGTCCTCGCCGCGCATCGAGGCCAGGATGGCATTGATGGCGCGCGTGAAGCCGGGCATGTCGCCCTGGCGCCGCGTGCGCTCCCACAGCAGTGAAAGCGTCGCGTCGGCCGTGGGCGCGCGGTCGTGGGAAGCGGGAGCGGTCATGGTGTCCTGGCCTGGCGGTCTGGCGGCAGCAAAGCGGTGTAATGGTTGTCGTGCAGGGCGGCGAGGGCGACGTGGGCCGGCATCGGTTTGCCGGTCAGGTAACCCTGGATGTAGCGGCAGTCGCGCTGCTGGAGCCAGCCCAGCTGCTCTTCGGTCTCGACGCCTTCGGCCACCACCGACAAGTCGAGGTGGCGCGCCATGTCGAGCACGGCGCTGCAGATCGCCGCTTCCTTCGGCGCGTTCGGCAGGTCCTTGACGAAGGCGCGGTCGACCTTCAGCACCGAAATCGGGAAGCGCTTCAAGTAGGCCAGCGAGGAGTAGCCGGTGCCGAAGTCGTCGATCGCGATGCGCGCGCCGCGTTCGGCCATCTTGGTGAGGATGGTCTCCGCATGCTGGGGGTCGACCATCAGCGTGCCCTCGGTGATCTCGAGCACCAGCTTGTTGCCCGGCAGGCCGGACAGGGCCAGGGCCTCGTCGAGCACGCCGAGGAATTTATCGCTGCGGAACTGGCGCGGGCTGATGTTGACCGAGATGTAGAGGTCGCGCTTGGCCGCTTCCTCGAACTGCTGGATCTGGGCGCAGGCGGCTTTCAATGCCCAGGCCCCGAGCAGGTTGATCAGGCCATTCGTTTCGGCGATCGGGATGAAGCGCACCGGCGGCACCATGCCCAGGGTCGGGTGCTTCCAGCGCATCAGCGTCTCGAAGCCCTCGATCAGGCGGGTGCGGGCGTCGACGATCGGCTGGTAGTAGAGCAGGAATTCGCCTTCGCGCACGGCGGAAAACATCGCCGCCTCGAGCGAGATGTCGTGCTGCGGCGGGCCCTGTTCGCGCGCGCTGTAGACCAGCGCGCGGCCCTTGCCGGTTTCCTTGGCGCGCATCAGGGCGGCGTCGGCCAGCGACAGCAGGCCGTGGTCGTCCTCGGCATGCTGCGGGTAGAGCGCGACGCCGACCGAGGCGCCGAGGTGGATCGTGTGGCCGTCGGCCTCGAAGGGCGACTGCAGCGTCGCCAGCAGGCGGCCGGTGACCAGCTTGATTTGCGCTTCGCTGGCGGTGCCGGGCAGGATGACGACGAATTCGTCGCCGCCCACGCGCGCCAGCGTGTCGCTGTCGCGCATGGCGCGGCGCAGGCGGGTGGCGGCCTGGCGCAGCACGTCGTCGCCGATCGCGTGGCCGAGCGCGTCGTTGACCTTCTTGAAGCCGTCGATGCCGATCGTGGCCACGGCGAAGCCCTGGCCCGAGCGGCGCGCATTGGCCACCACCATGCGGATGCGGTCCGCCAGCAGCACGCGGTTCGGCAGTTCGGTCAGCGCGTCGTGGGTCGCCATGTGGCGCAGCTTTTCTTCGGTGGCGTGCTGCATGCTCATGTCGCGCCCGACGACGAGCAGGCTGTCGTCGCCAAGCGTGGCGATGCGCAGTTCGAACGGGGTCTCGCGCTCGAGGCAGCGCAGGTGCACGCGCACCAGCACCGGTTCGGCCGCCGCGTGGGCGCCGACGATCGCCATGCGCACGGCCGCGGCGTCGGCCTCGGCGACGAAGGCGGTCAGGGTCATGCCCACGACCGGCGTTTGCAGGCCGAGCAGGCGCACCGTGCGGCGGCTGGCGCTGCGGATGTCGCCGCTCGGGGCGATGCGCAGCGCGAAGTCGCCTGCCGCTTCCATCAGGCTGTCGGCGCCATGGACCGGCGCGGGGCGCGGCTGGTCGATCGGCACGGCGGCGGAAGGGGAGCCCATTGTTGAAATATCTGCCTTATTGCTGACACCTGGAACAGGTGGAACCGTGCGAGTTTAACAAACCACAGGGCACTTTATCACTGAAAAATTCCGACCGGCACCAAAAAACATCGGCCCCTTGCCTCATTACGATTCGTTTGCGCTAGCGCAGTGACGCCTTGCCTGGCGTGTCGCTTTGCGCTAGCCTGTTGACGGATCGCTAACTTACGCACATTTGCGCTCACTTGCATCGCCCATGCGCTGTCAATACGAACCCGCTATTGTCGCGCAGTAGTTGCATCCGAGAAAGCACAACCGTCCTAATCGATGCTTTTTTGCAACATTATAGCCCAGAATGCGCTTACCCAGCGAGGAGCCGCGATGAACCAGTTCGATACGCACGAAGTCTTCAACCAGGCGCCGCCCTTCGGGGCCGTCAACCTGCTGCGCTGCGACCCGGCGTTGCGCGACGGCCTGGCGCGCGAGGGCGCCGGCTGGGCCCTGGACGAACTCGACGCGCTCGGCGCGCGCCTCGGCCGTCCTGAAGTGCTCGACCTGGCCCGGCTGGCGAACGCGAACGGCCCGCGCCTGGTGAATTTCGACCGCAGCGGACGGCGCGTCGACGAAGTCGAATTCCATCCGGCCTGGCATGAACTGATGGCGATGATGATCGGCGCCGGCGCCCACGCGGCGCCCTGGACCGATCCACGGCCGGGCGCCCAGGTTGCGCGCGCCGGCGCTTATTTGCTGTTTGGGCAGGTCGAGAACGGCGCCCAGTGCCCGGTGACGATGACCTATGCCTCGGTGCCGGCGCTGCGCCGCGCCGGCCGCCTGGGCGAGCGCTGGCTGCCGAAAATCCTCTCGCGCGAGTACGACCCGCGCTCGCTGCCGGTCGAGCAAAAGACCGGCGCCCTGGTCGGCATGGGCATGACCGAAAAGCAGGGCGGCACCGATGTGCGCGCGAACACGACGCGGGCCACCGAAATGTTGCCCGCCGAGGCGCGCGCGCTGTTTGGCGAGGAAGGCGAGGGCGCCTGGCGCATCGTCGGCCACAAGTGGTTCTTCTCGGCGCCGCAGTCGGATGCGCACCTGATCCTGGCCCAGACCGATGAGGGCGGCAGCGCGGGATTGTCATGCTTCTTCGTGCCGCGCTACCTGCCCGACGGCAGCCGCAACGCCATCCGCGTGCAGCGCCTGAAGGACAAGCTGGGCAACCGTTCAAACGCCTCCTCGGAAGTCGAGTTCTGCGATGCCGTGGGCTGGCTGGTCGGCGCCGTGGGGCGCGGCATCCCGACCATCCTCGAGATGGGCAGCCATACGCGCCTCGACTGCGTGGTCGGCACCGCCGGCATCATGCGCGCGGCGCTCTGCCACGCGCTGCACCACGCGCGCGGCCGCGCCGCCTTCGGCAAGCCGCTGGCGCAGCAGCCCCTGATGCAGAACGTGCTGGCCGACCTCGCACTCGAGTCCGAGGCGGCGACCGCCTTCGCGCTGCGCCTGGCGCGCTGCTTTGACAACCCGGACGATCCGCAGGAGGCCGCACTGGGGCGCATCCTGACCCCGGCCGGCAAGTACTGGCTGTGCAAGCGCGGCCCCGCCTTCGGCGCCGAGGCGATGGAAGTCATGGGCGGCAACGGATATGTCGAGGATGGCCCGCTGGCGCGCCTGTACCGCGAGTTTCCCGTCAATTCGATCTGGGAAGGCTCGGGCAACGTGATGTGCCTGGACGTCCTGCGCGCGCTCGGCAAATCGCCCGCAGCGGCGCGCGCCGCGCTCGAGGCGGAGCTGGCGCCGGCGGCGGCGCTGGATGCGCGCTTCGCCCGGTTCGTGGAGCAGCTCGGGCGGGACATGTCGGACACAGGCGAATCCGGCGCGCGCCGGCTGGCCGAGCGGCTGGTGATCGCGGTGCAGGCCGCGCTGCTGCTGCGCCATGCGCCGCCCTTCGTGGCCGAGGCCTTCGTCGCCTCGCGCATCGTGCAGGACGTGGGCGGCGCCTTCGGCCGGCTGCCCGCCGGACTCGATCTCGACGCGATCCTGGCGCGTGCGCTCATCGTTTAGGATGAACTTTCTACGCCCGGGGCGCGACAAAAGCGCGCGCGGCTGGGATAATGGCCGGCTACGAGCACCAACCAAAGAACACCTCCTATGTCCATCATGAAACAAGACCCGCGTTTTCCCAGCCTTTATATCCTGAGCCACCCGCTCATCCAGCACAAGCTGTCGCACATGCGCGAGCACGACACCTCGACGCGCACCTTCCGCGAGCTGCTCAAGGAAATCACGCTGCTGATGGGCTACGAGATCACGCGCGACCTGCCGCTGACCACGCGCCCGATCCAGACCCCTTTGGTGACGATCGACGCACCGGTCATCGCCGGCAAGAAGCTGGCCATCGTGCCGATCCTGCGCGCCGGCATCGGCATGAGCGACGGCCTGCTGGAACTGGTGCCGTCGGCGCGCGTCGGCCACATCGGCGTGTACCGCGACCCGGACACCCACGAGCCGGTCGAGTACCTGGTGCGCCTGCCGGACACCTCGGAGCGTACCTTCATCCTGTGCGACCCGATGGTCGCCACCGGCAACTCGGCCGTGCACGCGGTCGACGTCCTGAAAAAGCGTGGCGTGCGCGACGACCAGATCATCTTCCTGGCCCTGGTGGCGGCGCCCGAAGGCGTCACGGTCTTCCACAAGGCGCACCCGGACGTGAAGCTGTACGTCGCCTCGCTCGACTCGCACCTGGACGCGCACGCGTATATCGTGCCGGGCCTGGGCGACGCCGGCGACCGCATCTTCGGCACCAAGTAAGGGAAGCCGGGTGATGAAAGGACCGGTCGATGCGGACTTCTTTGTCCGTTTGACGCAGGCGAACGAAGACTTCCGGGCCGGCCTGCCCGAGACGCTGCGCCGCCTGGGTGCAGCCGGGACGGGCTTCGACCCGGCCGCGCCGGACGCCGCGCTGGCGGCCGAGCTGCAGGCGCTGCTGCATACGCTGGCCGGCGCCGCCGTCACCTTCGGCTTTCGCGAACTGGGGCAGGGCGCGCGCGCGCTCGAGCAGCGCCTGCGCGTGCTGACGGCTTTCGAGCACGTGGGCGAAGACGACTGGCAGGCATGGCTGGCTTCAGTGGACGATTTTGTCCGCAGCGGGCTGGCGGCGCCGGCGCCGGCTTATCACAGCGCCGCGTTTTCTTTGTTGCCGTAGTTCAAAAGTCTAGCGTCGAGCCGTTTGATCCAGCGCAAACTTGACCAGCTTCGATGACCTATATTGTCCCTACTGCCGATGCTAAATCAGGGCCGCGTAAAGTTGATCTGGAGCATTGTTACGTAGGCGGTTTTTTTATTTTGCGAAAATCGCTTGCGCGGGGTTTTATTCGGTATAATACGGGATCGTTGGGTTCGAGCTAGTAGTGCAGTCTGTCTGTCATTTCTTTCTTGCTACTTCAAACGATCATAAACGGGCGTAAGCCCACTTAACTGAAATAGGAAATTGTAATGGCAACTGGCATCGTTAAATGGTTCAATGACTCCAAGGGTTTCGGCTTTATCACCCCTGACGAAGGCGGCGAAGATCTGTTCGCTCACTTCTCGGCTATCCAGAGCCAAGGCTTCAAGTCCCTGCAAGAGAACCAGCGCGTCTCGTTCGACGTGACCTCGGGTCCTAAGGGCAAACAAGCATCGAACATCCAGCCGATCTAATCGACTGAATCACGATGAAAAAATCCTCGGCATTGCCGGGGATTTTTTTCGTCTATTGATTCCGGACATCAATGTCCGGATCGGCAAACGGCTGCGGTAACGCGGCCGTTTTAATGTCTGCTCCAGGCTCGAGGAAGTCCGGTGGTGCTTACAGTGTGGCCTATAGCGGAGCCCGGTTATTTTTTGCTCGCCAATAATCCGGCTGCGCATAAGCACGCCGCAGGAAATCGACGAAGGCGCGGATACGCAGCGGTAAATGTCGCCGCTGGGCAAACACCGCGTGAATATCGTTGCCGGGCGCCGCATACTCGTCGAGCACCGTCACCAGTTCTCCCGCTTCGATTTGCGCGCCGACTTCCCACATCGATCGCCAGGCCAGGCCCTTGCCGTCGAGCGCCCAGTCGTGCAGCACTTCGCCGTCGTTGCACACCATATTGCCCGCGACTTTCAGGGTCACCGTCTTGTGATGGTCGCGAAAGGTCCAGCCGCGCTGGCTGCCTTCGCTGCTGATCGCCAGGCAGTTATGGCGGGCCAGGTCGGCCAGCGTGCGCGGCGTGCCGTGGCGTTTCAGGTAGCCGGGCGTGGCCACCACCACGCGCGCATTGTCGGCCAGTTTCACCCCCACCAGGTTCGAGTCGCCCAGGCTGGCGATGCGGATCGCCACATCGACGCCTTCGCCGACCACGTCGACGACGCGGTCGTTCAGGTTCAGGTTCACCGTCACATCGCGGTGTTCGGCCAGGAAGGAGGGCAGCAGCGGCGCCACGTGCTGGCGTCCGAAGCCGGCCGGTGCCGATACCAGCAGGTGCCCCTTGGCATGCGCGCTGCGCTCCGATACGGCCGTCTCCGCTTCCTCCATCTCGGCCAGGATGCGCTGGCAGTCTTCGAGGAAGGCCGCGCCCTCGTCGGTGAGCGCGAGGCGCCGCGTCGTCCGCTGCAGCAGCTTGACGCCGAGCCGGCTTTCCAGCGCGTCGAGCCGCCTGCCGATCATCGCCGGCGCAATCCCCTCGGCCCGCGCCGCCGCCGACAGGCTGCCGCGCGCCACCACTTCGACAAAGGTCGAGATCTCCCTGAACTTGCCCACGTCCCTCCCGTCCGGTGTGCGTTCATCTGTGACAAATACGCACAAATGAAATGCATAAATGTATCGTTCCACTACTTTATGTTGAATATACTTGATGATATGACAAACGCCAAGCTGGCATATACTTGACGTTCATTGGCACAGCCGCGCACACGATCATCCATTACGCAAGGAGCACCACATGACTATCGCCACCCCGCAAGGCCTGGAAATCTCGGGCGACATCAAACCCGGTTTCGAACAAATCCTCACCCCCGAGGCCCTCGAACTGGTCGCGATGCTGACCCGGAAATTCGAGCCGCGCCGCCAGGAACTGCTGGCCGTCCGGGTCGAGCGCGCCAAGCGCCTGGACGCCGGCGAGCGCCCCGATTTCCTGGCCGAGACCGCCCACATCCGCAACGGCGACTGGAAGATCGACCCGATCCCGCACGCCCTGGAATGCCGCCGCGTCGAAATCACCGGCCCGGTCGAGCGCAAGATGGTCATCAACGCCCTGAACTCGGGCGCCGACAGCTACATGACCGACTTCGAGGATTCGAATTCGCCGAACTGGGACAACCAGATTACCGGCCAGATCAACATGCGCGACGCCGTGCGCCGCACGATCTCGCTCGAGCAGAACGGCAAGAGCTACAAGCTGAACGACAAGGTCGCCACCCTGGTCGTGCGTCCGCGTGGCTGGCATCTCGACGAGAAGCACGTGCTGGTCGACGGCAAGCGCATCGCGGGCGGCATCTTCGATTTCGCCCTGTTCATGTTCCATAACGCGAAAGAGCAGCTGGCACGCGGCGCCGGACCGTACTTCTACCTGCCGAAGATGGAATCCCACCTGGAAGCGCGCCTCTGGAACGACATCTTCATCGCCACCCAGGAGGCGCTCGGCCTGCCGCGCGGCACGATCAAGGCGACGGTGCTGATCGAAACGATCCTTGCCGCCTTCGAGATGGACGAAATCCTGTACGAACTGCGCGAACACAGCGCCGGCCTGAACGCCGGCCGTTGGGATTACATCTTCTCCTGCATCAAGAAATTCAAGCTGGACAAGGACTTCTGCCTGGCCGACCGCCCAAAGGTGACGATGACCTCGCCCTTCATGCGCGCCTACGCCTTGCTGCTGCTGAAGACTTGCCACAAGCGCGGCGCGCCGGCGATCGGCGGCATGGCGGCCCTGATCCCGATCAAGAACGATCCGGAAAAGAACGAGACGGCGATGGCCGGCGTGCGTACCGACAAGGCGCGCGATGCGACCGATGGCTACGACGGCGGCTGGGTCGCGCACCCGGGCCTGGTCGAGCTGGCCATGACGGAATTTACCAAGGTGCTGGGCGACAAGCCGAACCAGATCGAGAAGCAGCGTCCGGACGTCGAAGTCACGGCCGCCCAGCTGCTCGACTTCAAGCCGGAAGCGCCGATCACGGAAGGGGGCCTGCGCTACAACATCAACGTCGGCATCCATTACCTGGGCGCCTGGCTGGCCGGCAACGGCTGCGTGCCGATCCATAACCTGATGGAAGACGCGGCGACCGCGGAGATCAGCCGTTCGCAGGTCTGGCAGTGGATCCGCTCGCCGAAGGGCGTGCTGGACGACGGCCGCAAGGTCACCGCCGAGATGGTGCGCGCGATGATTCCGGAAGAACTGGCCAAGGCGAAGGAAGCCGCGCCGAACGGCGACAATCCAAGCTACGCACGTGCTGCCCAAATTTTTGAGGAAATGTCGACGTCGGAACAGTTCGCTGAATTCCTGACGCTGCCGCTGTACGAAGAAATCTAAGCAGCAGCAAGCAATCAGCAGCGGCGCCGTCATCAGGACGGCGCCGCTTTTCCCATAAAAACGTAACTAACCAACACAGGAAAAAGCGCAAAATCCAGCGCTTCGGGCTATTCACACGCTTGCGCCCAGCCACCAATGCAAGGAGCAGGGTGGGCCGCGATCGGACGCGTGCCCACGCCATTTCACCATTTGGTCATCCGCGAATCGCTGCGCCGCCACGCCACCCTAAAACACGTTCTTCCATTCGCGCAAGGCAGCAAACGCCTCCACGGGTGCAGCACCATCGCCGAGCTTGCGTGCCGCCATAAGCGACGCGGCAATCGCCGGCTCGCGGTAGCGCAGGAAGGGATTCGTGCGCCGTTCCAGCCCGATACTCGAGGGCACCGTCGGCAGGTCCGCTGCCCGTTTGGCGCTCTCGTCGCGCATGCGCAGGTTCAGGGCCTCGTTGGCCGGTTCGACTGCCAGCGCGAAGCGCAAATTCGACAGCGTGTACTCGTGCGCGCAGTAGACTTCGGTATCCTCGGGCAGGGCGGCGAGTTTCTCCAGCGATGCCGCCATCTGGGCGGGCGTGCCTTCGAACAGGCGCCCGCAGCCGCCGGCGAACAGGGTGTCGCCGCAGAACAGCCAGTGCAGGCCCGGCGTCGTGCGCACATAGGCGATATGGCCGAGCGTGTGGCCCGGCACTTCGAGCACCGCCAGCTCCAGGCCGAGCCCGGGCACGGTCACGCGCTCGCCTTCGGCCAGCGGATGGGTGACCGCGTCGATACCGTCCTTGCCTGGACCGAATACGGGCACCTGGTAACGGTCCAGCAGGGCGGGCACGCCACCAATGTGGTCACTATGATGATGGGTGAGTAAAATGGCGGTGAGGGTGAGGCCGTGTTCCTCGAGCGCCGCCATGATCGGGGCGGCATCGCCGGGGTCGACCGCGGCGGCATTGACGCCGTCGTGGATCAACCAAAGGTAATTATCCTTGAACGCGGGCACGGTCAGGACACTCAAATCATTACGCGCGGCTTTCGCGTTCGCGTTCGCGCCGATCGGGTCAGGTTTGGTTTGCATGGGTTGCAAGGGTTGCATATGAGGGAGGTCGCCATGGATAGCGCTGCATCTGAAAAATCCATTATAGCGCTCGACGAATGGCTGCTTTCGCCGGCGGGCGCCTATGTGCGCGCCTTCGAGCAGGCCTGCCTCGATGAGCTGACGGCCGACATTTTCGGCTATAACGCGGTGCAGATCGGCGTGCCGCAGATCGATGCGCTGGCCGCCAACCGCATGCCGAACAAATGGCAGGCCGCAACCCGCACCTCGACTTTCGACGAGCTCGGCTTCGCCGCCAGCGGCAAGCAGATCGCCGTCGCGCTCGACTTCGCGGATCTGCCCTTCGCCTCGCAAAGCCTGGACCTGGTCGTCCTGCCGCACGTGCTCGAGTTCGCGGCCGAGCCGCACCAGGTACTGCGCGAGGTCGAGCGCGTGCTGATTCCCGAGGGGCAGGTGATCATTTGCGGCTTCAATCCGGCCAGCCTGTGGGGCGTGCGCCAGGGGATCGGCAAGGTCACGCGCAGCGGCTACCTGCCGTCGGCAGGCGAATTCATCTCTATGCCCCGCATGAAAGACTGGTTAAAATTGTTGAATCTTGGCGCCACGCGCAGCCATTTCGGCTGTTACGCGCCACCGTTTCGCTCCGCCCAGTGGATCAACCGCTTCGCAATGATGGAAGGGGCAGGGCAGAAGTGGTGGCCCTACCTCGGCGCCGTCTACATCGTGCACGCGATCAAGCGCGTCAAAGGCATGCACCTGATCGGGCCGGCGTGGAACAAGAAGTCGAGCCGGGCGCCGCAGGCGGTCCCGGCAACCAACAGAGATTACGAATAGAGAAAGACCGGGCGGCATGACGACGAAAGTGGAAATTTATACCGATGGCGCCTGCAAGGGCAACCCGGGTACGGGCGGCTGGGGCGCGCTCCTCGTTGCTGACGGTCACGAGAAGGAAATCTTCGGCGGCGAGCCGAACACGACCAACAACCGCATGGAGCTCAAAGCCGTGATCGAGGCGCTGGGCGTGCTCAACCGCCCCTGCGACGTCGTGCTGCACACCGACAGCCAGTACGTGCAGAAGGGCATCTCGGAATGGATCCACGGCTGGAAGGCGCGCGGCTGGAAGACGGCCGCGAAAGAGCCCGTCAAGAACGACGATTTGTGGAAGGCGCTCGACCTGGCCCAGCAGCAGCACACGGTCGAATGGCGCTGGGTACGCGGCCACAACGGTCACCCGGGCAACGAGCGTGCGGACGTGCTGGCGAACCGCGGTGCGGCCGGCGTACGACGTTAGGAAGAGTCCGCTTGCGCTATACTGCCGACTTGCAGTAATTCAACTAAGCTCAACATTAAAAAGCCATGCGCCAGATTGTCCTCGATACCGAAACCACCGGCCTGAACCCACGAACCGGTGACCGCGTCATCGAAATCGGCTGCGTCGAGCTGTTCAATCGCACGCTGACCGGCAACAATTTTCACGAATACATCAATCCCGAGCGCGAGTCCGACGAGGCCGCGCTCGCGGTCCACGGCCTGACCACGGAGTTCCTGAGCGACAAGCCGAAGTTCGCCGAGATTGCCGAGAAGCTGCGTGCCTACATCGACGGCGCCGAAGTCATCATCCACAACGCGCCCTTCGACCTGGGTTTTCTCAACGCCGAATTCCAGCGCCTCGGCCTGCCGAGCTTTACCTCGCATTGCAGCGGCGTGATCGACACCCTGGTCAACGCCAAGGAAATGCACCCCGGCAAGCGCAATTCGCTCGACGCCCTGTGCGACCGCTACGGCGTCTCGAACGCGCACCGCAAGCTCCACGGCGCCTTGCTCGACTCGGAACTGCTGGCCGACGTCTACCTCGCGATGACGCGCGGCCAGAACTCGCTGTCGATGGAGCACGAGGTGGAAAGCTCCAGCGACGGCATCGAGCTCGATGCGGTGCCGCTGGGCGAGATCATCGTCGTTTCCGCCAGCGCGGAAGAAACGGCCGAGCACGAAAATGTCCTTGTTGGACTCGACAAAGGCGTCAAAGGCGAATGCGTGTGGAGAAATTATTCGCCAAAGGTTTGACGGTAGAGAAAGTTTTTGGCATAATACGCCTCGTTGTCAGGGAGGTTAGCTCAGGGGTAGAGCACTGCATTCACACTGCAGGGGTCGCAAGTTCGAAACTTGCACTTCCCACCAGAATTTAGTTTTTCGATTCAAAGACTTAGGTTGCCTCAGCGAGTTCAGCATAGAAACTTGGGGGCAATTTGGGGGGAATCGAAAGCGAACACAAGAGGCCAGCTGCTTAGCTGGCCTTTTCGTTTTTGGCGTCCGATTAAGCCAGTTTATTCGGCTGAGTATGCTGCATTGTTACTGCTGGTTGCCTCATTGGGTAACTGTGGCTTACTATTGATTGGTAGCACCAATCGATGCACGCGGTTACGCCAGCGAGTGATCCGTTGATGTTTTTCTCGCTATCCCTCCACCGCGTGTCGACCGCCCGGCAAAAATCGGGAGTGTGGCATGCTAGAGCGAGTTCGCAAGGAACGAATCCTTATCCTTGCCAAGACCTATCCTTCACCGAGCTTCCAATACGTCGAGACATCCTGCGTCGCGGGAATCAGCAGCAACGGTGAGATGCGCCGCCTTTTTCCAGTTCCTTTCCGCCTGATTGAACACGGTCAGCAATTCAGTAAGTGGCAGTGGATCGACGTGCGTGTTGAGAAGGCCAGGAAGGACCATCGTCCCGAAAGCCACCGCTTGTTCGTCGACACGATCTCCTGCGGCGAACGTATCGATACCCGGAAGGAATGGCTAGCGCGGTGGGCGTGGCTGGAAAAAATCCCGACCTTCGACAGTTTCGATGAGATGGACGCGTGCAGGGTAGACACCGGTATATCCCTCGGTCTCCTTCGTCCGGGAAAGGTCAGGCTGGAGATTCGCCCGGCACGTAGCCAGACGTGGTCGGCAGACGAACTGGCTAAGCTGATGCGGCCGGAACAGGGAAGCCTGTTCGACGAAGCGGAGGCCAGGTAACAGATCAGGGTGCTGCAGAAAATCCCATACGACTTCTACTACGTGTACACGATCCGCGGGAAGCAAGGTGACGAGG
>Ga0308169_10003987_pt1 | contig 14012 bp, 12 predicted proteins | sample PhyBR1_2_FD_202139 | JGI IMG/M metagenome (GOLD analysis project Ga0308169, IMG submission 202139) | Phyllosphere microbial communities from UC Gill Tract Community Farm, Albany, California, United States - DLSLSB.R1 | ecosystem: Host-associated > Plants > Phyllosphere > Unclassified | place...
GCTGGGTAGCTCGTTGGTGAGCTCGATCCAGAGCGCCGCGGCGCTCGTCAAGGCCGATGGTGTGCATCTCCCGCTTCCGCCGGACACCATTGGCAGTTGGCCGCTGGTGGGCAAACCGTTGCAGCAGCTGTGGATGAGTGCAGCCACCGACCTGCCCGCCCTGATGCAAAGCTACACGCCTCAGATCAAGCGAATCAGTCTCTCGGGGCTGGGAAAGCTCGCGGGCCTCAGCTTGGACTTCCTGGTCTTCGTATGCGCGCTGATCGTCGCAGGTATCGTCATGGCATATGGCGAGAGTGGTCATGCCAGCGCCATACAAATCGTGTCACGCATCTGCGGCCCCAGCAAAGGACCGAAGATTACGCAGCTGTGCACAGCGACCATCCGTGCGGTGGCCATGGGCGTGATCGGCATTGCTTTTATCCAGATGTTATTGGTGGGCCTTGGCTTCCTGCTGATGGGCGTACCGGGCGCCGGTTTGCTTGCGCTGGCCGTGTTGCTGATTGGCATCATGCAACTGCCAGCAACACTGATCACCATCCCCGTCATCATCTATGTCTTTGCGACTGAAGGCGCCGATACCTCGACGATCGTCTTCGCGGTGTATGTATTCGTCGCCGGCCTGGTAGATAACGTACTCAAGCCACTGCTCCTGGGCCGAGGCGTCAATGTCCCGATGCCTGTCGTGCTGATTGGCGCCTTGGGCGGCATGGTCAGCGGGGGTGTCATCGGCTTGTTCATTGGCCCGGTGTTACTGGCCGTCGGCTACCAGATTTTCTGGCAATGGGTCATCAACCAGCCAGTGGTCGAAAGCCCCCAAGACGATCCAGTCGCTTGAGGTGGGTCACGCATCGCATGGCCAGTTCATGCCGCTATAGGCCACTGCTTGTATTAGGTGTCCTGGGGCTCGAAGCCTGCACGCGGCTGGGGCCGGATTTCCAGAGTCCGGGTGAGCCGTGGGCACGAAACTGGAACAGCGCGGCGGTTCAACTGGCCAGCCGGCGCCAGCCTGGCCCTGACTTTCGCCAATGGTGGCAGGTATTCCACGACCCCCTTCTCGACCGTCTGATTGCCCAGTCGGACGCGTACAACTCGAACCTGAGAATCGCCGGCTTGCGGGTCATGGAAGCGCGCGCCCAATTGGGTATCGCCCAGAGCCAACGGTTACCGCAGTTTCAACAGGCGAGTGCCGAAAGCCTGTATGCGCGCCGCGACCAATTCGGGGGCAACAACCCTCAAGACAGCAGATTCTGGCAATACAATGCCGGGTTCGAGCTTGGCTGGGAGCTGGATTTCTGGGGGCGTTTCAGCCGCGCCATCGAGTCGTCGGATGCTGCGTACTTTTCGGCCCGCGCCAATTACGAGGATGTGCTGGTGCTCCTGCGCGCCCAGGTCGCGACGACCTACTTCGCGTTGCGCACTGCAGAGGGTCGGCTGCAGGTTGCCCGTGAAAACGCAGCGCAGCAAAAACGCAGCTTCGAGATTACTGAAAAGCTGTTCAACAGCGGGCAGACCGCTGAGCTGGATATTCAGCAGGCCAAGACCCAATACCTGGGCACCTTGAGCAGCATTCCAAGCCTTGAAGACCAAGCCGCGCGCTTTCGCAATGCATTGGCGGGGTTGGTCGGACAACCCCCTGGCGGCGTGCCTTGGCTGCTGGACAGCCCAGGTCTGATACCGCTCGTGGACCGGGCCGTTTTGCAGGAGGTGCCCGCCGAGTTGTTGCTGCGCCGGCCGGATGTCCGCGCCGCAGAGCTTGACGTCGCGGCTCAGTCGGCCCTGATCGGCGTGGCTGAAAGCGATTTCTATCCCGCGCTGAGCTTGCTGGGCAGCATTGTCTGGTCAGCCAATACCTTGAGCGGCACCTCCAGCAGCCTGGATGTCATCGGCGGCCCCAGCCTGCGCTGGAATCTGTTCGACCACGGCCAGATCCGCAACAACGTTCGGGTTCAGGATGCGCGTCTGCAACAACTGATCGAGGCCTACCGCGACAGGGTCCGCCAAGCGGCACGAGAAGCCGACGATGCCGCCACGGGCTTGACCAAGGCCCTTGAACGGGAACGCATCCTGGGAGAAGCATCGTTAGCTGCCCGGCGCTCCCTGGTGCTGGCCAATACGCTCTATGTCGAGGGTTACTCGGACTTCCAACGAGTACTCGATGCCCAGAGCGCGTTGCTGCTGCAACAGGACAATTACCTTCTGAGCCGCAGCGACGCCGTGAGCAATCTGATTGCCTTGTACAAAGCGTTGGGTGGGGGTTGGCAGAACGCCCAACCCCTGGTGGATCAGCAAACGCGTGAACAAATGGAGAAGCGCTCGGATTGGGGCGACTTGCTGAGCAACCCTGAAGGTGCGCCCGCTTCTCCTGCAAGCGCCGCCAAGGTACACGATCATGACCGATGAGCCGTCGCCCCGTTCCAAAAAACCAGCGTCCGGCTCGGACCCGGTGAACAAAGGCATCAGGTGGGTGCTCTTGTTGATCGTGCTGAGCCTGACTTGGTATCTGCTGGCAGATCGGTATACCCCGTACACCCAGCAGGCGCGGGTCGGCGCCTTCGTCATTGCGGTAGCGCCTGAAGTGGCGGGCCGCGTCATACAGACCCATGTCCGGAACAACCAGGAAGTTCAGGCCGGCGACCTGCTCTTCGAACTGGACCCGCAGCCGTACCGGATCGCCGTCGATCGCGCGCGCGCCGAGCTGGAATCCACGCGGCGTCAAATCGGTGCGAGCACCGCCGGTATTGCGTCGATGCAAGCATCCTTGAGCGCCGCCCAAGCCAACGAACTCAAGGTGCGACAGGACAACGAGCGTCTGGAGGGCCTATACCGTGCCGATCCGGGCACGGTCTCGGTGCGCTTGCTGGAAGTGTCCCGTGCCAGCCGCGTTCAGGCGACCAGCCAAGTCGCTGCTGCTCGCGCTGAAGTGCAACGCGCCCGCGAACAGGAGGGCGGCAGCGACGAGACCAACGCCATCTTGCGCAGCGCCGCGAGCGCATTGGAAAAAGCCGAACTGGACTTGGCCAACACCCAGGTACGGGCGCGCGCAGCCGGCCTGATCACTGACCTGCGCACCGACGCCGGCCAGTTCGCCGGCGCGGGTACACCCGTCATGACACTGATCGCCATTCACGACGTCTGGATCAGCGCTGACATGACCGAGAACAACCTCGCCCTGCTCCACCCCGACACGCCCGTCGGCATCATTCTGGACGCGCTGCCGGGTGAAGTGCTGGCAGGCCATGTGCGCAGCCTGGGATACGGCGTCAGCGTGGGCCAGAACCCAGCGCCCGGTACGCTGCCAACCGTGCAGAACAGCCGTGACTGGTTGCGCCCGGCGCAGCGTTTTCCGGTCATCATCGAGTTTTCCCCGGATGCGCTCGACAGGCTAAGTAGCACACGGGCCGCGCGCGCTGGCGGCCAGGCAGAGGTGATGGCGTATCCGTCCGATGGCAATCCGCTCAACCCGCTTGGCCGCGTATTCCTCATCATGATGAGCTGGTTGTCGTATGCCTATTGAGCAAGCGGTCAGGGCCCAACGCACGCTACGCCTGGCCAGTGCAACGGCGATGTCCCTGGCGCTGAGCTTTGGCCTGGGCCTGCCGATCCCTTTTTTGTCACCGGTGCTGACGCTTTTCCTGGCCATGTCCCATCGCCCGCTGTCGCTGAAAAACGGGCTGGTCCTGGCGCTGGTCGCGATGCTCACCACCGGCAGCGGGTTGTTACTGATTCCAGTCCTGCGCTATTACCCGCTGAGCGGTGTGCTGTCGATTGGCCTGGGATTGTTTGCCGCCTTCCGTTACGGCCTGAGGGGCGGAAACAACCTGATCGTGATTTTCCTGGTGATGGGCATGACCATGATCACGGCGGCGGGCACTGCGGACTTCGGCTCGGCGGTGATGGTCATCGGTGCGCTGGTGAAAGGGATAATACTGGCCGTGCTCGCCCTCTCGCTGAATCACTGGCTGTTCCCCGAGCCGCTTGATGTCCCCTCTGCATCGGTAGCCCCCGGGCGTTCGGCGGCCGAGATCAGCACCGTGGCGTTGCGCGCCACGTTGATCGTCATGCCCACCTTCATACTCTCCCTGGTGGACCCCAGCCAATACCTTCCTATCATCCTGAAAGCGGTCAGCCTGGGCCAGCAGAGCGCTACGACGAGCCGGGACGCGGGTCGGGAATTGCTGAGCTCGACCCTGATTGGTGGCTTGTTGGCGATTGTGTTCTGGTGCGCCTTGAGCCTGTTCGTGCATCTATGGATGTTCTACCTCTGGATGCTTCTGTCCGGGCTGCTGCTGGGTCGCAGGTTCTATGGCCTGAGCCGCACCACGCTCAGCCCCGGGGTCTGGCTGAATACGTTTATCACGCTGATCATCCTGCTCGGTCAGTCGGTGCAAGACAGTGCCCTGGGCAAAGACGTCTACACCGCTTTCGCCGTGCGCATGGGGCTGTTCATCCTGGTGACGCTTTATGCGTGCTTGATGATGCATGTGCTCGGCGAGCGTCACCGGCCGCTGCAGCAAAGTTTCCCTTGAGTCAGCGCATCAGGTAGCGCTCACCCACTCCAGGATCGTCGCGCTAGTGAAGCACCGCCTGAAGAAATTGCCGTGTCCGGGGTTCTTTTGGCGTGCTGAAAATCTGTGAGGGTGGGCCCATCTCGACGATCCGCCCGCCGTCGAAAAACACCACCCGATCCGCCACCTCACGGGCGAAACCCATCTCGTGAGTCACGACGATCATGGTCATGCCTTCGACGGCCAAGCCCTTCATTACATTCAGCACATCGCCGACCGTTTCCGGGTCCAGCGCCGATGTGGGTTCATCGAACAGCAGCAGCTTGGGCTTCATCGCCAAGGCGCGGACGATCGCCACCCGCTGTTGCTGACCACCGGACAGCTCGGACGGATAGCTGTCAGCCTTATGCCGTAGCCCGACGCGATCCAGCAACGTCAGCGCATTGCTTTGCGCCTGGGCCTTCGATGCGCGCTTGAGCTTGACCGGTGCCAGCATCATGTTCGCCAGCACCGACATGTGCGGGAACAAGGTGTAGTCCTGGAACACCATGCCCACCTCCTCCCGCAGCTTCGCCAGCGCCTTGCGATCGCCGGCCTTGATCGACGCACCGTTGCCGATGACCACGCTGCCCGCTGAAGGTGCTTCGAGGCTGTTGAGGCAGCGAATGAAGGTCGACTTTCCCGACCCGCTGGGGCCAATGATCACCACCACTTCGCCCTCGGCGACGTCCAGGTCCACCCCTTTGACCACCTCGTGGTCACCGAACCGCTTGTGCAACCCGCGTACCGTCAACATCGTGTTCATCCCCCCGCCTGTGCCCGTGTAGCCGCTTGCAGACGCTCCTGGGCCGTCGCCAAACGAGCACGACGGGCCTGATTGGCGTGGCGCTCGGTGGCGATACGCGTGTTGGCGCGAAGCAGGCTCGGTTTGAGTGAAGCCATCGACGGCCCACCCGCCGAAATTCTGGCCTGTACGTTGGCGATGGGGTCGAGGCAATCTCGCACTTTCTGGGCTGGAAGATTCAGCGCGTGCCCCAGTTGCTCCAGCGCACATACATCGACCATGGCGGTATCGATCTGGTGCGCGAACATGCCCGCATCCATGGCCATGCGCACGACACCGCCCACCACGTGATGGGCCTCGCGGAACGACAGGTCCGCTTCCTGAACGATCAGGTCGGCAAGGCCGGTGGCGGTCGAAAAGTCCTCGCCCGCCCGGCGTACCGCCAGCTCAATGTTCGGCGTCGCGGTACGCAACACCAGGTTCAGTAGCTTCAGGCAGCGCAGGCTCTCGTCGGCGGCCTCCCAAAATCCACGGGTGCCCTCACGATTGCCGTCGCCCGTGTGGGAGAAGTTGCTGCCCTTGATGCTGATGCTCGCCCCCATCAGCAAGCCAACGATATGTCCGCTACGACCCTTGAGGTACTCCAGCACCGTGGGGTTTTTCTTTTGCGGCATGATGCTCGACGTCGCGGCCACGCTGTCGGGGAAGTCGATCAGGCTGAATTCGTGAGTGCTCCAGACGAAGTAGTCCTGGGCCACACGGCTCCAGAACACCGCCAGCAGACTCAGGTGCGACAGGCTTTCGAGAATGAAATCCCGCGAGCCGACCGCGTCCAGGGCATTGTCCAGATAACCATCGAAACCCAGCAATTCAGCTGTGCGTCCACGATCGATGTTGAACGGCGTCCCGGCGAAGGCCGCCGCGCCCAGCGGGCTTTGGTTCATCGACTCCAACGTCTGGGTCAGGCGCTTGCAATCGCGGGCCAACGCCTGTTCCACCGCCGAAAGGTAATAGCCGTAGGTGATCGGTTGTGCCGGTTGCAGGTGGGTATAGCCCGGCATCACCACATCGGCGAACACCTCAGCGTTGTCGACGGCTGTTTGCCGGACTTCAAGCAAGGCATCGATCAAGTCCATCAGCACTTCGCGACAACGCAGCCGGTCGAGCGTGGCGAGGATGTCGTTGCGACTGCGACCCGTGTGCAGGCGGCCGCCGATATCGGTGCCGATCAACCCGATCAAGTGGGCTTCATAGTTGAAATAGGCATCTTCCCGGGAGGGATCGAGGGACACTTCACCCGGTCCGGCGTCCTCCATCTCCAGGACACCCTTGGCCAACACAGTGGCGTGCTCGTCACGGATCAGGCCCTGCTCGGCAAGCATGACGATATGGGCCTTGTTGATGTTGCCCAAGAGGTCGAAACCTTCGGCGAACCCCTGCAGGCGCGGCCGGTAGATGTACTCGTTGACTTCCGGAGCGGTGGCTTCCTTCAGGCGTCGGCTGACTTTGGATGCTTGCATGTTGAAACCTCTTTAGGAGTGGCACGCGTCACTGGGCGACCCAGCCGACGTTCGAGATAACGGCTGAGCCAACTCAGCAGTGAACAGATGACGAAATACACCAGCAGGACCAGGCCGTAGACGCTGAACGCGGGGCTGACGCCGGTCATGACGGTGTCGCGCTCGATGATGATCTGGCCGACCTTGAGAAACTCGCCGACACCCACCAGCGCCCCCAGGGACGTGGCCTGTACCAACATGGTCAGCAGACCGGTATAGGCCGGCAGAATGGCCCGCATCGACTGTGGCGCGATCACGTACAGATAGATCTGCCAAGGACGCAGCCCCAGCGCCCAGGCGCTTTTCCATTGGTGGCGAGCCACCGATTCCAGGCCACCGCGCACAATCTCGATGCCATTGGCACTGCCCCACAGGGTCAGTCCGGTGGTTACCGCCGCGAACGGACTCAGGTCCAGGCCCAGCATCGGTGCGCCGAAAAAAATGAAGAACACATTGACGATCAGCGGAATCGAGCGAAACAGCTCGACATAAGCGTGGATGGTCCACCCCAACAGGCGGTTCTTCAGCGTCGCCATGACGCCCAGAACGATGGAGATCAGCGTGGTGAACAGCAGCACCACCAGCGCCAGGCGCAGGGTCATCCACAGGCCCTTGCAAACGAAGGCCCAGTTTTCGATCAGGAAATTCATGCTGGCCTCAGTGTTGGAAAGGTCGTTGCAGGCGGGCCGAGAGCCGTCCCGTCAACAGCGCCAGGATTCCCACCAGCGCCAGGTAGATCACGCAAATGGCGCTGAACATTTCGATCGCACGAAAATCCGTGGCTATGCGATCCACCGCGACGAACGTCAGCTCGGCAAGGCCGATCGCCTGCAAGTAGGAGGAGTTCTTGAGCAGCGAAATGGAGGTGTTCAATACCGCTGGCAGACTGGTCCGAAACGCGATGGGCAAGGCCACCAGGAAAAAGTAATGCGCCGGTTTGAGGCTCAGGGCAACGCTCGCTTCACGCATGCCATGCTCCACGGTCGCCAGCCCGCCCCGCACGTTCTCGATCTGATAGGCCCCGGCCCAGAGCGACAGGCACAAGACGCCCGACCAGAACAGCGACAGTCCCATGCCGATGGCGGGCAACCCATAGAAAATGAAGAACAACTGCACCAGGATCGGCGTGTTGCGGATCAGTTCCACATACAGCACCACGGCCTGCGTCAGCACCGGCACCTTCATCACCCGCGCGGCACCGCCCAGGACACCCACGAGCAATGAGCAAGCAATGGCGAGTACCGACACCCGCAAGGTCATCTGTACGCCATCGAGTAGCGCCGGCCATTGGGCCACCAGGTAATTGAAATCGAAATCCATGGTTGGCGTCCGCTCAAAGGGCTTCGGCAGGCTTGGGCTGCTCGAAGACGCTCAGGTAGTAGCTCTGGATGCCCTGCGGCACGTATTGCTGGATCCATCCACGGAACAGCTTTTCCTCGTGCATGCGCGCCACGGCGGCACTCAGGTAGTCGCGCCATGGCTCGTCGTTCTTGCGCACACCGATGGCGGCGTCGGAAATCTGGAAGGGCTCGTTGAGCAGGCGCGCGTCCTTGTCGTTGTCCGCCACCACCACCAGCGTCGCGGCATCGTGGGTGTAGGCATCGGCACGGCCCTGGCGGAAGGTCTGCAGCGCATCGGCGGCGCTGTTCATGCGCAACGTCTCGACCTCCGGCATATGGTCCTCGAACCACTTGGCCTGCACCGAACCCTTGAGGGTGGCGAGGGTCTTGCCTTTCAGGTCGGCGATCTTCTTGATCGAGCTGTCCTTCTTCACCACGACGTCGCTGGCGCCCCAACGATACGGCGTGCTGAAGTCAATCACGCGCAGGCGTTCAGGGGTGACGCCCAGGGTTGCGATCAGGAAATCAACCTTGCGTCCAAGCAACTGCGGGACGCGGTTCTCCGCCGTGACACAGGTAAACAACACCTTGTCTTTCGAGCCCAGCGCCCACAGCGCAACTTGCCTGGCCATCTCCACTTCAACGCCGGCGAACTGGCCGCTGCTGTCCTGGAAGCCATACGGCGGCTGGTCGCAACGCACGCCGGCACGCAGTTGGCCGGCCTCCTTGATCTCATCGGGAACCGCAGGCAATCCAGACGCCTGGGCCTGGGTCAGACCACCCAGCGCCAGGCACGAAAATGCCAGCGCACTACCAAGAATCTTGAACGAAAACGACATGATGCCTCCTGGTTTACATAGCGGTATCGAACGGCGTTGAGGCTGGACGACACCCTGAAATACAAGGGCAGAAATGAGATAAAAGAGCGGCGTTTTTTTATGCTTATGACTGCCGTATGCTCGAACTGCATCGCGTTGGCGCGTTCGCGTTCACGTCGATGTAATGGATTTATAAAGCCTGCAACTCATGCAAACAAATGACAATTCATCAGTCATTCATACCGAATTGATATGGGACGCCATGAACTTCAAACAAGTCGAAGCCTTTCGCGCGGTCATGTTGAGTGGCTCGATGACCGCTGCAGCCGAGTCCCTGCACACGTCCCAACCCAACATCAGTCGATTGATTGCCCAACTGGAGCGCAACGCCGGCTTCAAGCTGTTCGAGCGGGTCGCTGGACGCCTGCTTCCTACCGATGAAGGGGCCGCGTTGTTCGCCGATGTCGAACGGGCCTTCATCGGCCTGCACAGCCTTGAGAAATCGGCACAGAACATCCGGCGCGCAGGCACGGGGCGCTTGCGTATCGCCGCGGTCCCGTCGCTGTCGCTGACCGTGTTGCCTCGCGTGATCCAGCGTTTTCGCCAGGAGAACCCGGATGTGGCGATCTCGCTGCATACCAACGATTCCCCCATGGTTGCCCATTGGGCCGCCTCGCAATTTTGCGACTTGGGGCTGGTGTCGTACGTGGGTGAGGACATGCCGGGGGTGACGACCCAGTTGATTTGCGATGTGCCGGGGGTCTGTGTATTTCCCAAGGGCCATCGACTGAGCGCACTGGCTTCCATCGGACCGGAGGACCTCAAAGGCGAGGAATTCATTTCGCTGTCACAGAATGACGGCTCGCGGACCCGAGTCGACCGGGCATTCCCCGAAGACCGAGGCCATCGCAAGCTGAACCTGGAAACGCCTTACGCCGCCACCGTTTGCTCACTGGTAGGGCTTGGGCTGGGCGTGAGCATCGTCAGTCCGATCGTGGCGCTGGAATACCTGCACACCGGTATCGAAACCCGCCCCTTTCATCCACAGATACGCTTCCCGACTTACCTGATACTTCCGGCAGACAGGCCGCAAAGCCTGCTGACGCAACGGTTCGGGCAATTGATCCATGAAATGCTCACCGCCGTCGCGAAGGACTGGCAGTGAGCGGCAAGGCGCCCTTGCAGATCTATATCGCGACTACATCGCCTGCCTGAATGCGCGGGACTGGCAAAACCTAGGCCACTATGTGCACCCGGAGGTGGTACACAACGCGCGACGATTAGGGTTGCACGGCTATCGAAGCATGGTTGAGCGACCCACCACCCCGATTTCTTCGGGTGCCGCTAGATCAAGGGTGAGCTGCTCACCACCCGCAGTGCCAGACCCTCGAACGCATCCAGCGTAATGGTGAATTCGCCTTCAGGCGTAAGATCACCTTCAACCCGCTCATTGATGATGTCGACCACCGGCCCCGGTGCGATATTGGGCAGGTGCAGGGTTTCAGTGATCTGCGTCGAACCGAAGTTCAGCGCGGTGATTTGGGTCCCTTTGCCGGTCGGCAGTTCGTGGACCATGATCAACAGTCCTGGATGCTCGACGTCCGGAACCAGTATCTGGCGACTGGCGGCGATGTCATAGGCACGACGCGCAGCGAGGATTTTGCGCAGTTGCGAGACGAACGAATCCGGATCTTTCAACTGGCTTGGCAAGCTGCCGTACAAGGTCTTCGGACGTGGCATCTGGCCGGCCGACAATACCGCATCGGGATTAAGGTCCACGAGATCGTAAGCACCGCGATGAATCCAACGTGTGTCGCCGTCGCCCATCAGATGCTCGACCTGTTCCGCCGGCAACGGCAGCGCGCCGACCAAGTCCCAGCCTGACAAGGCAAACACGCCAGGTTGCATCGCGTTATACATCACCAGCAGCAGATGAACCTGGCGAATCTGCTGGATGTCTGCGGCAGTAATTGCGTCAAGATCACGAATCCCCAGCGCCGCCGTGATGATGCTCGCGGTGGTGCAGGACACGCCGTTGGTGACGAATTTCAGATTGTAAGGTGCATGCTCTCCAGTGAGGCGTTCGTACATCTGCTCACGGATGTGCTCACGCAAGATGCCGCCGGGAAAGGTCTGGCCCTGATAGAGGTAAGTATCGTGAGCGTGCAGGGTCCAGAAATGCACCAGCTCCAGGGTCAATTCATCATGATTCTGCAATGCATGAATCAGCGACCCCGGATCGATGCCGAGGGTGTGCATCTGCCGCAGCATCAAGCGCAGGAACTCGGTATCGCCCATCAGCAACGCATGCTGGTAGGCGGGTCGGGTGATGAAGTCGTAGGAGAGGTCCGCCCCTCCGTGGGACATGGCGGCGATATCGTCTACGGTCAGGTTCAGCTCTTGAAAACTGAAACCGCCTGCCTTGCGAATCGCTCCACCGAGCAGCTGGTTTCCGGTGATCGACAGCGGATGACTTTCGGACCAGGCGGTACCGTCGAGTTTGCGTTCGACGCCAAGAAATCCGTTGGCGTCCAGGCGTAGAATTTTCGCGCCCATGACGTCGATGGCATGCAGCGCGTCCCCGATGATCATCTGCTGAGCGGCAAAGGTCGGGTCAAGCCAGTTCAGCGAAGGTTGCCCTTCCTTGAAGTAATGCAGGTAAACCCAACGTCGCGGCTTGCCGTCAACACCCATCACGATCGGCGTCGCACTCCAATCGGTTTCCTTGACTCCCGGTTCGAAGAAGATGACCCGTTGCAATTGACCGACGATGTAATGCTTGTCGCGCAAGACGCCTACCTGCTGCGGAGTGAGGTTCTGCGCATCGCGCCCCTCGGCAATGTCAGGCAGCAGCGGCCAATCCTCCTCGCGGATTTCCACCATGTGGTAGAGCCCCGGATAGTCTTCATACGCCATTTCGGCCAAGCGAAAATCCGCGCCTTTGCCGGTATGAGACGGGATGACATCATCGATGACGACCGCGTTGTGCGCGGCGGCCATTCGGGTCAACGCTTGGAGCTGCGCCTCGGTGCCCAACTGCGGGTCGATGTCGAAACTGATGCGGTCGAAATTTCCGTCAATCGTAGGTGTGTGCTCAGTGCCCGAAAGACCGCCAGACCTTTTCAACGGTCCATTGTGAATGCCCTGGATACCGATTCTCGACAACGCATGCCACAAGGTTTCATCCCCCAGCGCCTCCAGCACGGTGCCATCTTCGCGAGTAACAATGGATGCCGGATACGCGGTGAACCACACCGAAGCCAATGCCGAGGCATCGCGGGGCCGCGTATGCGCGTAGGGCTGCTGCCACAATCGTCCTTGCCCTGAGTAGAGCTTGGCGCGCTTCCTCGCAGCCGCGAGCATCGATTGTTCGACCAGCCAGTCGACATGATTTTTCTCAGCTGCCGTCATGGAAACAACCACCTCTGTCATGAAAAAACGCAGTCGCCCCTCTCCATCCCAGGCGCCGCTTGTTTTTATATGAGGCTACTACGCGACATTCGTTGCATTGGATCGGGAGAAGGCCTGATGGATAAGCACAGGCTTTGCTATTCCAACACCACCAGACGACCTGGATAGAAACCGCTGAGGCAAGCCGGGCGAGTGGTTTTATCTAAAACGGTCAACCAAATTCTCTAACGAAGCTACCGCCACGGCGCAAGAGCCCCTTGGAACAGTGAAAAGGCTCGATGCACGAAACTGTTGAAGCGCTCGGCGTCACGCCGCAGCCCTGCCTGTTGACCACCGATCAGGCACAGATGAGCCACGTGGCCGATCACTTCTGCTTCGCCTGGCATATGCGCCAAGCGGCGACACGTCCGTATCGCGAAATCCAGTCGTTTCGCGTCAACACGCTGCTGGAACTCACCTACCAACGGATCGTGCAGTGACCAGGCGCGAATGGAAACTTCCCGCCCAGGTTGTTTCTCAGCGGCAATACTCAAGTAGCGTTTCAATATTTCGCCCGCGCTACGACCCTGCGCCGCATAAGCGAGCATGCGCTGCGTGTAGTCTTCTTCCCAAGCAGCCAGCAAGGTGCGGACAAAGTCTTCACAATTGCGGAAATGGTGATAGAACGATCCGCGGGTCACCTCCAATCGGCGCGATAAACTCTCGGCCGAAACGCCGACATGCCCTATCTGGTCGAGCGCCTCAAAACCAGCCGCGATCCAATCGCTACGAGTCAGCTTTTTCACCGGTTATTTCGCTCCCTGTTTAGCGCCATACAGGCTGTGTATGGCGCGCAACCGATTGATACGCTGCGAACACCAGCCAAGATGGCCGTTGCGTTTTGCACGCCAGCACGTCTCATGGAGCTCGCCTTGAAGAAAATCGTTCTGGTTGCTTTCGACCAATTCACCGATATCGACCTATTCCTGATGTGGGACATTCTAGGCCGCAACACCGAAGACTGGCACGTCCGGATATTAGGTGCCAGCGCTATCGTGCGATCGGCGCACGGCCTGCCTGTTTCGGTGCACGGTCCGCTTTCCGAGGCCAATAGCGCCGATGCGGTATTGTTCGTCAGCGGCAAGGAAGGGATACCTGCTGCGCTTGCCGCGCCAGATTTCCTGCCGTCATTTGAGCTTGACCCCAGGCGCCAGCGAATCGGCTCCATATGCGCCGGCGCCTTCATTCTCGAACGGCTTGGGCTGCTCAGCGGCCAGGCAACTACACACCCGGATGCACGATCGAACTTGCAAGCCTTGGGACTTAAATCCCTGGACCAGCCTCTTGTATGCCAGGGGAACGTTGCAACCGCTGGCGGATGCCTTTCGGCGCTCTATCTGGTGGGTTGGTTGGTTGAATCCTGGTTCGGTGCCCAAAAGCGCCGCGCGACGTTGCTCCCGGTTCTGCCAGCTGGGCAGCAAGCGCTCTATGATGCCTTGATCGGGCTCAGCATCCGACAAGGAGAAGTGGGCGCCGCCCAACAAGAAACGCGACATGGCATGTCGTCAAATTGGTAATTGGAACCCAGGAGATCCCCAATGCCCCGAGAATTT
>Ga0308169_10003989_pt1 | contig 14010 bp, 8 predicted proteins | sample PhyBR1_2_FD_202139 | JGI IMG/M metagenome (GOLD analysis project Ga0308169, IMG submission 202139) | Phyllosphere microbial communities from UC Gill Tract Community Farm, Albany, California, United States - DLSLSB.R1 | ecosystem: Host-associated > Plants > Phyllosphere > Unclassified | place...
CAGAGGTAAAGGATAGGGCTGGAGAGTTACAGGGCCAATTGATTACGGCAAGGAGGCCCCAAGGCCTGATCCCCCTCGGATCATTAGGTCTGATTACCTTTGGGGCCCGCCAGAAAACCTTCCCGTTTGAGTCCGTTCCAGTTCTGACAAGGGTCAACCAGAGGTAAAGGATAGGGCTGGAGAGTTACAGGGCCAGTTGTACACGGAAAGGAAAGCCCAGGGCGCGGTCCCCCTCAGGTCAGTTGCAAGGGCTCGGCCCCCCCTTGCCTTGCTCTTTCTCTCTCGATCCTCCTCTTCCCCTACCTGAGTCCTTTCTTCTTCTCTCTTGCTCTCTTATCTTTTGAATCACACTACTGTGCTCCTCTCTTGCGTGCAAACCCTCGATCACATCCTTGTTGTTGCCGCCAGCAACTTTGAGACAAGGCAGAGGTTCAGCAAGGGAGCTCGGAGGCGGTCCGGCAGTAGCTCTCCTTCTCTCAAGCGATCCCCTCTGCCCTTCTGCTCAACGGAATCCACCCAAATCACTGTACCTGACGCGTCACCTTTTGCTCCAGTCCTTGTGAAGTGCGCCTTGCCTTGCCTTTGCGCTTGACCACAGGTGTGCCCTTCATCAGTAGGTCCTGTCACCTTTGGGGCCTGTTGCCCAGCCACCTGCAGCCAGGCAGAACACATGCTCAAGCTACCCTGACCCTTGTCGCAATGTCCTGAGTCTGCTTGAGTGTGCCTGCACAGCCAGAGAAGACAGGGGTTCCAGCTCTCTTGCACCTAAGGCCACAGTCAGGCCAGTACAAGCACACCTGCTCACACCTGACTCTATTTGCAGGTCATGGAGAGTGTTCAAAGTTGGACCTGGTGGCTGCCAGTTTGGTCAGCCTTTTCCCAATGTGGCCAGGGCCATCCAGGCACAGGTCCTGCACTGCAACCAACACTGTTCACAACAACGCGTGTAGATACTGCTGGTTGTGCCCTATTTATGATGCTGTCTGACATCCAGCAGTGTATTGACCTGTGGATTCAATGAGAACCTTGCACAGGGAAACCAGGTGCTGAAGTGTTAAGCTCCTCAAGCCGTGCCTGCTCGGTTGTTGTTGTGTGCTCCTCCAAATCAGCGCACATGCTCAGCAGATGCGCACAAATCAAGCGCCACCCATGGAGTCAGCAAAAGGAGGCCAAGGCAACCAGGCGGATCCGCCCCAACTTACGGGCGGACGCCCCAACTCTCGCAAAAAAAGCCCGGAGACACCCGAGCAAAAATTGACCACGATGGGGCTCGAACCCACGATCTCCTGATGTATACGCGCGCTTTCTCCGAGGTTCGGAAAGAGCGCAGGTCGTAGTCAGACGCCTTGCCATTGGGCCACGCGGCCGTTGTCATGTCGGCCCGGCGACGGCAGACATAGAGATCAACAAGATCGGTACGGGTGTCAGGCTCATCAGGCACTCGCACTGGCGCGCGGCCCGCAGCGCCAACCATGTCTCTCGAACGTGCACGGAGAGACTGCTCCCAGGTGGGCAGGCCACAGGCCTGTCCAACATTGAAGCAGGGAGGCATTAGCTGCAGACACACTCTCGCCAGACCTCAGGCGCAAGAGGGAGACATATGTAGGTTGCAGATCAAGAGAGAGAGCTGCACAAGAGGTGGGAGGAGAGGCAGCCCACAGGCCTTGGAACTCCATGCACACCGTCAAGCCGCCCTCTCCACGCGCCTGAAACAGGACCACACTCCCAAAAACAAAGGTAGGCGCAAGGCGGTTGCGCCGAGGTCAGCGTTCCCGGTTCAGTCCGCAAAAAGAGGCTTGGCCCTTCCCGGGCTTGAACCGGGGACCTGCAGAATTGTGCGCCAAAGAAGACACTTCAGTCTGTCGCTCTCCCAGCTGAGCTAAAGAGCCTTGGTAGCAGACCCGTGGCTTGCGTACATACGGATAGCGCACAATATTGAGGGGGCGCACGGGGAGGAGGTCCGCGGCTCCCGCCCAACGCTCTCCTTCACATTGTGTATCTGAGCAGGTGGATGGGCAGGTCAAATCAGGCTGCCTCCCTAGGGCGCGTGATACACTCCTCAGGACGCACGCAGCCGCGTACAGCGCAGAGAGACCATGTGCTGGAGACTGCCAGCGGCCGCTTCACCACAGCGGTCAGCTCGCACGCCGTCCACGCGCACAGGCACTAGGTATCATGCCGGACAAACGCCTTTGCGGCAGAACTGGGAGAGCGCCCCGGTCTGCCGCCCAGCTGTCGCTCTCTCGTGCTCGAGCCCCTCACGCTCGAGCCCCTTGCTCTCGAGAAGGAGCATCGGCGCTCGAGCCCACAAAGCTAGAGCATGACGCCTGACGTTGCAGAGAGCAAGGCTCCTACAGCTTGGCCTTGGGCGAGATGTCAAAGCCCTCCTCGCGCCTATACACGCCGCCGCTGCCGCCCTCGCCGTCGCGCGCCGCATCGCCGAGCAGGATGACGGTGCACGTGATCTGCGACGCACCGAGAGACGCGTCAGCACGACGAGCCAGATAGAGAGAGGGAGAAAGAGAGAGAGCGAAAAAGGAGGACGCACGTCGTCGCGGTACCGCCGGCTCAGCGGCGCCGGGATGCTGAGCAAGACCGAGACCTGCTCGCGCTTTGCGCCGCCGAGCGCGTTGCGGATCAAGTGCGTCGCGAGGTTGCCCGTGTCCTCGAACGTAAACACCTCGCCCTCGCCGCGCGTCGGCTCCTGGCGCGGCACGTGCGACGTGTGCGGACCCGAGATGGCGGTCGGGTCGACCGAGTGCGAGAGGACCGAGGGGCGCGTCTGGGTGCCGCGCACGCCGCACAGGTGGGCGCCGACGAGCGAGACGATCTCCTGGTTGTCGAGGCGGTCGCTGCGGAGCGAGAGGGGAGAGCCGAGAGGGACGGGCAGGGAGAGGGAGGGGCGACGAGCGAGGGGCGGGGCGAGCGAGAGGCGAGGCGAGCAAGAGAGGGAGAGAGAGGAGGAAGAGGAAGGAGAGGGAAGGAGAGGGTCAGCTCGACCGCACCCGACGAAAAAAGGAAGAGAAAGAGTGGGACGCACTAGAGGCCGTCGGTCGCGAGCACGACAAAGCGGGTCGCCGGCGGCTCCTCCGGGCTCGAGACGGGCAAGAACGAGCCGATGGCCTTGCGCGCCTTGTTCGTGCCCGCCGCGAGGTCGACCGTGACGACCTCGGGCGTGGCCGTCACGTACGGCGGCGTGTGGTAGTTGCGCGGCGGGCCGCGGACCGACCCGGGGTGGAACGCCTGGGCGAGCTTCTGCTGGGTCCCGGGCGGCCACTTGTAGCGCGCGTCGCCGAACGCGCGCGTCGGCTCGAGGCTGCCGAGGACGCGGCCGCGCGCGATGACCGTGTCGGCCTCGGCCGGCGGGTGCTCGCTCTGGACGCGCGCGACCTCGTGCGGGTTGCGGCCCGTCTGGTCCTCCGAGAGGGGCTCGACGCGCCACTTGCCGCCGCCCTCGCGCTTGGGGTCGGGCACCCAGACGCCCATGACGGCGCGCGAGTCGCCCGTGACGGCGACGTGGAGGCGGTTGCGGCCGGCGTCGAGGAAGGCGAGGAGGGCGCAGCTGCCGCTGAGGGCGGGGAGGAGGGTGCTCAGGGCCTCGGACTGCTCGATGCCCATGGCGCCGCCCTTGGCCGACGCGGTCGGGAGCTTGCCCTCGCGCTGGAGCTTGTCGAGGAGGCGGACCGGCGCCGACACGATCTCGTGGTCCATCTTGGCGAAGGCGTTCTTGATCGCGGCCTGCATGATCGGGTCGTGCTTGTCGAGCTGGGGTTTGGGCGCCGGCGGCGACGACGAGAAGAGGGACCAGATCGAGGGCTTGGACGAGGCGGCCGAGGCGGACGACGACGAGGGCGAGGCGAGGGACAGGTACGGGTCGGACCCGCGGAAGACGAGGTCGAGCTCGCGCGCGACGTACGACACGAGCGACGACGAGAGGAGGCGCGACGTCTGCCAGCCCGAGTGGCCGTCGAACACGCCAAAGAAGACGAGGTCGCCCTGGACCTTGCTCTGCTGGTCGCGCTCGAGGATGACGCAGCACGAGTCGTCCTCGATGGGCGAGTTGGACGCGAGGTTGTTGGTGTCGTAGCGGATGAGCGGGTTGTTGCGGCGCGAGACGGCGAACGACGCCTCGTTCTCCTTGAGGCGGGCGTTGGTCTCGGCGGGGCTGAGGAGGGTGAGCGTCTTGGTGCCCGTCGCGCCGGTCCTGCAGGGGCGGGTGGGCGGTGAGTGAGCGATCTCGACCGCGAGCTGAGGGATCCCCGCATCGGGAGGAGGGGGAGGACGCACTGGGCGATGACGGGGACGGTGAAGCTGGTGCGCTCGCCCTCTGTCGGCCCTGCCATGTCGTCGTGGCCCTTGGCGGACCCGCGGTACAGGAGGAAGCCGGTGATGGCGGCGCCAGCGGCTCCGAGCAGGGCGAGGTCGACGACGACTCGTCGAGCTGGTGGAGGGGCGGTTGCGTAGGGGCGGGCTGGTGGGCGGTGTGCAGGGGTTGCAGGGTGCCGCCAGAGCGAGGTGACGGGCACTCGCCTGGGTGTCGGCATAGTTGGTCGGGAGCGAGAGGACGAGCGTCAGGCTCAGCGACCAAGCGAAGACGGCCATGCTGGCGTCGGCCTCAGCTTGCCTCTCGCTCACCCGGCTATGCTGCTCAGCCTGCTCCCTGCAGCCTCTCGCAGCTCGCTCCCGCCTCGACGCACCTGCGCGCGACCACCACCCGCTCCCATCCCCGTCCCTCGCTCCCCGCTCTCGGACACCGCCTCATCGCTCTCGGTCAGCTACAGGCACGACAGCACAGCACTGCTTCAGCTCGAACCGCCTCTACATACCCCTCGCATAGCTCGCATACCCCTGCCCGCCCTCGTCCCGCCCCCTCACCGCCTCGGCCGCCCCCCCTCCAAACTCGGTCAGCCCGCCGGGCGTCGTCAGCCTCGTCGGCGGCCTCGCCATGAACGCCTCGGGCCCGCCGCCCTCGTGCGCCTCGAGCAGCCGCGTCGCCGACGCGCTCGCGAGCGGCAGCGCGCCGTACCCGCCGCCGAGCGGCCCGGCTCCTCCTCCTCCTCCTCCTCGGCGGTGCGCCTCGTGGTCGCCCGCCTCGCCGACCTCGGGCACGCCCGCCCGCGGCCCGAGCGACTGCTGCTGCTGCGGAGGCGCTGCTGCCGGGCCCGCCGAGCGCTTGAAGGGGCTCAAGGCGCCGACCGTCGTCCCGCCGGACAGGGCGCGCGTGCGCGCCGAGGGCGGCGCGCCCGACTGGACCCGGTTGCGCCACGCGTCGACCGGGTTGCCCGACCTCGACATGGTGCGGAAGAAGCTCGCCGGGGCGTGTGCGTGTGCGTGTGCGGCGGGCGGAGGCGGACCGGCGGGCGCCTTCTCCGTGTCGGCGACGCTCGAGCCGTTCTCGCGGCGGCGGCGGCGGGCGCGGCGGCGGAAGAGGAGGAAGAGCATGGCGGCGAGGGCGAGGATGCCGAGGACGCCGCCTGCGATGCCGCCTGCGAGGGCGCCGACGTCGAGCGACGACGAGGACGAGGGCGAGTCGGTCGGCGAGAGCGAGGTCGAGGAGGAGAGGGGCTTGGTCGTGGCGGGGATGAGCGTGCGGGTTGTCGTGCTGCGAGAGCGATGCAACGGCACGTCAGCACTGCTCCATCGGGAGAGGGCCTCGAGAGAGAGAGAGCGAGAGGGACGCACGGCGGGTAGGTGAACAGCTGCGGGCTCGCGCTCGACAAGCTGCTCGCAAGCGCCGCCATCGACTCGACAGCCTTCTGCCCCTCGTTCGTCCTGAGGCACTCGTCCGTCGTGCCGGGCTGCACCTGGTAGAACTGCGACGCGGCCCAGTTGGTCGCGTTGGCGAGGTCGAACGTCTCGAACGCGATCCACGCGCCCGCGGGCACATCGCACACCCACTCGAGCGTGCCGAGCGTGTCGGTGAGGCGGTCCGACAGGACCTCAGCAAAGTAGTTCTGCGCGCGAGCGAGAGGAGGTCAGCTCCTGTGTCGGTGCGGTCGGGCGAGAGGGAGGGAGAGGGGACGCACCGTGCCCTGCACCCACATGGCGACGCCCTTGCGCACAGGAGGCCCGCTCCAGGTGATCGTCTGAGTCGCGCACTGTGTCGGCGTCGAGAGCTTGATGCCGAGCGACATGGCGAAAGGACGAGAGGAGGACGAGGCGGCGGGCGGAGAGCTTGCTCGAGGCCGGTCGGGGTGCGAGCACTCGGTCGTAGGGAGCAGCTCGTGAGCGAAGAGACGGAAGCGAGGAAGAGCAAGAGGGATGAGAGAGACGAGAGGAGCGGAGCATTGACCTGACCCGCGCAAACGCCGCTCGGCGCCTCCGGGCGGACGGACGACGGTCCAGGAGCTCGGAGGCTCGAGCGAGAGCAGCCCGAGTCTCAGCATTTTGACTGCCGCACGCCGCTCGGAGGCTGTCGAGCTGCAGAAACGACGAGGCTGGTATTCCTCGACGCCGGCGAAGGTGCTACTCGTGCTCGCGAGGCGGCAGCTCTTCTTGCGCCCGCCGCCGCATCTCGACCTGCGTGAAGCGCCCGGCGGCGAGGTCCTTGCAGTCCTGCTTGTGCCGTGGCCAGTGCGCGTGTTGATGCTGTTGCAGGAGGGGAGGACAGGGTGGGTCAGCGCGCCGAAGACAGCAAGCTGCAAGAGCATGAGCCGGGAGAGGAGGACGACGAGAGCGCACCTCGGTCGAGCACTGCGGGAGCAAGCCGTCAGCTGCCTGCTCAGCACTCGTACGCGAGGAGAGACAGAGAACGGACGCACATAGTATCGCCGGCTGCACGAGCTGCAGCGCTTGTACCGCTCCCGCGTCTCGACCGACTCGACCTTGTCGCAGCCCTCGAACGCACACCGCTGCGCCATCTCGTGCTCGTTGAGGACGACAACGGCGAGCGGTAGCCTGACGAGGCCCTGCGGGACCGTCGACCCTGTCCTGCGCGCGCGGGCGAGCGAGGTCAGCGAACGAGCGGGTCGAGGAGGAAGGGGAACGGGGAGGACGCACCGACGCAGGACCCTCGCCTCCTCCAGCTGCTCGAGCAGGCCCGAGTTCTCCGAGTAGTCCTTGACCTGCAGGCGGCGAGCGTCAGAACGGTATCCCTTGCCGCGAGAGGACGAGCGAGAGAGAGGGAGCGCACCCAGATCATCTGCCGGCCGTCCATCGTCAAGCCCGGGAAAGGATCCTCGGCCACGAGCACGCTCAGCCGCGCTATAGGCGTGCTCGGCGACTCGCGCTCCGCCCGCACGCTCTCCTCGGCTGCGACCAAGACCAGCTCGTCGCCCGCCCGCCCGAGGGCCGCCCGCAAGCTCTTGTCGTCGCCCTGCAGCCGCACGGGGAAGGTGAAGATGCCATTCGGAGCTGCTGCAAGCTCCATCTGGCCGTCTGGGCGAGTCGAGGTGGGTGAGAGCAAGGGAAGGGAGCCGAGTGGGGTCGCCCCAGTTCCTCGTCGTCCTCCACCGCCATCGCACCAACATGACGACTCAGTACAAGGACCGAACACTCATTGCGACCATCGGCGACGAGGTGCGCCGGCTCTCGCCCTCTCCCGAGCTCTCCTCACCCTCTCCTCCCGCTGACACCGCCTCATCTCCCGCAGGACACGGTGACCGGCCTGCTCCTCGCCGGGACTGGACACCTCGAGCGAGGCAAGAAGAACTTTGTCGTCGTCGATTCCAGTGAGTCGCATTCTTCCACGACCCTTCCCTCGCGACGAGCCTCTCCCCCTCGTCCTCATCTCGCACACGTCCCTCTTGCTCGTCATTGCGGCAGGGCAGGCTCGCAGCGGGCTGTAGTGGAGCTAGAGCTGCTCAGACGGCGATGTACAAGGCCTGTGACCACTCCCGAACGTGCGCGCGCTGACCCCTCGTACCTCCCCCTCCACGCAGAGACGCCTCAATCGACCATCGAGGCCGCCTTTACCGAGTTCACCGAGCGCAGCGACATCGCCATCCTCCTCATCAACCAGCACGTGCGCCCACTCTCCCTCGCGCTCGACCGCCGCCTCCAGAGCTGACCGACTTCTCCTCGACCGCGTGCGCAGGTCGCCGACCAGATCCGGCCGCTCGTCGAGAAGTACACGCAGGCGTTCCCGGCGCTCCTGGAGATCCCGAGCAAGGACCACCCTTACGACCCGTCGAAGGACTCGGTCCTCAAGGCCGTGCGCAAGCTGTTCGGCGACGCCTAGACCTGCTCGCTTTCCCTTCCCCTCTCGCTGTCATACCCCTTCTCGTCGTCGATCCTGCAGTGTATCCACTTTCTGCTCTCTGCTCTCGCCTCGTCGTGATCCGAGAGCACAACACAAAGCGTTACAGACTGCAGAGAGAGACCTACGACAGCGTGACGAAGAAACCCTTGTCCTTCTCGTCCCTCGGCTTGACCTCGCTGCGCTGGACGAGCTTGTCGCCGACGGCGAGGCGCAGCCGCTCGGCCGTGAGCGGGAAGCGGAACTCGAGGAGGTCCTTGGGCGGGATGCCGACGTCCTCGCGCGCCGAGCGCAGGGCGTGTCGGAGGGCGAGCGCGACCGAGACGCCGAGGAAGAAGGGCGGCTCCTGCGCCCGAGGTCGAGAAGAGAGGTCAGCCTCAGCCTCGCGCATGCACGACGAGATAGAGAGAGAAAGAGAGACGCACGCCGACGCCCTTGGACGTGTGCACGGTCGAGAGGTTGGGCCACTCGGCGTCGCGCAGGAGCGAGACGTTGAACTGCTGCGGGATGTCGGCGAAGCCCGGGATCTGTAGGACCGGGAGCGAGTTAGCGTCGTCATGATGTTGTTGCAGACGAGGCAGAGAGGGAGAGGGAGGAGGAGAGCGAGCACACCTTGTACGCGCCCGGCCCGGTCGTGAAGAGCGCGCCGTTGCGAAGGTGGAGCGACTCCTCCATCGTCGCCCAGCCCTGGCCCTGCACGAACGCGCCCTCGACCTGGCCGTAGTCGATCGCCGGGTTGATCGAGCGGCCGACGTCCATCTTGATGTCGACGCGCAGGACCGTGTGGTCGCCCGTGAGCAGGTCGAGCTCGACCTCGGCGGCGGCGGCACCCTGCGTGAAGTCTGGGGGCGAGATTCGGGTGAGCGTGCGGCTCGTGTGGTATAAGAGGCCGCGATGCTCGACGGCGGCTGGAGAGCGGCGACTGTGTGGGGGAGGGGGAGGCCCGAAAGGGAGAGAGAGGGAGGAGAGGAAGGTCGCGACGCACAGTTGAACAAGTCGCCGGTCCTCTCCTGCACGTTCCAGACGTAGCCGAGGTTCGGCGTCGCGTAATGGCCCGTCGCACTGAGGCTGATGCGCTCGCCGTACGCCGCGCCGGCGAGAGCCGTCATGGGCGCGTCGGGCCCGAGCTTCTCGCGGAGGTGAGCGATGCGCGAGTTGAGCTCGCGGCAGGCGTTGAGCACGGCGTAGCCGTTCTGCAGGGCGATGAGGTGCCGCGTTAGGAAGGAGAGCGCAGGGATGAAGAGACTGAGCGAGTTGAGGAGGTGAGGACGACCGACGCACCAGGTCGCTACCGGCGCTCGCAGCCGTCGGCGGCATGTTTGGCACCGTGTTGGACGAGGTCTCGCTCGTGAACACGGCCTCGAGCGGCACCTTGAGCTCCTGGGCGGCGATCTGGAGACACTTCCCGTTCAAAGATTGACCCATTTCCGTGCCGCCGTGCGCGACGAGGACCGAGCCGTCCATGTAGACGTGAACGAGGGCACTACCCTGGTTCATACTCTTGACACCGAACGCCAAGCCGAACGTAGTCGGGATGAGGGCGATGCCGCGCTTGCGGTAGCGATGCTCCTTGTTGAAGGCGGCGACGGCCTGCTTGCGCGCCTCGTACTCGCTGTCGCGCTTGCAGTCGGCGACGAGGCGAGGCACGTGGAAGTCGAGGACCTGTGTGGAGCAGGAGTCAGTCGGGAAGAGCGCGAGGGGGAGTGGGCGAGAGGGAGAGCGCAGGGAGGAGGGAAGGTCGGTACGGACCTTCTGGAAGTAGTGCGTCTCGTCGCCCTCCTTGAACAGGTTGATGGCGCGCACGTCGTCGATATCGAGGTCGAGGTGCGTCGCGATGGCCTCGAGGTACGTCTCGGCGACGAGCATGCCCTGCGGCCCGCCGAAGCCCTGTCGACGAGCTGCTCGTCAGCACGGCCTCGAGCTTGGAGACGCAGCGAGACAAGAGAGCAAGACGCACACGGTACGCCGTGTTCGAGACCGTGTTGGTCTTGCAGAGCTTGGCGCGCACGTCGACGTTGGGGATGTAGTACGAGTTGGTCGCGTGGGCGAGGGCGCGGTCGGCGACGCCGCCCGAGATGTCGACTGCGCGCACGTGGCTCGGCGTCAGCACGCCGAGGTGAGAAAGACGAAGAGAGAGAGGAAGGAGGACGCACGAGAGTAGCCGGCGTTGGCGTAAAAGTCGGCATCGAGCGCGGTGAGCTTGCCGTCGGCCGTGAAGCCGACCTTCCAGTCGGTGCGGAACGGGTGGCGCTGGCCCGAGATCTTGATGTCCTCGTGGCGCTCGAGCATGCAGCGGATCGGGCGGCGGAGCTTCTTGGCGGCGACGGCGCAGATGGCCGAGAGCTGCGGGAGGACGAGCAGGGTCAGCCAGGGTCCGGCTGTACTCGCCGAGGGCGCAGAGACTGGACGCACCATCGTAGTCCTCGACTCCTTGCCGCCAAACTGGAGGGAGAGAAGAGGTAGAGGGGAGGGAAGGAAGGATGGCGGGAGAGGGAGGGGGTCAGTGCGCGACCTTCTCAAAGTCGAGACGGCGCGAGAGAGAGAGCGAGAGAGAGCGAGTGAGAGGGAAACGCACCCCTCCGCCGAGCCGCTTGACCTTGGTGACGACACGGTTGCGCGGGACGCCCAGGACCTGAGCGACGTAGTGCTGCGTCTCGGTGAGCGCCTGCGTCGACGAGATGACCTCCATCTCGCCGCTCTCGAGCTTGGGCACGGCGATGCACGCCTGCGTCTCGAGGTAGAAGTGCTCCTGCGACGGCGAGTACGTCGTGCCGCTGAGCGTGTGCTCGGACTCGGCGAGCGCGGTCGAGATGGGCGTGCCGCGCGCCATGCGGCGGTGGTAGGTCGGGTGGTACGAGTCGGCGGCGATGGCCTGCAGGAGGAGGAAGTGAGGGTCAGTGTGGCTCGGCGCGGCACGAGAGAGGCCGGGAGAGGCGGAAGGAGGACGCACCTCGTCGATCGTCAAGACGAACGGCAGGTCCTCGTACTCGATCTTGACGAGGCGCGCTGCGCGCTGCGCCTGGAGCTTGGTCGTCGCGACGACGGCGCCGATGATGCCGCCTTGGCTCGTCACCTCGCCCTTGGCGAAGAAGAACTCGTCCTGGGCGGCCGGGCCCCACACGTTGGCCTTCTCGCTCGGGAGGTCGTGCCAGTCGACGTACGTGAGGACGCCCGGCGCGTCGAGCGCCTCGGACGGGTCGACCTTGACGAGCTTGGCGTGCGCACGCGACGAGAGGACGAGCGCGAGGTGGCCCTCGTTGGCCCAGGCGGGCATGTCGTCCGTGTAGATCGCCTCGCCCGTCGTGTGCTTGAGGCCCGATGGGTGCGGGATCTGCTGCCCGACGATGCTCTGCGCGTACGGGTCCGAGTTGTCCCTCGTCGCCGTCGACGGCGCGCGGTGGATGAGCTCTGTCACCTCGTGCTCGTCCGACTTGCGCACGCCGTCGAGCACGACGCCGCACGCCTGGGCGACCTCGACCCAGAACTTGAACAGGAACGACATGCACAGCGTGCGGCGGTAGGTCGGCATGCCGCCCGGGACCGAGTAGGGCAGGTTGAAGTCGGCGCCGAGGGCGTCGAGCGCGGCGTCGAGCGTCGTCGAGTCGACCGGCTTGCCGACGAGGAGCTCCTCGGTCTTCTTGGCCGAGATCGTGTGCGCGCTGCCGGGGCGTGAGATTGGCGTCAGGAAGCCGCTCGCCGACGAAGAAGGAGAGGGAGAGAGGGAGAGAGCGAGAGAGGGACGCACGCCATGCCGCCGAACGCAAGCTTTGCCCGCTTGACGACCCACTGCTCGCCGCCGTCCTGGGCGACCGTGACGGCGAAGCACGACGTGACGATCGCGATGTCGTCGTCGCGGCGCTTGGCCTGCTTAAACGCGCGCACGACGTCCTTCTCGCCGCTCGCCTCGTCGGCGCGGACGAGCGGGACGACGAGGCGCACGATGACGCCGTCGGGTGGGATGCCCGTCTGGCGGTAGCCCGTGAAGAAGCCGTCGGCGAGCGAGATGGTCGTCTCGTTGCCGTCGTCGACGCTCGGCGCGCGCACGACGACCGACGCGCCGAGGGCGACCCAGACCGGGTTGGCGTCCGAGATGGGCGAGGCCGTGGCGACATTCCCGCCGACGCTCGCCGCGTTGCGGATCTGGCGCCCGGCAAAGTAGCGCAGCTGGTCGCGGATGGCGCGCAGGGCGCCCGTGCGCGCGTGCGGCTGCTTGCGGACGAGGTCGTTGAGGACGCCCTCGAGGTCCGACAGGGTGAGGTTGGCGCCAAACTCGAGGACCGGGTGCGGCGAGGAAAAGTCGGGGAGCGTGACGGTGGCGAGCTCGGGGACGTCGGCGACGTAGATGCAGTCCGGGTACGCGGCGCCCTTGATGCCGACCTCGATGCTGACCTCGCTCGCGCCGCCGACGAGCTTGGCGTTGGGGAGCGCGCGCTTGAGGTCGACGAGCTGCTCGAGCGTGACGGGCCGGAACCAGCGGCGGTGGTTGTGCGTCGGGGACGAGAAGGCGAGGGGCTTGAGCGGGTGCTTGATGAGCGACGGCGGGAGGATGAGCTCGGTCGAGGGCTTGTACGGCTTGAACTCGAACCGCGGGAACGAGACGGTCGGCGCCGACGCCTCGGACTTGCCGCCGCCGCCGAGCTGGCAGCAGTCGTCGCGGCCGCAGCCCTTCTTCTTCTGCGCGCCGGGCTGGACGACCGTCGACGCGAACGTGTCCTGCTCCTCGGGCTCGATCGGCGCGGTGCGGCCGTCTGCGCCGGCGACGGCGTCGATCGGCGGCGCGTCGGGCCTCTCGAGGATCGACGGCGCCGGGAGCGACACGTCGGTGCTGACCTGGTCGGCGCAGCCGTCCGGGTTGCCGCAGCACGCCGCCTTCTTCTTGGCGTCGGCCGCCTCGAGGCCCGCCGCGTCAAAGTTGAACGGCACGACGTAGTCGTCGTCGAGGGGCGTGCGAGGCGGCGAGGAGGAGGACGAGGACGATGCGGTCGACGACGACGAGGAGAGGAGGGGCGAGGTCGACGAGCTCTTGGGGCCGAGATAGTCGCCGATGAACGACTTGACGGCGGCAAAGATCGGGGCGTAGCCCGTGCAGCGGCACAGGTTGCCGTCGAGGGCGCCGTTGAGCTCGACGTCCGACACGTCGAGCGAGCCGCGGTACGCCGCCGTGCGCAGGAGCGCGTACACGCTCATGACCTGCGGGCGTGCGTGCGGTCCGGGTCAGTACGGCTCTCTCGACGGCTCGAAGCAGGAGAGGGAGAGGGGAGGGACGCACGATGCCGGGCGTGCAGAAGCCGCACTGCGAGCCGTGGAGCTTGAACATGCGCTCCTGGAGCGGGTGCGGGTTGTCCGAGTTGCCGATGCCCTCGACCGTGATGCAGTGCTTGCCCTCGAGGCAGACGAGGGGCGCGAGGCACGCGTTGATGGCGAGGTGCTGCACCTCGTTGGTGCGCGGGTGGATGCTCTGGAGGACGACGGTGCACTGTGGGCGCGCGAGGGTCAGCCTGCGCTCCACCATAGGCGCACTCGACAAGGGGGAGAGGGGAGGAACGCACTGCGCCGCATCCGCCCTCGTTGCAGCCCTGCTTGGTGCCCGTGAGGCCCGGCTGGGAGCGCAGGAAGGCGAGGAGGGTCGTGTCGGGGTCGATCTGGGACGCGTCGAGAACGACCTTTGTGCCGTTGAGCCAGAAGGTGAGCTGCGAGGTGGCGACGGTGTCGAACGCGGCCGTGGCGGAAGTCGGTGCGGCCATGGTTGGCTCGCGATAAAGGGCGGCGGCGATGAAGAGGTGGGGGAGGGGGGGGGGGGGGTCGCGCGGTGG
>Ga0308169_10003990_pt1 | contig 14006 bp, 16 predicted proteins | sample PhyBR1_2_FD_202139 | JGI IMG/M metagenome (GOLD analysis project Ga0308169, IMG submission 202139) | Phyllosphere microbial communities from UC Gill Tract Community Farm, Albany, California, United States - DLSLSB.R1 | ecosystem: Host-associated > Plants > Phyllosphere > Unclassified | place...
CCAGGTGCTGGCCCACTTCACAAGTAAACGGAGCGCCCCATGAGCGACCTGACCCTGGGCGCGCTGTACGGCGCCGTCACCCTGGTCGTGATGTTTTCCGGCATGCCGATCGCCTTCGCACTCGGCCTGGTCGCGACCGGCTTCATGTACTTCTTCATGCCGTCGTCCTCGCTCGACACGATCAGCCAGAACGTGTACGAAGAGATGGCCTCGATCACCCTGCTGTCGATCCCGCTCTTCATCCTGAAGGGCGCGGCCATCGGCAAGTCGCCGGCGGGACGCGACCTGTACGGCGCGATCCACGCCTGGCTGCACAAGGTGCCGGGTGGGCTCGGCATCGCCAACGTCTTCGCCTGCGCGCTGTTCGCGGCCATGGCCGGCTCGTCGCCCGCGACCTGCTCGGCGATCGGCTCGGCCGGCATCCCGGAAATGAGGAAGCGCGGCTACTCGCCCGGCTTCGCGGCCGGCATCATCGCCGCCGGCGGCACGCTCGGCATCCTGCTGCCGCCCTCGATCACGATGATCCTGTACGCGGTGGCGGCGGAACAGTCGCTCGGCCGCCTGTTCCTGGCCGGTATCGGCCCCGGCCTGCTGCTGGTTCTGCTGTTCGCCGGCTATGCCGTCTACCGCGCCCGCAAGGAATACGGCCTGGCGCTGGCGGCCTATGAAGGCGGCGGCGTGAAGTCGGCCTATCTCGAGGACGAACATTTCACGCTCTCGCAAAAGGTCGAAATGCTGCCGCGCGTGCTGCCCTTCCTGGTCCTCCTGATCGGCGTGATGATCGCGCTCTACGGCGGCTATGCCACGCCATCCGAGACGGCGGGCCTGGGAGCGCTGCTGGCCATCGTCCTGATCGCCATCGTCTACAAGCTGTGGCATCCGAAGGACCTGTCGCCCTTCCTGGCGGCGACGATCAAGGAGTCGACCATGCTCCTGCTGATCATCGGCATGTCGCTGCTCTACTCCTACGTGATGAGCTACCTGCACATCAGCCAGTCGGCCGCGCAATGGGTGGTCGACATGCACCTGTCGCGCTGGATCCTGCTGGCGGTGATACTGTTCATGGTGATCGTGCTCGGCTTCTTCCTGCCGCCAGTGTCGATCATCCTGATGACGGCGCCGATCATCCTGCCGCCGCTGCGCGAAGCCGGTTTCGACCTGATCTGGTTCGGCGTGGTGATGACGATCGTGATGGAGATGGGCCTGATCCACCCGCCGGTGGGGCTGAACATCTTCGTCATCAAGAACATCGCGCCCGACATACCGCTGCGCGACGTGATCTACGGCGTCATGCCTTTCGTCGGCCTGATGTTCGTCGCCGTCGTGCTGCTGTGCGTGTTCCCGCAGATCGCCACCGGCCTGCCGGCCATGCTGATGGGAGGCCCAGGATGAACGCGCCCGGCAAAGTATGGAATACGCTGCAGGCCGACCGCAACGCGCGCCTGGCGCGCACGGCCGAGGTACTGGGGCGCGACCTGGACGGCAAGGCAGTGCCCAGCGCACGCGTCGCCGACCTGCTGCACAGCGTGCTGGCCTGCGGCGATCGCGTCTGCCTCGAGGGGAACAACCAGAAGCAGGCCGACTTCCTGGCCCAGGCGCTGGCGGGCCTCGATCCTGCGCGCATCAACCAGCTGCACATGCTGCAGTCGGTGCTGGCGCTGCCGGAACACCTCGACGTGTTCGAACGCGGCGTGGCCTCGCGCCTGGACTTTTCGTTCTCCGGTCCGCAGGCCGGGCGCGTGGCCAAGCTGGCATCAAGCGGCAAGCTCAATATCGGTGCGATCCACACCTATCTCGAGCTGTTCAGCCGCTATTTCATCGACCTGCCGCCGCGCGTGTCGCTGGTGGCGGCCGAAGCGGCCGACCGCAACGGCAACCTGTACACCGGGGCGAACACCGAGGACACGCCGGCGATCGTCGAGGCGACCGCCTTCAAGAACGGCATCGTCATCGTCCAGGTGAACCGCATCATGGACACGCTGCCGCGGGTCGACATCCCGGGCGACTGGGTCGACTACGTCATCCAGTCGCCGAAGCCCTATTACATCGAGCCGCTGTTCACGCGCGACCCGGCCCTGATCTCGGAGATCCAGGTCTTGATGGCGATGATGGCCATCAAGGGCATCTACGCCGAGTACGCGGTCGAGCGCCTGAACCACGGCATCGGCTTCGACACCGCCGCCATCGAACTGCTGCTGCCCACCTATGCGACCGACCTTGGCCTGAAGGGCAAGATCGGGCGCCACTGGGCCTTGAATCCGCACCCGGCGCTGATCCCGGCGATCGAGTCCGGCTTCGTCGAATCCGTGTATTCCTTCGGCTCGGAACTCGGCATGGAAGAATACATCCGCGCGCGCCCCGACGTGTTCGCGGTGGGCCCGGACGGCAGCATGCGTAGCAACCGCGCGCTGTGCCAGGCAGCCGGCCACTATGCCTGCGACATGTTCATTGGTTCCACCCTGCAGATCGATTTGCAGGGCAACTCCTCGACCGCGGTGGTCGGCCGCATCGCCGGTTTCGGCGGCGCGCCGAACATGGGCGCGGACGCGCGCGGGCGGCGCCACGCCAGCCCGGGCTGGCTCAAGGCCGGCGCCGAGGCGCGCGGCAGCAGGAATACCATCCCGCGCGGCCAGAAGCTGGTGGTGCAGATGGTCGAGACCTTCCGCGAGCACATGCAGCCGGCCTTCGTCGAGAAGCTCGATGCCTGGGAACTGGCCGAGCAGGCCGGTTTCGCGATCCCGCCGGTGATGATCTACGGCGACGACGTGACCCACATCCTGACCGAGGAAGGCATCGCCAACCTGCTCCTGTGCCGCAATGAAGAGGAGCGCGAACAGGCGATCCGCGGCGTGGCCGGCTACACCCCGGTCGGACTCGGGCGCGACCGCCGCATGGTCGAGAACCTGCGCGACCGCGGCGTGATCAAGCGCGCCGAAGACCTCGGGATCGACAAGCGGCTTGCCACGCGCGACCTGCTGGCGGCGAAGAACATGAAAGACCTGGTGCGCGCATCGCACGGCATGTACGAGCCGCCGAAGCGCTTCCGCAACTGGTAAATAGAACTGGTGAAGAGACCATGGAAAAGCTTACATACCGATTTCAGGGCGGCAGCCGCGCGCTGCCGCAACAGGCGGAACTCGTCGGCGTGGTCGGCTCCGGCAACCTCGAGGTGCTGATCGAATCAGGCCCGCTGGGCGGGGACTGCGCGATCGAAGTCAATACCGCGGCGCTGGGTTTCGGCGCGACCTGGGAAGCCGTCATGCGCGACTTCCACGAGCGCTGGCAGCTCAGCGACGCCCGCATTGCGATCAACGACATGGGCGCGACGCCGGCCGTGGTCAGCCTGCGCCTCGACCAGGCGGTGGAGACAATGCTGGGAGGCTTGAGATGAGCAGCTACCTGGAACTGACGGCGCGCGAGCGCCTGGCGCTGCTGTTCGACGCGGGCAGCTTCGAGGAATTCCTGCCGCCGAAAGCGCGGGTGATCAGTCCGCACCTGGCCCAGCTCGACGCCCCGGTCGCTTTCGACGACGGCGTGGCCGTGGGCCGCGCGCGCCTGGACGGGCAGGCCGTCTTCGCCGCCGCCCAGGAAGGCGGCTTCATGGGCGGCGCGGTCGGCGAGGTGCATGGCGCCAAGCTGGTCGGCCTGCTCAAGCGCGCGGTGGCCGAGAAGGCCGCGGCCGTGGTGCTGCTGCTCGAATCCGGCGGCGTCCGCCTGCACGAAGCGAATGCGGGCCTGGTCGCGGTGTCGGAAGTGATGCGCGCGGTGCTCGATGCGAGGAATGCCGGGGTGCCGGTGATCGCATTGATCGGCGGCGCGAACGGCTGCTTCGGCGGCATGGGCATCGTGGCGCGCTGCACGAACGCCGTCATCATGTCGGAAGAAGCGCGGCTGGCGATGTCGGGACCGGAAGTCATCGAGACCGCGGCCGGCGTCGAGGAATTCGATTCGCGCGACCGCGCGCTGGTCTGGCGCACCACCGGCGGCAAGCACCGCTACCTGCTGGGCGACTGCCAGGAACTGGTGGCCGACAGCGTACCCGCCTTCCGTGCGGCGGTGCTGGCGACCCTGGCCCGCCTGCGTACCCAGGAGACCGCACTGACCCTGGCCGCGCTCGAAGCCGAGCAAACCATGCTGGCCCAGCGACTCGAGCGCTTCGGCGGCCTGGAAGAACCGATGCAGATCTGGACCGCGCTCGGGATCGCCGAGCCGCGCAGCCTGCCCCTGCTGGAGGCCGGGCCATTCGTGGAACAGGTTGCCGCTTACCGGATTGGAGCGAACTGATGGACTGGACCACAATCACGAGCGCCCTGTTCCCAAACGGGCACGATGTCGTCGAACGCGAGCTCTTCCTGAGCGGTTCGGCCCGGGTTGGAGAAAAGACGGTGGCTGTCGTCGGCACCACCGGCCATTCTCCGATCGGGGTCGAGATCGCGCTGCTGCAGGCGCGCTTCATCCTGCAAACCGTGCGCGAACATCCGGGACGGCCAATCCTGATCCTGGTCGACACGGTCGGCCAGCGCCTGCGCCATCGCGACGAAATGTTGGGCATCAATAGCTACATGGCCCACCTCGGCAAATGCGTGGAGCTCGCGCGGCGCCAGGGGCATCCGGTCATCGGCCTGGTGTACGACCAGGCCCTGTCGGGCGGCTTCATCACCAGCGGCCTGCTGGCCGACGCCTGCTATGCGCTGCCCGATTCGACCATCCGCGTGATGGGCCTGCCGGCGATGGCGCGCATCACCAAGGTGCCCGAGGAGCGGCTGACGGAACTGGCGGTCAGCAACCCGGTGTTCGCGCCGGGGCCGGAGAATTACCTGCGCATGGGCGGCGTACAGGAAATCTGGACGGGCGACCTTGCGGCGCAACTGGAAGAGGCACTGGCAGCCGCCGCACCGCAGGACGAGCGCGCGGCGCTGGGCCTGGCGCGCGGCGGGCGCAAGTTCGCGCAGCCGGTGATCGACGCCATCGTGGCGGGGCGCGATGCACTCGCGTCATGAACTGGTCTGGCTGACGGCGCAGGGATGGAAGGAAGCAGCGGCCTCGGTGCGCCCGGGCGACCTGCGTTCGCTCGCGCTGTGGGAACGGCAAGGCTGGCCGGCCGTCGTGCGCCGGCGCGACGTCGGCGCGCCCGGACACGTGGTCTCGCTCGGGATCGCGCTGCCGCCATCGGGTGCGGACGCGCCGAAGGAACGCATCGGCCTGCGCGCGGACGCCGCGCATGTCCAGCGGCGGCTTCCTGCGCTCGGGCTGGCTGAGGCAATGGCGGCCGCACCGGCGGCCTGGCGCCCTGCACTCGATGAACTGGCCGGCGCCGGCGTCGCGCTGCGCGCCTACGGCTCGCTCGCGCTGCAGGCCATCACCGGTTTGCCCTACCTGACCTCGGCCTCGGACATCGACCTGCTGCTGGCGCCAGGCAGCCGCGCCGAACTCGATGCCGGTATCGGGCTGCTGTCGCGCTACGCCGAAACGCTGCCGCTCGATGGCGAAGTCGTCTTTCCCAGCGGCGAAGCCGTGGCCTGGAAGGAGTGGCGCGACGCCGCTCCGCGCTCGCGCGTACTGGTGAAAACCATCGATGCGGTGCGCCTGGCCGAACGCGCCGCGCTGCTTGCCACGCTGGAGGAGCGATGAGCATCGTTGCCGCCACCGGTGGCGCGCTCCTTGCGCCGCGCGCTCGCTGTGCACCCGGCGAAGCGCTGCACCGGGAGGTCGCGCGCCTCGCGCTGCACTGCCTGTACGCCGAGCTGACGCTGTACCCGAAGCCGGGCCTGGTTTCGCTCGTCGACAACGGCAGCCACAGCGACATGAACGCCGCCACCTTCATGCGCAGTCTGTTCGCGCTGCGCCATTATTTTGCCCGCATCAGCCGGGCCGGCGCGGCAGGCGTGCCCTTCCCTGAATTGAAACGGCTCGGTATCGAGGCCGAAGCGCGCATGCTGCGCGCCACCGCCGGCATCAATACCCACCGCGGCGCCATCTTCTGCCTCGGCCTGCTGTGCGCGGCAATCGGCCGGGCGCGCGCCCAGGGCATCGCCCTCACCCCGGCATGCCTGCGCGCAGTCCTGCTGCTGCGCTGGGGCGAAGCGCTGGCGGCGCATACGGTGCCGGGTGCGCAGCAGTCGAACGGCCTGCGCGTGGCCGACCTGCACGGCGCCGGCGGCGCGCGCGAGGAAGCGGCGCTCGGCCTGCCCTCGGTGTTCGAGACCGGCCTGCCGGCCCTGCGCGCGGCGCTGGCCGCTGGACGCGGCATGCGGCTCGCCCGCATCGACGCCCTGTTCGCGCTGATGGCGCGCATCAGCGACACCAACGTTTTTCATCGCGGCGGTGCAGCGGGCGCGGCGACGGTGCGCGAACACGCACAGGCCTTCCTCGACGCCGGGGCCACGGCCGATCCGCACTGGCGCGTCCGGGCGCTCGACTGCCATCGCCTGTTCGTCGCAGAGCGCCTGTCGCCCGGCGGCGCGGCCGACCTGCTGGCCGCCACCTGCCTGGTGCACGCGGCCACGACGGGCGCCCTGCCATGAGCGCGCGCCTGTTGATCCTGTGTCCGGGCCAGGGCGGCCAGCACACCGGCATGTACGACCTCGCGCGGGGCGATCCCGCCGGCGCCGCCCTGCTGGACGCCTGCGCACCGGCGCTGGATGCGGACACCCTGTTCGAGAACCAGGCCGCGCAGCCGGCCATCGTGGCCGCCACGCTGGCGACCTGGGAAGCCTTGCGCGCGCAGCTGCCCGCGCCCTCGCTCGCGGCCGGCTACAGTATCGGCGAACTCGCCGCGCATGGCATTGCCGGCGCCTTGTCCCCGCAGGACGCCATCGCACTGGCACGCGTGCGCGCCGCAGGCATGGACGGGGCGGCCGCACGCGATCCCGGCAAGACGATGGCCGCCATCGGTGCGATTCCGGTTGCACGGGCGCGCGAACTGGCGCAGGCGGCCGGTTTTTACGTTGCCATCGTGAACGGCGAAGATGCCTGCGTCGCCGGCGGGCCGGGTGCGGGCTATGCAGGCCTTGCCGCGGCCTGCGAGGCGGCCGGGGCGCGCGTCCAGCAGCTGCCCGTCGCCGTCGCCTCGCATACGCCGCTGATGGCGTCGGCCGTGCAGGCTTTCGCCGCAGCCCTCGGCGCCGCCTCGTTCGGCGCCTGGCGCTGCCCGGTGCTGTCCGGGATCGCGGGGACGCGCATCGGCACACGTGAGGCGGCGATCGAACACCTGTCGCGCCAGCTGGCGGAGACGATCGAATGGAGCGCCTGCATGGACGCGGCCGTGGAGAGCGGGATCACCGTGGCGCTGGAGCTGGGGCCGGGCGCGGCGCTGGCACGCATGTTCCAGGGGCGCCACCCGCAGGTGGCCTGCCGCTCGGTCGCCGAATTTCGCAGCCTGGAGGGCGTGATCAGCTGGGTCTCGCGCCAGTTCGAATAAATCCGTGCCAGTGCATGTAAAGGAAGCTTGACACCTTCCGGAATGCTGCCTACTATGTAAAGCATACTTTACATGGAGGTGCTTGTCATGCACGAGAAACGTATCGCCAGGATCTACTACCGCGAGCTGTTCGCCGCGTTCGTGCTGTACACCATCCTGCTGACGGCGGCGCTCAAGTTCGGCCGGCCGATGCCTGAAGGCGTCCTGCGCACCGCAGTCCTTGCCAGCCCGATGATCGGCTTCGGCGCCGCCATCTGGGCCATCGCGCGCCAGGTGCAGCGCGCCGACGAATACATCCGCATGCGCCTGCTCGAGAACATCGCGCTGGCAGCCGCCATCACGGCCGGCGTGACCTTCACCTACGGCTTCCTCGAGACGGCCGGCTTTCCCAAGCTGTCGATGTTTACGGTCTGGTGCGTGCTCTGCCCCTCGCTGGGCGTGGTGCAGCTGACCCGCAAAGTACTCGGCCGATGAACAACCATATACGCGAACTGCGCGCCGAACATGGCTGGAGCCAGGCCCATCTGGCCGAGCTGCTGTCCGTGTCGCGCCAGACCGTGATCGCCATCGAGACCGGCCGTTACGACCCAAGCCTGCCGCTTGCCTTTGCGATTTCCCGGCTGTTCCAGCAACCGATCGAAGCCATCTTCAACCCTGACCAGGAGCCAGCATGAAACTGACCATGAAAGCGTCGACCCTGTTGTTTGCACTGCTCGTCGCCTCCGCCGCGCCGGCCTTCGCCGCCGACGCCCCCGCCGCGCCCAACCGCTTCGCCGCAACGATCGCGCCCGCCGAACGCTTCGAGGTGCAAGGCATGCTGGTCGAACGCCATGGCAGCGGCCCGCAGCCGATGATCCTGATCCCGGGCCTGTCGACCGGCGGCTGGGTGTGGCAGGACACGGTACGCGAGTTCGCAGGCAGCCACACCGTGTATGTCGTGACCCTGCCCGGCTTCGATGGCCACCCGGCGGTCGACGGCAAGCCCTTCGATGCGGCCAAGGGCGCGCTGAAGGAGTTGATCGCCGCGCGCCGTCTCGTCAAACCGGTGCTGGTCGGGCATAGCCTGGGCGGCATGCTGGCCATCGCCCTGGCCGAGGAACTGCCCGGGCAGGTCGGCGGCGCGGTCAGCATCGACGGCTTGCCGGTAATGCCGCGTACCGAAGACCTGCCGCCCGAACAGCGCCCCGCCATGGCCGAATCGATGCGCCAGCGGATGGCGGCCAGCACCCCTGCCGCCTTCGCCGAGCAGCAGCGGCAGTACATGCGTGCGATCGGCACCACCGACATGGGCAAGGCCGACGACCTGGCCCGGCTCACCAGCCGCAGCGACCCGGCCGCGGTCGGCGCCTGGGTGGGCGCCGTGCTGGCCCTCGACCTGCGTCCGGGCCTGGCGAAGATCCAGGCTCCGGTACTGGTGTTCGCTCCCTTCTACGGCCCGGATAGCGCGGCCCTGGGCGGCATATCCTCGGCCGACAAGGTGGCGTATTATCGGGAACTGATGACCGGTACGCCCAAGCTGGACGTCGCGCCGATCGACAACGCGCGCCACTTCGCCATGATCGACCAGCCTGGCGCCGTGCACGATGCACTGCGCCGCTTCATGAAAACCCTTTAAAGGAGAACTCATGTCACCTATGATGCCGTCCACGCTCCACTGGATCGTCCAGTACCTGATCGCCGTCGTGACCATGACCGCGCTGCTGCTGGCGCTCGACATGATGGGAGGCGAGACCTTCGTGCGCGCCCTGCTCTCGGCCCTGGCCTGGTCCGCCATCGCTTCGGCGCTTTTCATCGGCACGCGTTACCGCAACATGAAGCGCAACATCGCCTGCAGCGTCTGCGACGCGCTCGACAAAAAATAAGTTCCACCATCCTCCTTGATGGAACCCGCAGCAGTACGCTTCCCCGGAAGCGATACTGTCGTGTTATTCACCGTGTATGTGTCAAGACAACAAGATACCGCTTGACAATCATTATCAAGAGAATATTCTTGTAGGCACCAATGTGAACGATGTGTGTCCTAAGGCGCACACGATTTGCCCGGTAGTTCGTTTTACTCATCTTGGAGGATGAATATGTCGTTGAAGACAGGGCCGATCCTGGCTCGTAGAACCCTGCTGGGCGCGATCGCGTCCAGCCCCCTGTGGCTTGGCACTGCCTGGGCCGCATCGCAGTCGATGAAAATCTCGCACCAGTTCCCCGGCGGCAGCGTCATGGAAGGCGACTTCCGCGACCGGCTGTGCCGCATGTTCGCGGCCGACGTCGAAAAGCGTACCCGCGGCAGCCTGAAGTTCTCGATCTACCCCGAGGCCGGCCTGATGGCCCCGAACGCCCAGTTCGGCGCGCTGAAAAAGGGCAGCCTCGAACTCGCACTGGTGCCGCTGTCGTATGCGGCGGCCGAAGCGCCGGAGACGAACATCGGCCTGATGCCGGGCCTCGTCACCTCCTACGCGCAAGGCTACGGCTGGAAGAACGCGGAAGTCGGCAAGGAGCTGACCCGCATCCTGGCAGACCAGGGCCTGGTCGTGATCAGCTGGATCTGGCAGGCCGGCGGCGTCGCCGCGCGCGGCACGCCGATCGTGTCGCCGGAAGACACGCGCGGCCTGAAGGTGCGCGGCGGCTCGCACGAGATGGACCTGATCCTGCAGGAAGCCGGAGCGACCATCGTCAACGTGCCCTCGAACGACATCCATGCCGCGATGAAGAGCGGCGCGCTGGATGCGGCCTTTACGTCCTCGACCTCGCTGATCTCGTTCCGCCTGCAGGACGTCTCGCGTTCGCTCACCACGGCGCGCAGCGGCGGCTACTGGTTCATGCTCGAGCCGCTGCTGATGTCGAAGACCGTGTTCGACCGCCTGCACAAAGACCAGCAGGCAGCCATCATGGCGGTCGGCGCCGACCTCGAAAAATTCGCGCTGCGCATGGCCCAGGGCGACGATGCGGCGGTGGCCAATGTGTACGCGCATAACGGTGCGCGTGTCGTCGACATGGATGGCGAGGCGCTCAGGAAGTGGCAGGAGATGGCGCGCACCACCGCCTGGGCGGACTTCAGCGCGCGCAGCGACAACTGCGCGAAGCTGATGGCGCTGGCGGAAAAGTCGATCGCTTCGATGTAAGAGGTTCGGGCGGCGGAGCCGCCCGGATTTACCCCCCGGTCACAGGCGGGAAGAACGCCACTTCCCCGCCCTCGCTCACTTCCGTCTCCGGTCCGCACATCACGTGGTTGAACGCCATGCGCAAGGCGCGCTCGTGGCCGAGACCCGTTGCCCACACGCCGCCGCGCCCAATCAGGTGTTCGCGCACGCCGCCCACCGTCGTCACGCCCGCGGGAAGGTCGATACGTTCGTTGGCGAGGCCGACGGCTTCGCGCACGGACGCGAAAAATCGCAGTTCGATGTGCATATGTTTTAGTGTTGAAGTTCGGCGAAGGGGATGAAGCGCACGATATCGCCTTCATTGATCGTGCGTCCCGGCGGGTTGTCGATCAGGCCGTCGCCCCAGACGGTGGAAGTCAGCACGCCCGAGCCCTGGTTCGGGAACAGGTCGAGCCCACCGCCGGCGTTCACGCGCGCGCGCAGGAATTCGTTGCGGCGGTCGCCTTTCGGCAGCGTGAAATCAGCGCGCAGCTGCCAGGCGCGCGGCTCGACGTTGCCGCTCACGCCCTGCAGCCGCAGCAGGAAAGGCCGCACGAACAGCAGGAAGGTGATGAAGCTGGAAACCGGGTTGCCGGGCAGGCCCAGGAAGAACGCATTGCCCGCGTCCGCATTACTGCTCCCTTTATGGACTTCGCCGAACGCGAGCGGCTTGCCCGGCTTGACGGCGATCTGCCACATGTTCAGCTGGCCTTCGGCCTCGACCGCCGGCTTGATATGGTCTTCCTCGCCGACCGACACGCCGCCCGAGGTGATGATCAGGTCATGTTCGCGCGCCGCCGCGCGCAGCGTGGCGCGGGTGGCGTCGAGCGTATCGGGCACGATGCCGAAATCGGTGATGGCGCAGCCGAAATTCTCCAGCAGTGCGCGCAGCGTGAAACGGTTCGAGTTGTAGATCGCCCCCGGCGCGAGCACGCCGCCCGGCGCTTCGCCCGGCATGGTCAGCTCGTCGCCGGTGAAAAACACGGCCACGCGCAGGCGCCGCCGTACCGGCAGGCTGGCCAGGCCCACCGAAGCGGCCAGGCCCAGCTCCTGGCTGCGCAGGCGCGTGCCGGCAGTCAGGATGGTGGCGCCGGCCTGGATGTCTTCGCCTGTGCGGCGGATCCATTCGCCGCTTTTCGGCGTGTGGCGAATCGTCACCGTGTCGCCAGCCGCATTGCTCCCCACCTCGCACTGCTCCTGCATCACGACCGCATCCGCCCCGGCCGGGATCATGGCGCCGGTGAAGATGCGCGCTGCCGTTCCTGGTTCAAGCGGCTCGCCGACATGGCCGGCCGGGATGCGCTGGGCCACGCGCAGCACGGCGCCGCCATTCACGCAGTCGAGCGCACGCACGGCGTAGCCATCCATCGAGGTGTTGTCGGCCGACGGTACGGCAATGGTCGACGCCTGGTCTTCGGCCAGCACGCGGCCGTTGGCTTCCAGGGTCGCAACCTGCTCGATGTCCTGGACCGGGCGCGCGCTCGCCAGCAACGTATCGAGTGCTTCGCGCACCGACAGCATCGGCCGCGGCGCTGCTTTGTCGGGTGCGCTCACGGTCACAGCCCCGTGTGCGCGGCGATGAAGGTTTTCATTTCGTCGACGTTCGGACGCATCAGCACGAACTTCTGCGGCAGCGATTCGATGTCCTCGAAACCGGCCGGGCGCTCGGCGTCCGTGCCCAGCGCTTCAAGGATGGTTTCGTTGAATTTCGCGGCCAGCGCGGTCTCGAGCACGATCATCGGCACGCCGGGCGCCATGTGTTCGCGCGCGACCTTGATGCCGTCGGCGGTGTGGGTGTCGATCACGATGCCGTAATCGTCGGCCACCATGCGGATGGTCTCGAGGCGGTCTTCATGGGTCGACTTGCCCGACACGAAGCCGTAGGCGGCCACGCGCTTGAATTCGTCGCCGTCGGCGCCCGGGCCGCCCGAGAGGTCGAAGCCGCCGTGGGTGTCGACCTTGCGGAACAGGGCATGGGTACGTTCGCTGTCGCGTCCGACCAGGTCGAAGATGAAGCGCTCGAAGTTCGAGGCCTTCGAGATGTCCATCGACGGGCTGCTGGTGTGGAAGGTCTCGCTCGATTTACGCACGCGGTAGACGCCGGTGCGGAAGAATTCGTCGAGCACGTCGTTTTCGTTCGTGGCCACGACCAGTTTATCGATCGGCAGGCCCATCATGCGGGCGATATGGCCGGCGCAGATGTTCCCGAAATTCCCCGACGGGACCGTGAACGAGACTTTTTGCGTGTTGCTGGTGGTCGCTGCGAGATAGCCGCGGAAGTAGTACACGACTTGCGCCACGACGCGCGCCCAGTTGATCGAGTTGACGGTGCCGATCTTGTGGCGCGCCTTGAACGACAGGTCGTTCGACACCGCTTTCACCAGGTCCTGGCAATCGTCGAACACGCCGTCCACCGCGATGTTAAAGATGTTCGGGTCCTGCAGGCTGAACATCTGGGCGGTCTGGAAAGGGCTCATCTTCCCGCTTGGCGAGAGCATGAACACGCGCACGCCGCGCTTGCCGCGCATCGCGTATTCGGCGGCGCTGCCGGTGTCGCCGGAGGTGGCGCCGAAAATGTTCAGCTCATCCTCGTTCTTCGCCAGCGCGTATTCGAACAGGTTGCCCAGCAACTGCATCGCCATGTCCTTGAAGGCCAGGGTCGGGCCGTTCGACAGCGCCTGCAATACGAGCTTCCGTCCGCCCGCTTCTTCCAGCGTGCGCAGCGGCGTGATCTCGCTTGCGCGCTGCTCCGCGCGGGCGTTGCGGTAGACCTCGGGCGTGTAGGTCTTGCTCGTCAGGGCCTTGAGGTCGGCGTCCGGAATATCGGTCGCGAATTTGCGCAGGATTTCGTAGGCCAGTTCGGCGTAGGACAGCTTGCGCCAGGCATCCAGTTCCTCGCCCGTGATGCGCGGGTATTCCGCCGGCATGAACAAGCCGCCATCGGGGGCCAGGCCACCGAGCAGGATGGAAGAGAAAGTCTCGGGATTGCGGGAAGCGGATGCGCTGGTCGCGCGGGTAGACACGTATTGCATGTTTGGATGTTCCGGTTGGGCTCGCGTTGACCTTTTATTATAGTGCGCGCCGGAGAATCCTGTTTGCGGACGGGTTTGGCGGCACGCGGCGCCAGGCGGACAGGTTGTAACGCGTGGGCATGCCCACCCTACGTTACGCATCAGTCGCTGGCAGTAGCGCACCGTAGGGTGGGCATGCCCACGCGTACGTGCCAACGAATACCCGGACGCCGGCGAAGATTGCCGGCGCCGGAAAACCTCATCTCAACACGCCGCGTGATTCACCGTCACCACATGAATCGCCAGCCCACCCAGCGAAGTCTCCTTGTACTTCACCTGCATGTCCGCCCCCGTCTGGCGCATCGTCTCGATCGCGTTATCGAGGCTGACAAAGTGCGTGCCGTCGCCCTTCAGCGCCAGCGAAGCCGCCGTGATGGCCTT
>Ga0308169_10003994_pt1 | contig 14003 bp, 15 predicted proteins | sample PhyBR1_2_FD_202139 | JGI IMG/M metagenome (GOLD analysis project Ga0308169, IMG submission 202139) | Phyllosphere microbial communities from UC Gill Tract Community Farm, Albany, California, United States - DLSLSB.R1 | ecosystem: Host-associated > Plants > Phyllosphere > Unclassified | place...
TATTTGTAGGAATTTACCTCCCGTGGCGAGGGAGCTTGCTCCCGCTGGGCTGCGAAGCGGCCCCAAACCGGCCGTCTCGTTTCGCCAGGCACACCGCAGGCACCGGTTTTGCGGCTGCTGCGCAGCCGAGCGGGGATAAATCCCCTCACCACAAGGATCGCGTGCGTCCTACAGGTCGGTTGTTGCGGCTGAAATCGGCTTCTATAGTTGGGTCGTCACTGGCCTTGGTTGGTGATTGGGTTTCGCAGCCCGAGTGAACAAATCTAGATACCGTCAAATGAAATTCAGGCAAACTTGCCCGCTTTCATTTTATGGCGGTTGCGCGCGGGAGGCTTTCGAGTCTGCCGAGTTTTGGATTCGTTCCTCGGTCTGCGAACCCTCGCGCAACTGCCACCCCTATGATTCGCAGCAGAAAGGTGGCTCTTCTTTCTATCGAACGAGTGCAACTTTATGACAACGAATCAAGCATCTGCCCGCTTCACTCCTCTCACCCAAACCGCCACAACCCACCCCGTCCTGCTGATCGACACCCACGCCCCGCTCCCGGAACTCCACGCCTGTGTCAGCGAACGCCTGCACGCCACGCTCGATTACCTGACGCTGGTCGCCTGCAGCAGCCTGCGGGACTCAGCAGAGAGCGATATCAACACCATCACCAACGTCGCCCGGATCCTGGTGCAAGATGTAACCGACGTGTTCGGAGTAATCGAACGGCGCGGTCTCGAAAGCTAGCCAACCTCCCGTGGCTAGGGAGTTTGTTCCCTCGCCACGGGGTCGAGCATGCAGGGCTTGCCAAGCCGGTTCGCTGGCAGGTACCGTCAGGCCATGACTTTTTCTCGAATTGCCTCGACCACCACAACCACGACCACCCCAGACGGGTCGTGCGAGATGTCGTGAGTCAGTAACACACGGATCCCAAAGGCCCGCCAGCGATGGTAAGGGCCTTTTCTTTTGCCCTTGCGTCACTGGCAAAAACGCAAGGAAAACACCATGTATGCACTGTTGATTCTCGATATGCAGGTTGGGTTGTTTCATGGCCCGGATAAACCCTGGGCTGGCGATGCGCTGCTCAATACGTTGAACGGGCTGCTGATCAAGGCTCGCCAGGCCGGCGCTCCGATTTTTTTGGCTCGTCACGTGGGTCCACCCGGCTCGCCCATGGCTTGCGAAAGTCCGCTAACGCAACTGGTGCCGGAACTGGTGCTGGACGGTGTTGAGGTCATCTTCGAAAAAAGCCGCCCCAACGCATTTGTCATGACGGACCTGGCCAACCGCTTGAAAGCTTGTGGCGCCGAAGGCGTCGTGATCACTGGGATGAAAACGCAGTATTGTGTCGACAGCACCTGCCGCGCTGCCCGCGACTTGGGCTTTAATGCCGTGCTGATCGCCGATGGTCATACCTGCGCCGATACACCAAGCCTGGCAGCGGAGGCTATCGTCGCCCATCACAATGCAACGCTGGCGGGCCCCTTCTGTCAGCTGATTCAAGCGAAAGACTGGCACTTCTAAACCAGCATAGGCCGTTCGGCTCGTTCGAGCCGAACCCCTTCAACAAACGGAGCAAACCACATGGAAGTCAACAATCGCCTCTCCCCCTCGCAGTGCGCAGGCATGGAGGATATCCGCCAGGAAATCGATACCCTCGACCGGGCCGTCATCCAACTACTGGGCAAACGATTCCAATACGTACTGGCCGCATCGAAATTCAAGACCTCGGCGACAGCAGTGCGAGCCCCCGAGCGCTTCAACGCGATGCTTGCGACTCGGCGTGAGTGGGCCGAGGCCGAAGGGCTGCATCCGGATGCCATAGAGAAGATGTACAGAGACTTGGTGACGCACTTCATCGCCGAAGAGATGAAACACTGGTCGGCCCAACAGTCCCGGGACTGACCATCACGGTTCTCTTGCCGCGTCTATCGCTCCGGCATTGACCGTCATCGCCGACAACAGCCGTGCGCCTTTGCCGACTGACAACGCCAGAGATTCCCCTGAAATCCATTACGAGTTCGACCTGAACAGAGGCAAATCAAAACCTTGGTTGGGCTGCGCTTCGCTCTGCTTGGCCCGCGCCAGAAAATCGAAACTTGAAACTACTAAGCCATCACCTATCGTTCCCCCCGAGACCGCACCCAGGGACCGGGTGGCCCGGACGCCCTTTGCGGGCGCGGTCGTCAATGTCATTCAATCAAGGAGCAGTAAAATGTCTGGATTGACCCAAACCATTGATGTGCTCGTCAACGTTGATGCCGATTACCTGCTCGCCCACCCCAACGACGTGGGCGGTGCGATTTCCATGCTGGTGACACGCGATGCCGTCGACAGCCATGCCAGCGGCAACACTGGCGAAGGCGGCAACGAATTGTGGTTCGACGTACAGCCGGGCGACAACATCCGTTGGCGTGCCACCACCCTGTCGCGCAACTTCGACCGCATCGCCTTGATCAAGGACGTCGAAAGCGGCGACCCTCATCAGGGCGGTGACTACAAGGGCACCATGTCGAAGCCGAACTCTTTCAACATCCCAGGTGTAGTGCCCTATCTGAACAAGGCGGCCCCCGGCGGTATTTCCAAGACTGACGTGATCTACACCATGTGGCAATCGACTGCCGAGAATCCGGGAAAACTCTGGTACACCATCACGTTTGTCCTGCTGGACCGAGACCTGAACCAGATAGGTCCGAATCACACGTGGGACCCGTACATCACGATCAATAACCAATAACTGAAATGCACACGGCCCCGACCGACTCCCCTCTTAAGCACGATGGGAGTCGGCCGGGGCCGTGTGTAACTCTACAGAACGCCGCCTATTAGGCCGTTTCTCTAAACTCCGTCAACGCCTCCAGCACCAATGGGTGCAGCACCGCATCGGGATGCTTCTGCTCCCTCCCCGCCAATTCCCGGCGCATGCCCGGGGTCCAGAAGCTCTTGATGTGCTGGCGAACGCCATTCACCGCCAGCGTGTGGTCCGGCTCACTGGCGAAGTACTGGGCGATCTGGTTGGCCATCTTGATCAGGCTTTCAGAACTCATCGACGCACCTCGGCTTTTTCGGCATGGCGACGCTCCTTGAGCAGGCGTCCTTGTTCATCGCTGAAGGCCTGATAGCGTTTCTGCCATTCCGAAGGCTGGCTGACCCGCACGATCTCCACCGCCGTAACCTTGTATTCCGGGCAGTTGGTGGCCCAGTCGGAGTTGTCGGTGGTGATCACGTTGGCGCCCGATTCCGGGAAGTGGAACGTGGTGTACACCACGCCCGGCGCCACCCGTTCGGTTACCTTGGCCCGTAGCACTGTTTGCCCGGCGCGACTGCCGATGCCAACCCAATCGCCGTCGACGATGCCGCGGTTTTCGGCGTCGGCCGGGTGGATTTCGAGGCGATCTTCCTCGTGCCAGGCCACGTTGTCGGTGCGCCGCGTCTGGGCGCCGACGTTGTACTGGCTGAGGATGCGCCCGGTAGTCAGCAACAACGGGTACCGGCTATTGACCTTCTCCTCGGTCGGCACGTAGCCGGTGAGCATGAAGCGCCCTTTGCCGCGGACGAATTCGTCGATGTGCATGGTCGGCGTGCCGTCCGGTGCGGCATCGTTGCACGGCCATTGCAGGCTGCCGTGACGATCCAGTTCGGCGTAGCTGACGCGGGTGAAGGTCGGTGTAAGGCTGGCGATCTCGTCCATAATTTCTGAAGGATGGCGATAGTTCATCTTGTAGCCCAGGGCGTCGGCCAGGGCGATGGTGGCCTCCCAATCGGCCTTGCCGGCCAGGGGCTCCATGACCTTGCGGACCCGAGAAATGCGGCGTTCGGCGTTGGTGAACGTGCCGTCCTTCTCAAGGAAGGAGCTGCCCGGCAGGAACACATGGGCGAACTTGGCCGTTTCGTTGAGAAAGATGTCCTGGACGATCACGCATTCCAGGGCACTCAGCGCTGCGGTCACGTGCTGGGTGTTGGGGTCGCTCTGGGCAATGTCCTCGCCCTGGCAGTAAAGCGCCTTGAAGCTGCCGTCCAGGGCGGCCTCGAACATGTTGGGAATGCGCAGGCCCGGATCGGGTTGCAAGGTCACGTTCCAGGCCTGCTCGAACTGGGCACGCACGGTTTCGTTGGAGATGTGCCGGTAGCCGGGCAACTCGTGGGGGAACGAGCCCATGTCGCAGGAGCCCTGGACGTTGTTCTGCCCACGCAACGGGTTCACCCCGACGCCTTCGCGACCGATGTTGCCGGTGACCATCGCCAGGTTGGCGATGCCCATCACCGAGGTGCTGCCCTGGCTGTGCTCCGTGACGCCGAGGCCGTAGTAGATGGCCGCGTTGCCACCGGTGGCGTAGAGCCGTGCCGCGGCGCGGATCTGATCGGCGTCCACGCCACAGACCGGGCCCAGCACCTCAGGCGAGTTCTCCGACAGGCTGACGAAGTCGCGCCAGCGGGCAAAGTCTGCCGCCTCGCAGCGTTCCTCGACAAAACGCTGGTCGACCAAACCTTCGGTGACGATCACGTGAGCCAGTGCGTTGAGCATCGCCACGTTGGTGCCTGGGCGCAGCTGCAAATGCAGGTCGGCGCGGGCGTGGGGGGAATCCACCAGATCGATACGGCGCGGGTCGATGACGATCAACCGCGCGCCCTGACGCAGCCGACGCTTGAGCTGGGAACCGAACACCGGGTGCGCATCGGTCGGGTTGGCGCCCATTACCAGGATAACGTCAGCCTTCATCACCGAGTCAAAGTTCTGCGTACCGGCGGATTCCCCCAGCGTTTGCTTGAGGCCATAACCGGTAGGCGAATGGCAAACCCGGGCACAGGTGTCGACGTTGTTGTTGCCGAAGGCGGTGCGCACCAGTTTCTGCACCAGGTAGGTTTCTTCGTTGGTGCAACGACTGGAGGTGATGCCACCGATGGAGTCGCGCCCGTACTTGAGCTGGATGCGGCGCAGCTCGCCGGCAGCGTAAGTGACGGCCTCATCCCAGCTGACTTCTTGCCACGGGTCGCTGATGTGCTTGCGGATCATCGGCTTGGTGATGCGGTCCGGGTGCGTGGCATAACCCCAGGCGAAACGACCCTTGACGCAGGAATGGCCGTGGTTGGCCTGGCCGTTCTTGTCCGGGACCATGCGCACCAATTGCTCGCCTTTCATCTCGGCGCGGAAGGAACACCCCACACCGCAGTAGGCACAGGTGGTGATGACGCTGCGCTCCGGTTGACCGATTTCCACCACGCTCTTGTCGATCAACGTCGCCGTCGGGCAAGCCTGCACGCAGGCGCCGCAGGAGACGCATTCGGAGTCGAGGAAGTTATCACCGCCGGCCGCTTCCACCCGGGAGTCAAAGCCGCGCCCGGTGATGGTCAGGGCGAAGGTGCCTTGGATTTCCTCGCAGGCTCGCACGCAGCGGCTGCACACGATGCATTTGCTCGGGTCGTAGTCGAAATAGGGGTTGGATACGTCCTTGGCCTCGGCCAGGTGGTTGGCGCCTTCGTAGCCGTAACGTACTTCACGCAGGCCCACCTGCCCCGCCACCGTCTGCAGTTCACAGTTGCCGTTGGCCGGGCATGTCAGGCAGTCCAGCGGATGGTCGGAGATGTACAACTCCATCACGTTGCGCCGCAGTGTCGCGAGCTTGGACGTCTGGGTGCGCACCACCATGCCCTCGGTCACCGGTGTGGTGCAGGACGCCGGATAACCGCGCATGCCATCGATTTCCACCAGGCACATGCGGCAGGAGCCGAAGGCTTCCAGACTGTCGGTGGCGCAGAGCTTGGGGATGGCGGTGCCGAGCAAGGCCGCCGCGCGCATGACCGAGGTACCGGAAGCAACACTGATTTCGCGACCGTCGATGGTCAGGCTGACTTGCACGTCGCTTTCACGCGCCGGGGTGCCCAGGTCCATGTCACTGCTGGGATCGAAGATGTTGATCATTGTTCGGCCTCCGTGGTCGCCAGACCGAAGTCGGCGGGGAAATACTTCAGGGCGCTGGCGACAGGGTAGGACGTCATCCCACCCAGGGCACAGAGCGAGCCGTATTGCAGGGTGTCGCACAGGTCTTGCAGCAACGCAGCCTGTTCCTGACGGGCAGCGGGATCGGTGCTGGCAATCAAGCGGTCCACCACTTCCACCCCACGGGTGGAGCCGATCCGGCATGGCGTGCATTTGCCACAGGATTCCTCGGCGCAGAACTGCAAGGCGAAGCGGGCCATGTGGGCCATGTCCAAGCTATCGTCGGCAACCACCACGCCGCCGTGGCCGAGCATCGCGCCCATGGCGGCGAACGCTTCGTAGTCCAGCGGCGTATCGAATTGCGCAGGGGGCACCCAGGCGCCCAATGGCCCGCCCACCTGTGCGGCCTTCAATGGCCGACCGCTGGCGGTACCGCCACCATAACCTTCCACCAACTCGCGCAGGCTAAGGCCGAAGGCGCGTTCCACCAGCCCGCCGTGACGGACGTTACCGGCCAGTTGAAACGGCATCGTGCCCAGGGACCGTCCCATGCCGAAGTCGCGATAGAACTGCGCCCCCTTCTCCAGGATGATCGGCACCGAGGCCAGGGTCACCACGTTGTGTACCAGCGTCGGCAGCCCGAACAAACCTTGGATGGCGGGCAGCGGTGGCTTGGCGCGCACCGTGCCGCGCTTGCCTTCGAGGGACTCCAGCAGCGCCGTTTCCTCACCGCAGATATAGGCCCCGGCGCCAACCCGTACTTCCAATTCAAAAGCATGCCCGCTGCCGCTGACATCGGCGCCCAAGTAACCGGCTTCCCGGGCGATGCCCAAGGCCTCGTTGAGGGTGCTGATGGCAGCCGGGTATTCCGAACGCACATAGATGTAACCCATCGTGGCGCCTACGGCGATGCCTGCGATGATCATGCCTTCGATCAGCAAGAAGGGATCGCCTTCCATCAGCATGCGGTCGGCGAACGTCCCGGAGTCACCCTCGTCGGCGTTGCACACCACGTATTTCTGCGCACCGACAGCATCGCGCACGGTGCGCCACTTGATACCCGCCGGGAATGCCGCACCGCCCCGACCGCGCAAGCCCGAATCGAGCACGCTGGCGACCACGTCGGCGCCGTCCATCTGGATGGACCGGGCCAGGCCCGAAAACCCGCCTTGATTGCGGTAGTCGTCCAGGGACAGCGGCTGGGTGATGCCGGCGCGAGCGAACAGCAGGCGCTGTTGGCTCTTGAGATAAGGAATGTTTTCCACCAGCCCCAGGGCCGAGGAATGACTGCCAGGATCATGGGCGAGTGCGTCGAGCAGCCCCGGCACGTCCTGTACCGCGACAGGGCCAAAGCCCAGCCGGCCCTCGGGCGTTTCGAGTTCGATCAGCGGTTCGAGCCAATAGAGGCCCCGGGAACTGGTGCGCCGTATTTCGAGGGGCAATTGGCGACGTTCGGCCTCGAGGACCAGCGCATCGACCACCCTGTCCGCGCCGACCGCGCGGGCCACTGAATCGCGGGGAATGCAGAGCGTCAGCATGAACCATCCTCCAGACAACCATTGACCAACTGGCGCAGGCGCTCGGGGGTGAGCCTGGCGTGTAGTTCGCCGTCCAGCTCCAGTGCTGGCGAGCACACGCAGGCTCCCAGGCAGTAGACCGGCCGCAGGCTGATGCTGCCGTCGGCGCTGGTGCCGTGGTCGTCCAGCGAGAGTTGTTCACGCAACTGCGCCGCCAAGCCCTCGGCCCCCATGCTCTGGCAGGACTCGGCCCGGCACAGGCGCAGGGTATAGCGCGCCGGCGGCGTGGTGCGGAAATCGTGATAGAAGCTGATCACCCCGCGCACTTCAGCCTGGCTGAGGTTGAGGGCATGGGCAATTTCAGGGACGGCGACGTCGGGCACGTACCCGCAGCCTCCCTGGATGGCATGGAGAATCGGCAGCAAGGCACCGGGGGTGTCCTTCTCGCGCTCCAGAACGCTGTGGATCAAGGGCAGGTGAAGCGTCTCATCAGGCATAAACGTACCTCGGCATCTCGAACGACACCGCCGCATAGCGGCAGCCGTCCGGAGTCTTGGCTTGGGCGTCGGCCCACGTCACGGTAGCGTGGCAGATCCGATCGCCATCCTAGCTCTCCGGCCAAGTGTCTTTGGCGCACCTGATCCGGGGCATCTTTACAGCTTGCCACTCCCGGGGGTTGGCGATTGCACGTGGACGACAAAACCCGTCCTGAAAGCGACTCGGCACAAGAAGTCGTCTGGCGGGCGTGCGAGGCCAGATACGCTAATGATTGTAGGCGACTTGTGGCTGTCGGTTGGGATGGGGCCAGCGCTCAAGCCAAAACCTATTCTTGCCTGACGATATCGACCGAAATTTCCACCGCCGCTATGGCGCCTCTGTTCTCAAGCCAGTGGGTGGTGTTCCGGTCCTCGGGCCAGCCCACGCCGGGCCCGTAATCCGTGGTGATTCCGTTTCGATGGTCAGTAATCGTTCCCTGCAAGATGTAGACGGTGCCGGGCCTGTCCTTGTGGTCATGCATTGGCCCGAAGACGCCTCCAGGCTCGATGGTCACCTTACGCATTCGAAGTTGGCGCCCTGCCATTCCCTCGATTTCCGGCCCCAGGTCAATCGATTCAAGTAACTGCACCGTAACCCCCTTCGTCTCGGGCACCCTCCCTTCGTCGCTCATCCTGCACACCTCTCTGCACGCGCGGGCTCTGACTAGAATCTAGACGCTCGCGAGGCTGTGACGAGGCGTGAGGCGACCAAGGGTCGAAAACGGGAAAACGCCACCTGGCCGTTTCTTTATTTATAATTCCAGTCGGAGCCACATGCCACCGGCCCTGATAGCCAGGTCGAACACCATGAATGAACGTCAAAAAGCGATTAAGAACACGATTGACGCCAGGGTGATTGGAAGCAACTCCGACGAGATTACCTATCAATCGGAGTGGATCGGTTACCTCCCCTTCCCGGTTGATCATTGGGTTGAACACCTGGGTAAAGACTTTTCCAGCGACTTCCCTCCTGAATGGACCCTCGAGGACCTGGCCAGCCTTGAGCAATCGGGATTTCTGAAGAAGCTTGAAGCTTACGAAAACCCGGAAGACTCGTTTGATCGGCATATCAGGTATCGCGTTTGTATTGAACGCGCGTAACAGTCGACCTGTGACCGAAACCTGGAGCGCAGCCCCTAGGCAGCCGCTTCTCCCCCACACGCCTCTCCATACTGCCCCAACACCTGCCCAATCGCCGCCAGCACCAGCTCCCGCGCCGTGCTAGCGCTCTGTCCGCTCATCACTCGCGGGTACAGGAGCGGCAGATACTGGCTCACCAACGTTTCAGGAATCGGCTCGTCACCGAAGGCCAGGAACATCTCCTCCACCGCGCGACTCGCCGCTGCAAACGGCCAGTAATAGCGGATCCGGTCGCTGTAGCTGAAGTGCCGCTGCACGCGCAACGCGGTGTCGTCGCCGTGGTAATAGTGATCCCAGTAGTGCGGTTCAGCGAGCATCAGTGACTCCATGGTCCTGCGCAGGCTTTCTTGCTCCGGCACTGAGCGCAGCGCGGCAGCAATGTGGTCCAGTGCGTAGAGCGCTTCACGCAGGGCGAAGGTCAGGCCCGGGCCGACTTTAAGAATGGCGAAGCCGTCACGGACCAGATGCCGCAGCGCGCTGGCTGGCTGGTAGTCGGTGGAGTGAGCCTCGAATACCAGTTGCGGCTCACCCTGAAGAATGGCACTGAGGGCCTGGGCTTTTTCCGGCTGATAGACCACCACGTTCTCATTGCCGAATTCGACACCGGGTTGGACCACCAAGCCGATGACTCGGGCAAACGCGCTGTCGAGCCCCCGGGCGATAAAGGCCTGGCGGTGCATTGCAATCGTTTCCAAGGCCGATTGCGGCGTGGTCACCTCAAGGTCCTCGACCTTCTCCGAAACGCCACCCGGCACCGGCACTTCGGTACCGATCACGTAGAACGGTGACGGCAGGCCCGCGTCGTTCACCGTGCGTTCGACCACGGCCGCCAGGCGTGCGGCGCGTTCGGCCACCAGCGCGCCGTCCAGCGGGTCGCTCTCGCCCATGCAGGCCATGCTCGTATCAAGGTGAATCTTGCTGAAACCTGCCCGGGCGTAGGCTTCCAGCATGCGTTCGGCGTTGAGCATGGCTAGCTGCGGCGGCAGGTGGCGCCAGGGATTCGGCCCCAGGTGATCACCGCCGAGGATCAAGCGCTGCGGATCGAAACCCACGCGCTGCGCAATCTCCAGCACAAAGCGGCGGAAGTCCGCCGGGGTCATGCCGGTATAGCCACCCTCATGGTTGACCTGGTTGCACGTCGCCTCGATCAGCACCGGCGCCGTGCCAGCCTGGCCGCAGCGCAACGCCGCTTCAATGACCAGGGCGTGCGCCGAACACACCGACGTTATGCCGATGGCATGGCCTAGCCCATGGGCACCTGACAGTTTTTGAAGATAATGACCTTGCATGAGCAGTGCCTCTCGATGACGTGGGAGATCACCTTACGAGAGGGAAACGATCAACTTCAATCATTATTTTGATTGACAGTGATTTTTTTGGCTCTATATTTCATTCCTATGAATCACTAATGAGCAACCCAAGTGACTAAAGACGAGCGCCTTTCACTGATCTGTCAGCACCTCTACAGCCATGGCGAAAGCACTATCCAGACCATCGCCGAAGTCGCCGACGCATCCCTTGCAACCGTGCGCCGGGACCTGCTGAGCCTGGAGGCCGACGGCACCATTCACCGCACCCATGGCGGTGCGCGTATCGCCAAAAGCGCCGGGGTCGAGGTGGCCTTCGACCTGCGGGAAAACCAGAACCTTTTCGCCAAGCGCGCCATTGCCGAAGTGGCCTACGAGCAGATCGCGCCGGGCTCGACCATCTTCCTCGACGCGGGCACCACGGTGCTGCAACTGGCCCGCCGCCTGCGCCTGGACCCGATGCCGCTGTCGGTGTTCACCAACTGCCTGAACGTCGCTCAAGTGTTGATGAACACACCGGGCATCAAGATCGTCCTGCTCGGTGGGCAGTTGCGGGCAGAGAACGCATCGATGGTCGGGGCCCTGGCCGAAGCGATGATCGAAAATTTGTGGTTCGATCAACTGTTCCTCGGTGCCGGTGCCATCGCGCCGGATGCCTGCATCTACAGCCTCGATGCCAGTGAAGCGCAGCTCAACCAGAAGATGCTCGCCCGCGCCGCCAAAACCCTGCTGCTGGCGGACTCGAGCAAGTTCGATCAGCGCCTCACCTACCGTGTTGCCCCGCTGGACAAGAACCTGACGGTGATCAGTGACGAACAGTTGTCTGCCAGTTGGTGGGCGCGCTTGCACGAACAGGGCTGCGCCACGTTGCAAGCCTCCAGCCAAGCCATTGCCGCCCGGGACGTACAGGCATGAATGATTGCGTGCTGGGGCTGGACAGCGGTGGCTCGAAAACCCGGGTGACGGTAGCCGATCGCCAGGGCCGGGTGCTGCACTGTGAAACGGCGGCCGGACTTGATCCGATCGCCAATCCGCAGTGGTCCGCTCAGTTGCACGCACTGCTGCAAGCGGCCGCCAGGCTGCCGTTGGCCGCCGCCGTGCTCGGGCTGCCGATGCATGGCGAACTGGCCGAATGTTCCATCGCCCAGCGCGACACCGCGCAACGCGCATTGTCCTGCCCGGTCCTTGTAGAAAACGATGTGCGCATAGCCTTCGACGGTGCATTCGCCGGGCAAGGTGCAGGCGTGTTGATTCTCGCAGGTACCGGCTCCATGGCCTGGGCCAGCCGCAACCAGCCCGGCGCCGAGCATCTACGCGTCGGCGGTTGGGGCGATGTATTCGGTGACGAAGGCAGCGCCTACTGGATCGGTCGGCAAGCGTTGACCCTTGCCAGCCGCAGCCTCGACGGCCGCGCCTATCAGCCACACCTGACCCAGGCCCTGCTCGATCACTTGGGCCTGGCCCCCGATCAACTGGCGGATTGGGTCTACGGCCTAGCCAATCGCCGGGCCTCCATTGCGGCCCTGGCCGAGTGTGTGTCGACCTCGGCGGTGGCCGGCGATGCTGCGGCAATCGCAGTGATGGACGAGGCCGCAGCGCACCTGGCCGAACACATCAACACTGCTTGGCGCCGACTGGGCCTGAGCGGGCCGGCGACCTGGAGTTACGCCGGGGGTGTCTTCGCCCACACGCCGATGCTCGATGGCATTCGCCGTCGCATTGGCGCCGTCGCCTGCCCACCCCGCCTGCCCCCCATCGGTGGCGCCTTGTGGCGCGCCGCTCACAACGCGGGATGGAACCCCGACCAGCGCTGGATCGAACAACTGTCGCTGAATCTTTAGCCCCTTGCACTGCCGTCAACCTCCCCTTTCCCGATGAAGAGGTTTTGCCATGCTCCGACGCCATTTGCTTGCATCGCTCGCGCTGTTGCCGCTGTCGTTTGCGGTCCCGACCCTGGCCCCTGTGGCCGCGGCCGCCGCCAACGTCACTGAAGTGCTGCTGCCGCCATGGGGCACCCTGCCCAAGGGCATGACCGACCGCCTCGCCAGCGAGACCGGCGTGACGCTGGATACGCAGACGCTGGGCTGGGACCAGATCCTGACCAAGGTCGCCACCTCGATGATTGCCGGCAGCCCACCGGCCGACACCACGGAAGTGGACTGGTCATGGGTCGGTCAATTTGGCGCCGCCAACTGGTACCTGCCGCTCAACGATGCCGTGGACGCCGCGACCCTGGCGGACATCCCTTCGGCGAAATTCTTCATGGTTGATGGAAAGCTGTTGGCGGTGCCCTATGCCAACGATTTCCGGGTGCTGATCTACAACCGCGACCACCTCGACCGTGCGGGTATCAAGACCGCACCCACCACGCCTGAGCAGTTGCTGGCCGACGCCAAGGCGATCAAGGCCAAGAACATCACGCAATACCCGATCGCCCTGCCCTTGTCCGCCACTGAAGGCAGTGCCACCGCTTGGTATCTGCTGACCAAGGTGTTTGGCGGTGAGCGAGCAATTCGAACCGCAATTCATCAAGCCCGACTCGGCCGGCTACCGGGCCATGGCGTTTGAAATCGAAGCGCTCAAGCAAGGTCTGATCAGCCCAGCGGCGACCGGCCTCAAGGACGTCGAAGTGCAGGAGCTGTTCAAGAAAGGTGACGCCTCGTTCGACCTTGCCGGTTGGGCCGGCAACGTCGCGGTCTACAGCGATCCGAGCAAATCCCAGGTGGCCGAACACGTCGCCGCCGCGTTAATGCTGAGCACCACCGGAACCGCGCGCACCATCGGCCTGCCGGAAGCCATGGGCATCCCCGCCACGGCAAAAAACAAAGACGGTGCCAGGACCTTCATCAACTGGTTCATCAAACCCGAGAACCAGATCGAGAGCTACAAGACCCTTGGCAACCTGCCCACCCGCACCAGCGTGCTCAAGCAGCTCAACAGCGAAGGCAAGCTCAAGAGCGGTGACGTGATCCTGCAACAGGCCACGCTGGTCGATCCACTGTTCAAGCAAGGCACACCCGTCTGGTACCCGCAGTTCACCAGTGCGGTGTCCAGTGCCCTGAACCAGGCCGCCAAAGGGCAACTGACCGTGGCCCAGGCCGTGGCGCAAATTGCCGAAGAAGCCAAGAGCGCGATGCAGCCGTGATGACATTGACCTCCATCAGGGAGCGCTTGCGCCCCACGCCGGGAGAAACCTGGCTCGGCCTGGCGTACGTGCTGCCGATCATCCTGGTGATGGCCAGCCTGGTCTTCGTGCCGCTGCTGGCCACGGTGTTCGACAGCCTGTATCGGATAGACCCGATGCGCCCCGGGACACCCTTCGTCGGCCTGCTCAACTACCAGAACCTGGCGACCGACAGCAACGTCCAGCACGCCACCTGGAACACCCTGGTCTACGTCGTGCTGGCGGTGGTGCTGGAAACCCTCGGGGGCCTGGCTGCCGCGCTGCTGTTGAACAAGGTACGGCATGGCCGCCAATGGCTGCTGGCGATCCTGGTGTTGCCCTGGTGCTTGCCACCGGTGGTCAATGCGCTGGTCTGGCTGTGGATCTACAACCCTAGCTACGGCGTATTGAACAACC
>Ga0308169_10003996_pt1 | contig 13994 bp, 12 predicted proteins | sample PhyBR1_2_FD_202139 | JGI IMG/M metagenome (GOLD analysis project Ga0308169, IMG submission 202139) | Phyllosphere microbial communities from UC Gill Tract Community Farm, Albany, California, United States - DLSLSB.R1 | ecosystem: Host-associated > Plants > Phyllosphere > Unclassified | place...
CATGTAGTAGGGGCTCCGTTGTGGATAGTTAGTCGGTCAGGCAAACCGGCGCGCCCGCGTTATGGAACGCAGGCGCGATTCGCGGTGAATCCGACGGATCCTCCGGGTCATCCTGATTTTGTGGATTACTTTCTTGATGCAGTCCTCAAAGGATCGCAAGTGCGTGCACGTGGTACAAGCCTGTTCATTCTAGTCGCTGCCGGCAAGGAGGGTCAAAGCGGGGGCGGAGTGGCTGCCACCGTGGCTAGAAGTGGGTCAGGCAGTGGGTGGCGCGTTCCACCGCAAACATCTGCCTGGCCTGGAATGCTGCCCCGGGCGTTGCCTCACTGATGGTGCCGGCCGCCTTGAGCGTCACGGGACAGACCCCGCCCAGATAGATGGAGGACAATCCCGCGACATCCATGGCAAGGTCCGCTGGTGTGCCCTGGGGCAGAAGTCCGACGCCGGCCTGGCCGCCGTCGACGTCCACGGCAAAGGTTCCAGCGGTCAGGCCAAGCGGATCACCCACGTGGAGGACCAGTCTGCCGTCCGCAGGGTAGTGCCGGGCTTCCAGCGCCTTTTTGACGTCGAGGATGCGAAGCCACAGCATGTCGCGGCTGTCGGATGCGTCAATGCAGCGCGGATCCGTCAACGCCCAGGCCAGGGGGTCGTCCACAGGTGCTTCGTTCCAGGTGACGCGGTCCACCAGGTCAATGGCACCGAGGTACTGCCAGAGCTCAAGGTAGGCGTGGTCCGTGGCCGCCACAAGGTCCACCACTTCCACCGTGGCAGGAGTGGTGTCCCAACCGGCAAACCTGTACGAAACATAACCGTCCACGTCCCCGTTGGGCCCATAGTGCAGCGCGGCCTTGACGGCCGGGTCCTCCTTGCCTTCCCGGTTCAAGGACCCCGATGCCAAGAGCCAGTACCATTCCTGGCGGCCCAGCGAACCGGGTGTGTGGCGGTGCACCCGGTCGAAGACTTTGGGGGCAACCTCGAGCAGGACTTTGGGGTCCGCCACCTCCACGGTACCCGTGGCCTGGTGCCGGAGGCTGAACCGGGCGGTCGTGTCCACCTTGACGGACCGTTCCAGGCTGGCGACGCCGTAACCGAAGCGCCCGTAGATACTGCCCTCGGAGGCGGTCAGGGCCGCCACCCCGATGCCGTCATCCCTGGCTGCCTGCAGGTCCTCCGTCATCATGCGGCGCAGGAGTCCCCGCCGGCGGTGCGACGTGCGGACGGTTACCGCGGTGACCATCTGGGTTTCGAGCATGCGTCCAAAGCCAACGTTGAGGGTCTTCCGGAATGTTCCAAAGGTGGCCACGGGAACCTCAGCCGGGAGCGAGTGCTGCGCTACCGTGGCTGCCTGGTAGGCACCCGTGAAGATCCTTCCGTCCCTCTGGTACGTTGCCATGGACCGTGCCACGTGGTCGGCGCTGCGCGTGGCATCGTGGAAACCAAAGGCAACAGCACGGGCCCAGGCCGCCGCGGCCGCATACCCCTCGCCACCCTCGGCCACTGCTGGAAAGCGCCGGATTTCATAGTTCCCGCTCAGATCACCCATTTACCTGAGCCTAGTCAATGGATCCGGCACCTGACCAGCAAAAACGCTCCAGGGGAGGGCAGGGTATGCCAGGCGCCGTCAGTGTCCGGCGTCGTACCAGCTGGGTCCCACGCCGATCTGGACTTCAAGGGGCACGCTGAGGTCCGCGGCCGCTGCCATCTGGTCGGTCACCAGCTTCTCCACGGCGGCCCGCTCCCCCGCCGCCACTTCCAGGACCAGTTCGTCGTGGACCTGGAGGAGCATGCGGGACTTCAGGCCCTGCGCGTGCAGCTCGGCGTGGACTCCCAGCATGGCGCGCTTGATGATGTCCGCGGCCGACCCCTGGATGGGGCTGTTCAACGCGATCCGCTCCGCGTTTTCCCGCAGCTGCCGGTCGGTGCTGGTGAGGTCCGGCAGGTAGCGGCGGCGCCCCTCGATGGTGGCCGTGTAACCGTCCACCCTGGCCTGGTCCACCACTCCCCGAAGATAGTCGCGGACGGCGCCGAAGCGGTCGAAGTAGTCCTTCATGAGGGTGCGGGCCTCGTCCACGGAAATCTCCAGCTGCTTTGACAGGCCGAAGGAGGTCAGCCCGTAGGCCAGGCCATAGGACATGGCCTTGACCTTGGAGCGCATGGCGCTGGTGACCTGGTCCGTGGGGACGTGGAAGATGTTGGACCCGACGAAACGGTGCAGGTCCTCGCCGTCCTTGTACGCCTGGATCAGGCCCTCGTCACCCGAGAGGTGCGCCATGATGCGCATCTCGATCTGCGAATAGTCCGCGGACAACAGGCATTCGTAGCCGTCGCTGACCACGAAGATGCCGCGCACGCGGCGGCCTTCCTCGCTGCGGATGGGGATGTTCTGCAGGTTGGGGTTGTTGGACGAGATGCGGCCGGTGGCGGCCACGTTCTGGGCGTAAGTGGTGTGGATGCGGCCGTCCTCCGCCACGGACTTCTTCAGGGACTCGATCATCTGCCGCAGCTTGGCGGCCTCGCGGTGCGCCATGAGCTGCACCAGGAACTCGTGCCCGGTCTTCTCCAGCAGGTTCTTCAGTGACGCGGCGTCCGTGGTGTAGCCGGATTTGATCTTCTTGGTCTTGGGGAGTTGAAGTTCGTCGAACAGGACGGTTTGCAGCTGCTTGGGCGAGCCGAGGTTGACCTCGTGGCCGATGGCGGCGAAGGCCTGTTCCTGTGCCTGGTCGATGACCCGGGCGAGGTCGGCAAGCTGATCCTCCATCTTGTCCATGTCGATGGCGATGCCGGCAAGCTCCATGTCCCCCAGGACACGGCTGACCGGCAGTTCAAGCGTGGACAGCAGCTCCTCCGCACGGCGTTCCTTGAGCTCACCCTCGAAGAACCGGCTGAGCGCCAACACCACGGCACCGGCCTGCACCAGGGCGTCAGCCGCCGCGGTGTCATCGCCGTCGAAGGAGAGTTCCAGTTGCCCTGCCTTCGCCGTGGCGGCCGGAATACCCACGTTGAGGTGGTGCTGGGCGAGCTCGGCCAGCTCATAAGTGCGCCGGTCGGGCTCGATGAGGTAGCCGGAGATGGAGGTGTCGTCCACCACGCCCTCCAGCTCCAGGCCGCGGGCGGTCAGTGCCTTCAGCGCAGCCTTGAAACCGTGCATCACCTTGGGCGCCTCGGGGTCGCGCAGCCAGGCGGCAAGGACGTTCTCCGTCTCAGCGTCCTGGCCGCCGAGGTCAACGTAAACGGCGGCGTCTGTCCTGACGATTGCGATGGCGGCAGCGTCCTCGCCGATGCGTCCGGGTACGAGGTCGACGGCGACGGCGGACCGCTGCCCGGCACCCGCGGCCAGGAAGGCCGCCAGTTCGGCGGCAGTGGCCGGCGTGCTGTAGGCGGGGGTGTCGATGCTCTCGCGCTCCGCGGCCGGGGTGTCCGCCTCACCATAGAGGGCGAACAGCCGCCCGCGGATGGCCTTGAACTCCAGCTGGTCGAAGAGGTCTTCCATGGCCGCTTGGTCGGGCCGGGGCTGGTAGAGGTCCTCCAGGGTGACGGGGAGGTCAAGATCGGTGTGCAGCTGGTTCAGCCGTCGGTTTCGCTTAACGGCGTCGACGTTCCCGCGGAGGGCGTCGCCCACTTTGCCGCCGATGGAGTCGAGATGTTCCAGGACGCCTTCCAGGCCGCCGTACTGGTTGATCCATTTGGCTGCGGTCTTTGGCCCGACCCCGGGCACACCCGGCAGGTTGTCAGCGGTTTCGCCCACCAGGGCGGCGAGATCGGAGTAACGGGACGGGCTGACGAAGTATTTGGCTTCGATGGCGGCGGCGTCCATGCGCGGGATGTCGCTGACGCCCTTCCGTGGGTACAGCACGAACACGTTGTCGGTGATGAGTTGGAAGGCATCACGGTCGCCGGAGACCAGCAGTACCTCGAAGCCGGCCTTATCGCCCATGGCGGCAAGCGTGGCCAGGATATCGTCGGCCTCGTAGCCGGGCATCTTGATGGTCTTGATGCCCCATGCCTCCATAACCTGCGCGATGAGGTCGATCTGGCCGCTCATTTCGCGGGGGGTTTCATTCCGGCCGCCCTTGTACTCGCTGTACTCGGTCTTCCGGTGGGTGGATTCGTCAGAGACGTCGAACGCGACCGCGATGTGTGTTGGCTGCTGCTCCTTGATGAGGTTGATCAGCATGGAGGTGAAGCCATGAATGGCATTGGTGTGCTGGCCGTTGGCGGTGGAGAACTTGTCCGCCGGGAGCGCGAAGAACGCACGGAACGCCATGGAGTGGCCGTCCAGGACCAGCAGGCGCGGCTGGCCGGTGATGGGGATGACGGGGGCTTCCGTAGCGGAAACAGACCCACCGGCAGTGGGATTGGCGGCCTTGGCAGCAGGCGTGGGGGCGGCGGACGAGTGCTGCACGGCAGCTTCCTCATCAATGGCCTGGGACGGGAAAGGGGCCGGTTTGGTTGTTTCACTCACAGGTGCCAGCCTAGTTGCCATGACTGACAATTTCACGCCGGGCGCTTTCGCCGAAGAACTGGCTGCTGCCGGTATTCCCGACCACATGCACGCCTGGCTGGGCCGCTTCGGTGTCGGCGCGCTGGTTGTCAAAATGGGGATCCGCTTCCTGGAGATGAGCCCGGAACGGACCGTTGCCACCATGCCGGTGAAGGGCAATACGCAGGTGGCAGGGATTCTTCACGGCGGCGCCCACGTCGTCCTGGCCGAAACACTGGGGTCCTTCGCCGCCGGGATGCACGCCGGCCCCGGACGCCACGCCGTGGGCATCGAAGTTAACGCCACACACCACCGGTCCATCAGCAGCGGCAGTGTGACCGGTACGTGCACGGCGATCCATCTGGGCCGGACCCTGACGACCCACGAAATCGTCGTGACGGATGAGCAGGGGCGGCGCCTTTCCACGGCACGGATCACCAACATGCTCCGGGACAACGCCTAGGGCAGGCAGCCTCAGGCGCCGGTGCCGTCCGCCCCAGGCAAAAGGTAGCGCAGCTCAACAACGCCCCTGCCCAGGGTGCGGGACGCGGCCAGCTGGAGCGGCGGCGTCGGGCCTTTCAACGGAAGCAGCCGCTTCCCGGCGCCCAGTACCACCGGGATCACGGAGAGGATCACCTCGTCCAGCAGGCCTGCATCGGCGAACTGGGCCGCCAGGTTGCCGCCGCCCACTACCCAGATGTTCCTGTCGCCGGCGGAGCGCCGGAAGTCGGCGATGAATTCGCCCACGTCGCCGCGGACGAAAGTAATGTCGGCGCCGTCCGGAGCGCGGTATTCGTGGTGGGTGAAAACGTAGCAGGGCGTCCCCGCGTACGGCCACTTGCCGGGTTCGTGATCCATCAGCCAGGCATAGGTTGCCCCGCCCATCACAATGCAGCCCACACCGGCCATGAAGCCGTTGTAGCTGTCCTCCCCGCCTTCGAACCCGTCGAACTGCAGGAGCCAGTCCAGATCATCCGTGGGCGTGGCAATGAAGCCGTCCAGGGACGCAGCGACGAAGTACTGGATGCGGGGCATGGCCCCATCGTAGCCAACAGCACCACCCGGGCCAACGGCCAGGGCAGTGCTGGTGTCCGGCGCTACTTGGAGAAGTACGGGATGATCAGGTACAGACCGATGAGGACGGCCATGCCGCACAGGCAGAAGCAGATGTAGGCGAAGGAACGCTTAAGTCCGGGGGACGTCTGCTCTGCATCGGCGGCGATGGCCGTAAACCGGACGCCAAGCGCGTACAGGGTTACCACCGTCGCTGCGGCTACCAGGGTGGCACCTGCGACCGTCAGGAGTTCCAACCATTTCATCGCCGATTCTCCTTGGGCTTGTTGGTCTTGGCGTCTGCCTTGGCTTTGGCCTTGGCCTCGGCCCGTGCCCGGGCCATCGCCTTCTTCTTTGCGAACCGGACCGCCTGGCCGGCTTCCTCGACCTCGACGGCGTTCTGGTGGCCCACGGAGGACTTGCGCGAGTAGAAGAACATGAAGAGGACCGCGGCGCTGCCTGCGATGGCGGCGATGAGCACGCCCACGGGCCCGGTCTTTACGAGCAGGGCGGTCAGGGCTCCCACAACGCCTGCGGCCGGGAGGGTGAAGAGCCAGCCCAGCGCGATCTTTCCCACCATGTTCCAACGGACCGTGGTCCCGCGGCGGCCCATGCCGGAGCCGATCACGGACCCGGAAGCCACCTGTGTGGTGGAAAGTGCGAAGCCCAGGTGCGAGGAAGCAAGGATGGCGGACGCGGTGCTGGTCTCGGCCGCGAAGCCCTGGGCGGGCTTGACCTCGGTGAGGCCGGAACCCATGGTGCGGATGATGCGCCAGCCGCCGGCGTAGGTGCCGATGGCGATCGCCAGGGCGCAGGACGTGATCACCCACAGCTGGGGACCGGAACCGGGAGCCTGGCTGCCGGCGGCGATCAGGACCAGCGTGATGATGCCCATGGTCTTCTGGGCATCGTTGGTGCCGTGCGCCAGCGCCACAAGGCTGGAGGTGAAGATCTGGCCGGTTCGGAAGCCGCCACGCTTCTGCGTGAGCTTGGTGCCGGTTTCGGGATCATGCCGCGAGGTCAGGGCATAGGCCAGGCGCGTACAGACGTAGGCGGCGAGGCCTGCGATCAACGGGGCAAAGACGGCGGGGAGGATGACCTTCTGGAGCAGTGTCTCCAGGTTCACGGAGTTGAATCCCGCGCCAACCACGGCCGCGCCGATGAGCCCACCGAAGAGCGCGTGCGACGAGCTGGAGGGCAAACCCTTGAGCCAGGTGACCATGTTCCAGAGCACGGCTCCCATCAGCCCGGCGAAGATGATGTCCGGGGTGATCTGGACACCGCCGGAGCCTTCCCGGATGATTCCGCCGGACACCGTCTTGGCCACCTCGGTGGAAAGGAATGCGCCCACCAGGTTCAGCACGGCTGCCAGGGCCACTGCGGTCCTGGGCTTGATGGCACCCGTCGCGATGGGCGTTGCCATGGCGTTCGCCGTGTCGTGGAAGCCGTTCGTGAAGTCGAAAAATAGTGCCAGCGCGATGACCAGCGCCACCATGAAGGTGATATCCACCTGTTGCCCAATCTGCAGAGTCGACGTTCAGCAGTTTCTCTTACCAGGCTGCCGTGGACAGCATAGTTCACCAGCTGTTCGCTTGGAATGACTTGCGGCGATGGCGGGGCCGGCGGGAAACCTTATCGATCGTACGCGTCCCGGGCATGAGGTCAAAACAGGGGGCGGGCCAGGAACGCGCGGATCCGGTCCAGTTCCGCGGGGGTGATCCCGCGGCGCGGGTGCGGTGAAACGGTGAGGATGCGCCGGCCCAGGAACCGCGCCCACCGTTGCGCTTCCGCTTCGAACCCGAGCTGGTCGTCCACCCAGGCGACAGCATCCGGCCCGGTCTTTTCGATGTCTTCCTGGATGGCGCGGAGTTTCCACCAGCCGCTTCCGCCGGCCGCGCCGTCTGCCGCCAGGTAAGGCCAGCTGCTGCCGGCCAGTCCGACGGCGGGACAGAGGTATTGCGGGGCCAGTTCCTCCCAGCTGGTGAGCCAGACACAGCGCACCGCGGGAACGCGCGCCAGCGAGTTGAGCGCGGCCACCAGTTCAGGGGCGAAGGAAACCGGCAGCATTCCCGCCTGGGCCCGGTGCCAGCGGGACCCCCAGCCGGTGTGCCCTTCCGGGCTGAAGGGACAGACGACGCCGTCCACGTCCAGGTAGAGCGTGCGCACCACCCTGCGCCCTCCGGGAGCCTCAGCCCTGGTGGAACTGCGGTGGCCGCGGGCCCGCGTTCAGTTCCGGGGCGAGCCGCTCCTCAAGGGCCGCCATTGTGGCGTCCGGCAGGACAATCAGGCCATCCAGCTCCCGCCGGGCCCGCTTGTACGCTGCCTGGCGTTCTGCCGGGGTCGCTGCCTCGTTTTCGGCGATCATCAGCAGTTTTCTTGCTGTGGCGAGCCGTTCGCGTTCCGGCCCGGTGAACTTGCTATCCCTGATGCGCAGGGCTTCGTGCTCGGCGACGTCGAGTGCCACGGCGAAATTGTTGACTGCCTGCCGGTACGCGTCCAGTGCGGCCACGGATTTCAGCTCCTCCGGCGAGGCCGGCCGTTGCCCGTCAGCTTCCCGCTTGGCCCGGAGGAAGGCGACGGTGAGCGGCTCCCGGACATCCGTCATAAGGGGAAAGTCGATGAGCTTGCCGACATCGAGTTCGTACTCGAGCCACCGCCGGTTGGTTGCATCGTGGGTGGCCATCAGTGCCTGCACCTCGGCAACGGATGCCCTTTCGGCCTCCCGCGCCTGGTTCCGGACCGTGTACAGTTCCACCCGGCGCCGGTGCCGGCGCTCACCGGCGCGCCGCCAGCCGCCTGCCCAGCGGCCGGCCAACGCCATCAGTGGAAACACCATCCACCATTTGTCGTAAAGGAACTCCATCAAGGGCCTCACCCATCAATTTTCGCAGCCCTGGTGTCCGGCCTCAAGGGAGGGGCAGATGCCTGACGGCGGTCAGGGCCGCCCTGGTGCAGCGGCAGCCGGTTGCAGCTGCTGCCGCTGCCGCCGTGTCACTGTGCCGGTGCGGCCTGGGCGGAGTTGACGTTAACGAGCCAGGCGACGCCGTAACGGTCGGTGCACATGCCGAAGACGTCACCCCATGGTGACTTCTCCATGGGGACTGTCACGCTGCCCCCGTCGGCGCTCAGCTTTTCGTAGAAGCCGCGCAGTTCGCCTTCATCGTCGCCGCTGAGGGAGATGGAGATGGACGAACCGGGGTGGTATTCCATGCTGTTCGGGGTGTCGGCGCCCATGAGCACCAGGCCCTGGGTGGTGGTCAGCATGCCGTGCATGATCTTCTCGGCTTCCGCCGGGTCCTCGCTGGCTTGGAAGTCGGCAAAGGTGCTGAGTGTCAGCTCGCCCCCGAACACCGACTGGTAGAAGTTCATTGCCTCGCGGGCATTGTCACGGAAGCTGATGTACGGATTGAGGATCGTTGGCATAGCGGGATCTCCTTCACTGGGGCCGGAACTGGCCGGCCAGGACTGGGCAGACAACATCCTGCCCTATCCTGCTGTTGCCGGGTAGGGGACGCCTCCCCTGTTCATCCCTCGTTTCAGGGGACGAAACGGTAGCCGACGCCGGCTTCGGTCAGCAGGTGCCGGGGGTTGCCGGGATCCTCCTCCAGCTTCCGGCGCAGCTGGGCCATGTAGACGCGGAGGTAGTTGGCTTCCTTCCGGTAGGAGGGCCCCCAGACGTCGGACAGCAATTGCTGCTGTGAGATGAGCCGGTTCGGGTTTCGGACCAGGATTTCCAGGATGTTCCATTCAGTGGGGGTGAGGCGGACAGGTTCTCCGGATTGCAGCACCCGGCGGGCAGCAAGGTCCACGGTGAACCCGGCGGAGGTGACCAGGGCGCGCGACTCGGCCTGGGGCACCCTGCGCAGGAGGGCACGCAGCCGTGCCAGCAACTCGTCGAGGCCGAAGGGCTTGGTGATGTAGTCGTCAGCACCGGCATCGAGGGCGCCCACCTTGTCCGGTGATCCGTGCCGCGCGGACAGGACCAGGACGGGCGCAGTGCTCCACCGTCGCAGGTCCCGCAGCACGTCCGTCCCGTCCATGTCCGGCAGGCCGAGGTCCAGGACCAGCACATCCGGCGCCTGGCGGGAGGCAGCGGCAAGGGCCGATCCGCCGTCCACTGCCGTGTCCACGGCGTAACCGTGCGCCGTGAGCGTGATCCGGAGGGCCTTGAGCAGGTGCGGGTCATCGTCGATCACCAGGATCCTGGCCTTCGCCTGGCCCCCGCCGGCAGCTTCGGCACCGTTGCCGCTCATGGCTGCACTTTGCCGGGGCCGGGGACCTGATGGAGAGGGCCCGCAGTGTCTGCCCCCGCCGGAACACCGGCGGACAGCGGCAGGCGGACCACCATGGTCAGCCCGCCCCCCGGCGTCTCCCGGGCTGTGAGGGTGCCGCGCATCGACTCCATGAATCCACGGGCCACCGACAGCCCCAGCCCTACCCCCGAGGACCGGGACACGTCGACGAGCCGCTGGAACGGCCGGAACATTTCCACGACTTTACGGGCCGGGATGCCCGGGCCGTGGTCGATAATATGCAGCTCACCGCAGGGGTGCCCGGCAAGGACGCCCACGTCCTGGCCGGCGGTCACTACCACCCGGGTGCCGGCTCCATACTTGACCGCGTTCTCCAGGACGTTGGCCACCACTCTCTCCAGCAGGCCGGGGTCCGCGTCCACCGGCGGCATGTTGGCCGGCAGTTCCACGCTGACCGCTCCTGCCGGCAGGCCCCGCAGGGCGGCTTCCACCACCTCAGCCCAGCGGACCGGGCCCAGCAGGGGTTCCACCGACCGCGCCGTAATGCGGGACATGTCCAGGAGATTACCCACCAGCAGGTCCAGCCGGTCGCTGCAGGCGTCGATGGTTTCCAGGAGGTCGCGCTGCTCGGCAGGGGTGTACGAAACAGCGTTTTGCAGGAGGCCGCCGGCGGCCAGTTTAATGCCGGCCAGCGGGGTGCGCAGGTCGTGGGAGACTGCCCGGAGGATTGCTGTCCGCATGGTGTTGCCCTCGGCGAGCCGAAGCATCTCGTGGCGGGCCGCTGCGAGCTGGCGGCGCTCCAGCTGGGCTTTGACGTGGACCGCGAAGGCGGCAAGGAGCCGGCGCGCCGCAGGTGGCACGTGCGGGCCCAGGAGCACCAGCGCCGTGTCCTCGTCCACTTGTTCGATCGTGATGTCCGGGGCATCCATCGTCATGGGATCGGCAGGACTGTCCGGCAGGCGGGTGACATCGCCGGCTGCCGCCACCAGCTGCCAGGCATCCGCCTCCGGGTGGAGTCCGGTGCCGGCAGCCTTTGAGCCGTCCGCGGCCGTTCCGCCCTTTTCAACCGCAGCCCCGGCTTCGCCGCCGGCCGGGATTGCGCCGGGAACGGTCCGGCTGATGACCGCGGCCCCGGACGCGCCGAAAACGCCCACCGCTTCTGCCAGCAGCCCCATGAGGTTGTCCTCCTCCCGGGACGCGGCCAGGGCGAGGTCGGCCAGGGTGGCTGCTTCGGCGCGGGCCGTGGCGGCCTCCTTCGAGCGCCGTGCGGAACGGTCGACGACGCCCGCCACCGCCACCGCAACGCCTGCGAAGACCGCCAGCGAGATGACGTCCTGCGGGTCGCGGATGGCAAGGTTGTGCAGCGGCGGGGTGGAGAAGTAATTGACCAGCAGGCTGCTCCACAGGGCCCCGGCTATGGCCGGCCACAGGCCGCCCACCAAGGCCACGGCCACAGCTCCGGCGAGTTGCAGCAGCGCTGCCGTGGCAACGCCGTGGTCAAAGGCCGCCAGCAGCAGCTGCACAACCGGAGGCAGGACCGCCGCGAGTGCAGACCCGGCCATGATCCTCCTCCGGCCGAGTCCGGTCCGCCGCCTGCCGGCCCCGGAGGCCGGTGGCCGCGGCACCACCTGCACGTCGATGTCCCCGGCCGCACGCACAACCCGGGCTTCGATGCTGCCGCCGGAAAGGAGCGCCGGCCGGCGCCGGCTTTGACCGACGAGGATGTGCGTGGCGCGGGACGCGCGGGCGTATTGGATAAGTGCGGCGGCAACGTCGCTGGAGGAGAGGGCGTGGTAGCTTCCGCCCAGGTCCGCGACCTGCCGCCGCTGGGACTCGAGGGCATGGGGCGAATCGCCGCGGGACCCTGACGGCGTGTGGACGTGGATGGCCAGCAGTTCACCGCCGGCGGCCCGCTCCAGCAGCTTGGCGGCCCTGCGCACGAGGAGGTCGCCGTCCGCACTGCCATTGAGTCCGATGACGATGCGTTCCCTGGCCATGAGGCACATTCTTCCACCATTGTGCAAAGGGGTGGCACCAACCGGCGGCACCCCTTGTGCCTTGCCTCACATGGGCGTTAAGGATGCATCAAGATCGCCTGTTGTCCGGTCACCCGCGGCATGCCCGGTGCTACTTTCGGCTGTGCCGCGGCGCCGTGCCCCGGCCGGGAACGGAAGGCATTTGATGACGACCATGAGCAGGCCCCCCGCCGATCCGTCGGCACCTCCGCGGGGCGGCAGGAGTGCCGTGCGGGGCTGGCTGCTCTTTGGGCTGCAGGATGCCAAGGGCGCCCACCAGGGGCCCGGGGCCGTCGTTCCGGAGCGGCACCGCAAACAGCACTGGTGGCAGGTGATGTGCCTGACGGGCGTGGACTATTTCTCCACCCTTGGGTACCAGCCGGCCATTGCGGCTTTGGCGGCCGGGGCGATCTCACCGCTGGCCACACTGGTCCTGGTGGCCGTGACACTGCTCGGGGCCTTGCCTGTCTACCGTCGGGTTGCCGGCGAGAGTCCGCGCGGCGAAGGATCGATCGCCATGCTCGAGCGGCTGCTGCCACGCTGGGGCGGCAAGCTGCTGGTGCTGGTGCTGCTTGGCTTCGCCGCGACGGACTTCATGATCACCATGACCCTGTCCGCCGCGGATGCCACCGCCCACCTCATCGAAAACCCCTATGCCCCGGACTGGCTGCACGGCCAGAACGTCGCCGTCACCCTTGTGCTGCTTGGTCTGTTGGCCGCGGTCTTCCTGCGGGGCTTCAAGGAGGCAATCGGCGTCGCCGTTGTGCTGGTGGTCGCGTACCTTTCGCTGAACGTCGTGGTGGTGGCACGGGCGCTGGCGGAAGCAGTCAGCCATCCAGTGGCCGTCAGCGACTGGTGGAACGCCCTGACAACCAGCCACGGCAACCCGCTCATGGCCGTTGCGCTGGCGCTGCTGGTGTTCCCCCGGCTGGCGCTTGGCCTGTCCGGCTTCGAAACCGGTGTGGCCGTGATGCCTCAGATCCGCGGCCGCGACGATGACACCGAGGCACACCCCGTGGGCCGCATCCAGGGGACGCGGCGGATGCTGACCACGGCGGCCCTGATCATGAGCACGTTCCTGGTGACCAGCAGTTTCGCGACGGTGGTGCTGATCCCGGAGCAGGAGTTCCAGCCCGGTGGGGCCGCCAACGGCCGTGCCCTGGCGTTCCTGGCGCACTCCTACTTTGGCCCGGGCTTCGGCACCGTGTACGACCTCAGCACGGTCGCCATCCTCTGGTTCGCCGGCGCCTCCGCCATGGCGGGGCTGCTGAACCTGGTGCCGCGGTATCTGCCCCGGTACGGGATGGCGCCGGCGTGGGCGGAAGCCGTGCGGCCGCTGGTACTGGTCTTCGCCCTGACGGGGTTCCTGGTCACGATCCTCTTCAAGGCCGACGTCGATGCCCAGGGCGGTGCGTACGCCACCGGTGTGCTGGTGCTGATGACATCCGCCGCGGTGGCGGTGACCCTGTCCGCACGCCGGCTCCGGCAACGGCGGGCAGCAGGCTTTGGCATCATTGCCGTCATCATCATGTACACCACCGTGGCCAACATCTTCGAACGGCCGGAAGGCATCCGGATTGCCGGGTTCTTCATCCTGGGCATCATCACCATTTCGGTGCTGTCCCGGGTGCTGCGCTCCTTCGAGCTGCACGCCACCCACGTCCGGCTGGACACCCAGGCGCTGGAATTCATGGCGTCCACCGTGTCCGGCCCGATCGGGATCATCGCACATGAGCCCCTCCGGCAGACCGCCGAGGCGTACCGGCAGAAACTGGCCTCAGCCACGGAGGCCAGCCACTTCCCGGCGGACTTCACCCCGCTGTTCCTGGAAGTCACAGTGGGCGACTCCTCCGACTTCGAGACAGCACTGGAGGTGCGGGGTGTTCTCCGGCACGGCTTTCCCGTGCTGGAAGTCCAGGGCCCCGTGGTGCCCAACACCATCGCCTCCGCGCTGCTGCACATCCGCGACGTCACGGGCCTGATGCCGCACATCTACTTCCGCTGGACCGAGGGCAACCCGGTCACCAACCTGCTCCGCTTCCTGGTCCTGGGCGAAGGCGAGATCCCTCCGGTCACCCGCGAGATCCTGCGCGAGGCCGAGCCTGACGTCACCCGAAGGCCGTGGGTGCACGTCGGCTGACCGGAAGCGCAACAACCTCCGCCCCAACCGCCGCGCAACGGAAACGTGGTGCA
>Ga0308169_10003997_pt1 | contig 13993 bp, 15 predicted proteins | sample PhyBR1_2_FD_202139 | JGI IMG/M metagenome (GOLD analysis project Ga0308169, IMG submission 202139) | Phyllosphere microbial communities from UC Gill Tract Community Farm, Albany, California, United States - DLSLSB.R1 | ecosystem: Host-associated > Plants > Phyllosphere > Unclassified | place...
GGTGTGAGGCGCGCCGCTCAGCCGTGCCAGGGCTGGTAGGCGATCCCGCCCTGCATCACGCCGACCAGGGCCGCCTTGTTTTCCGGGCTTTCGCTGAATTGCACCAGCACGTCGACATTGGCCGTGACGTGACGGTCGAGCAGGTCGACCCAGTAAGCGGCGCCGGCCGCATCGGCGGCGCGGTGCAGCACGTGCTGGTACAGCAGGTCGACGAAGCTCGCATTCGACGGCGCCTCGCCGAACATGGCCTTGAATTCCTTCGATGCGATGAACTGGGTCGACACCTGCTGCAAAGTGGCGCCCTGCTCCATCTGCGCGATCCAGTAACCGAGGCCGCCGAGGTCGGGCGCGCGGTCGAACGCGGCCTGGTACAGCCGGTAGGCCTGGCCGCCCACGCCGTCCGTATCGCTGCGCACCAGGACCAGGGCATCATCGAATTGCAGGGCTTCGATCGAGTACAGCGCGTCGATGCCGTGATCCGCTTGCGATTGGACCTGGATGTGGCTGCCAGGCTTGATGGTGTAATCGGCCAGCTTGCCGGCGAAGCGCGCGGTATCGTACCCGGCGCCGCCATAGAGCTCGTCGCTTCCGCCACCGCCGATGAGAAGGTCGTTTCCGTCGCCTCCGGACAGCACGTTGTTGGCGGGATTGCCGGTCAGGACGTTATCCAGTTCGTTGCCGCTCCCGGTGATGCCATTGCTCCCGTCGAGTATCAGGTTCTCGACGTTTGCGGGCAAGGTATAGCTGACCGTGGCATGGACGGTGTCGTTGCCGGCGTTGGCGTACTCGACGACGATGTCACCGAAGTTATTCACGTAGTAGGTGTCATTGCCCAGCCCTGCGGCCAGGGTGCTGGCAGCCGCGGCGCTGCCCTTCAGCACGTCGTCGGCCACGGATGGGGTGAAGGCCGGCAGCGGCAGCGCATAGGTCTGGAACTGGTTGTTCGGCGTGTTCGCGTCCGGCCAGTGGATGCCCTGGAAGACGATGACCTGGCCATTTCCCGAGATCGCGGCGCCATGCGAGTCCAGTGCAATGGTCTCGGGCGTGGAATTGACCAGTGCGACGGCGCCGGTCTGCATGTCCTTGACGAAGATGTGATCCGTGGACGTCACGTAGGACGGCGTCGGCGGCAGGTGGTCGAGCTCCGTGTAGCCGTAATTCGAGGCCGAGTTGAACACGACGTAACGGCCATCGTCGCTGATGGCCTGCGTGATCAGGTCCATGGTCGCGCTCCCGGCGAAGTGGCCGTCGGTGTCGGTGGACGCCACGCGGATCGCGCCGGTGAGCAGGTCCTTCACGTAGACGTTCAAGGTCGGCAGGCTCGTCGACAGGCCGGGCACCAGGTTGTTCGCGGACGATTCGAAGGCGACGTAGCGGCCGTTGCCGGAAATCGCAACGCTGGACACGACGACATCGTTCGCCGCGACACCGGCGGTGTTCGTGTCCACACGCTGCGTGCTCCCGCTCGCGACGTCGTAGACCAGCAGGCTGCTCGCCGCCTTCATGGTCGATGGATCGATGCCGTTTGTGTTGAGCACGATCTTGCCGCCGTCGGCCGAGACGCTCATGGTGCCGTTCAGCCACCATTGCCCGGCGGCGCCCGGCAAGGGAACGTTCAGGGTCGTGACCGCGCCGTTGCGCAGGTCGACTTCGAACAGGCCATCGGCGAGCCTGGCGCCGCCGGCGCTCCACTGGGCGCCGTTCACCACGGCGTGGATGCCGTCCGCGGCGAGTACCGCGTTCGAAGCGGTCAGGCGCACCTGGCCCGTGGCGTAGGACGCGACCGGCCCGATCGCGGAACCGTTCGTTTCCTCGAGATAGTAGCCGGGGTCGGGCGAACCGGCAGGCAGGGTCGGCAGGGGCGGCCAGTTACCATGGAACAGGATCGTGCTGCCATCCTTGTCGATACCGCTCACCATGCCCACCGTGCTGTTCGGCACAGTAACCTGTTTCGGCACGATGGCCACGCCTTTTCCGCTGTCCAGGTCGATCAGCAAGGGTGCGTCCGAGCCGGCCAGGGACGAATCGATCAGCCAGGTCGGACGGTAACCGGATGTGGCCAGATAACGTCCATCCGCGGAAATCACGGGCAGCCAGGCGTAATCGCCGGTCGAGATATGGGTGAAGCTGGAAAGGGCCATCCCTTGCACTCCGCTGATAGGTATTTACCAATAGTAACAGCCGAGTTGCAAACAAGCCATTAAATGCAGGTGGGATCTGGCGCGACGGCGGCGCCGGCGCAACAGGCGATTCCATCCGGTGAATAAAAAAAAGCCCGCGCGTGGCGGGCTGGCGTCGCAGCCCGCCGAAAGCGGGCCGTGTCGTGTCGCTGGACTTACTTGGCGGCCGGCGCCGGGGTGGCGGTGGACGTGCTGTCCTGGGCTTGCGCCGTCGACGTGTTGGCTTCAGGCTTCAGCTTGGCGCGGACCGCCTTTTTGCTGTGCTTGGCCTTGGTCTTCGTGGCGGCCTTGGCCGTTTTCGCGTCGGCGCCGGCGACCGCTTTCTCATCCTTGGCTTCGGCTTTCACGGCGGGTGCGGCGGCAGTTTGCGTGGCGGCGGCCGGTGCCGGGGTCGGTGCCGGCGTCTGGGCAAAAGCTGCGGTGGCGAACAGGCCGGCGATCAGGGTGGCGATGGTGCGTTTCATGATGAGGTCCTCGGTATCGTTTGTTTGAGCGATGGCTTGCTTAGTGCGCGCCGGATGCAGTGGTCGCGCCGTTGGCGGCGACGGTGTTTTGCTCGCTGGCCTTGTCGGTGTCGGTCTTCTTGGCCTTGTGCTTGGTCTTCGACTTGGCCTTGTGCTTGGCGGCCGGCTTGGCGTCGGCTTTGGCGCCGCCCGAGGTATCGGCCTTGGCGCTGTTGGCGTCGGCCGCTGCAGCCGCCTTGTCGTGCTGGGCTTCAGCCTTGCCGACGGCCGGCGACACGCTTGACGCGGGCGTCGAGGTCGGGGCCGGCGTGGTCGGAGCGGGAGTTTGTGCGAAAGCTGCGGTAGCGAACAGACCGGCGATCAGGGCGGCGATGGTGTTTTTCATGATGAGGGGTCCTCTTCAGTTTTGGGTTTCAGTGCACATTTCCCGTGTCACTTGACCATAAAACGCGGACCCTCGCCGCCCTGTTGACGGGCTTTACAATCGCTTACAGCCCAGATAATTTCTTACAACTCGGCCGTGCACATGCGGACGATCTTCTCTTCCACCCGCTTCATGCGCTCACCCTGCAGCGCACGCAGGCGCGCGACCCGTTCCGGCCCGGCAGTTTCAGGAGATCCGCAGGCAAACGGCGGCTGCGGGTCGTATTCGAACGCCAGCTGCAGCGTCTTCGCGGTCTCCTCGCCGGCCAGCTCGGCCGCCAGCGCCAGGCCGAAGTCGATTCCCGCCGTCACGCCGCCGCCCGAGATGCGGTTGCGGTCGCGCACGATGCGCTGCGCCACCGGCACGGCGCCAAAGCGCGGCAGATAATCACGCCACATCCAATGGCAGGCGGAGCGATAACCGCGCAGCAGGCCGGCGGCGCCCAGCACCAGCGCGCCGTTGCAGACCGAGGTCACCCAGCGCGCACCTCCGCCCTGGCGGCGCAGGAAGGCCAGCGTTTCCTCGTCGTCTATCAGGCCCTCGATGCCGAAGCCGCCGGGCACGCACAGTACGTCGAGCGGCGGACAGTCGACAAACGTCGTGGTCGGGTTGATGCTGAAGCCGACGTCGGTCGGCACCGGGTCGCGTGTCTTCCAGACCAGGTGGACCTGGGCGCCCGGCACCCGGCCAAGGATCTGGGCCGGACCGGTCAGGTCGAGTTGGGTCACGTGCGGGAACAGCAGGAAACCAATGTGGATGGGGGTGCTCATCGTCAGCTCCAGGTCGTCGAATAAAAACGGATGACGGCATTCTAGGAAGCCGATAGCATTGGCAGCAATGACAACATCGAGTCAAATCCTGCCAATGCCGCCCCAACCCTTCCGCCACGTCGCCCTGCTTGCCTTCGATGGCGTGCAGATCCTGGACGTCACCGGCCCGGCCGCCGTGTTCGGCGCCGCCAATGACGACGCCGGCCGCCCGGCCTACCGCGTCCACGTCCTGTCGGCGCAGGGCGGCGCCATCACCAGCAACTGCGGCCTGGCCTTGCTGTCCGAGCCGCTCGCCAGCGTCAGGCCGGGAACGATCGATACCTTGCTGGTCGCCGGGGGCAGCAAGGCGGGTTTGCAGGCGCTTGCGCAGGACGCCGCCGCGCGCGCCTGGATGCTGCGCGCCAGCGCAAAGGCGCGCCGCTACGGTTCGGTGTGCACCGGCGCCTTCGTGCTGGCGGCATTCGGCCTCATTCAAGGCAAGCGCGTGGCCACGCACTGGGAAGCCACGGCCATCCTAGAACGGCGCCATCCGGACCTGCGGGTGGATGCGAATGCGCTGTACGTGGAAGACGGCCGCGTGTGGACATCGGCCGGCGTCACGACCGGCATCGACATGTGCCTGGCGCTGGTTGCGCGCGACCTTGGCGATGCGGCCGCGAACGCGATCGCGAAGCGCCTCGTGCTGTATGCGCGGCGGCCCGGCTACCAGACCCAGTTCAGCCCCGTGCTGGCGGCCCAGTCCAGGGCGGACAGTCCGTTCGCGCAACTGGTCGACTGGATTCGGGCCCACCTGGCCGGGCCGCTGGACGTGGACCGCCTCGCCGAACGCGCGGGCATGTCGCCGCGTAACTTCCATCGCAGATTTACCGAAGCGATGGGAGAGACGCCGGCGCGCTTCGTCGAGACGCTCAGGCTCGACCACGCGCGCCAGCTGCTGCGCACGGGGCTGTCGCTGAAGGAGATCGCCACACAGGCCGGCTATGCGACGCCGGGCCAGTTGTCCAAGGCCTTCGGACGCCGCTTCGGCCTCAGCCCCGGGCTGTTCCGCGAGGTGCATGGCGACGCGTGAAGCGCTAACGACAAAGCCCGCATGGCGCGGGCTCGTCGGCCGGCCCCTGTCAAGCGGGCCGTGCGGGATGCGAAAGCTTACTTGGTGGTGGTCGGGGCCGGGGTAGCGGCAGCGACGGTGGTGTCCTTGACGACGGCCTTGTGCGCCACTTTTTTATGGTGCTTGGCGGTCTTCACCTCGGCTTTTGCTTCTTCCTTGGTTTCCTTGGCGTCGGCCTTGGCTTCCTTGACGTCGGCTTTGGCATCCGCCTTGGCTACCTTCACGTCGGCTTTCGCGTCGGCCTTGGCGACTTTCACGTCGGCTTTCGTAGCGGCCTTTTCCTGCTTGGCTTCAGCCTTGGCGACGGCCGGAGTGGTGGTCGTTGCCGGGGCGGCCGGGGCCGGAGTCTGGGCGAAAGCAGCGGTTGCGAACAGGCCGGCGATCAGGGTAGCGATGGTCTTTTTCATGATGAAGGGTCCTTAGTCGTTTAGGTTTGCAGTGCACGTCGTTTGCGTGTCACTTGTCCCTAAAACGTGGCGCCCCGCTGCCCTGTTGACGGCCTTTACAATTGCTTACTCTGCTGACACCTGCTTACAGCCTGGCCGCTGCCGGCTCGTAGCCATACCAGGCGTCGAACAGGTGGCTGGCCTTGGCGTCCCTGACGTCGGGCCGCGCGCGCAGCCACTCGACGACGGCCGCCGCGTCTTCCTCGGTGGCCGAACCGCGATCGGCTTTCGCCACGATGCCGCCGGTGGCCTCGAGCGGCATGGCGCCGCCGAAGCCGCCGGCCAGCAGGCCGCGCGCTTCAAGAAAATGCGAGAACGCGGCCAGGAAATCGTCGTAGGGCTCGCCCTGCATCGGCGCGCGGAATACGACGTCGGCCTCGAAGCTCAGCTCCCGGAATTCGCCGACGCGCTGCTTCTTGCGCTGGCGCGGTTTCAAACGCCTGATGCGGCATGCCGCGCATGGATTCTTTTTGGTCGCCATCTGATTACTCCTCTGCGTTGGCCTGGTCGGCCGCATACGTGACGCCGATCTGGCGCCGCACCTCGTCCATCACACCCATCAAGGCCAGCGAGTCGTCGTGGGTCATGCCCGGGCTCTCGATCAGGCCCGCCTTGAAACAGCGCTGCGCCTCGATCACCTCGTGCACGTAGCCGTTGCCGAGGAAGGGCGTGGGCACGGTGCGAGAAATGCCGTCGGCGCGCACCACCGTCACCGTGGTCGTGTGGTGGAACATGGTGTTCATGCGCACGTGACCGCGCTCGCCGGCGATGGTCAATTCGCTCGGCAGGCGTGCGCGCAGCGAGCAGCTGCACACCGACATGCCGCCTTTGTTGTGGCGTAGCAGGAAGCCGGTCTGCTCGTCGACGCCGGTCGGGCCGAGGTCGGCCTGGGCCGTCACCTTGTCCACGGGGCCGAGCAGGGCCACCGCGATTGACAGCGGATAGATGCCCAGGTCGAGCAGCGCGCCGCCGCCCAACGCCCGGTTGAACAGGCGGTGTTCGGGACCGGCCTCGGACTTGAAGCCGAGTTCCGCGTTCACCTGGTGCACGGGACCGATCTCGCCCGACTCGACGATGCGGCGCACCTCGGCCAGCGCAGGCATGAAGCGCGTCCACATCGCCTCCATCAGGAACAGTTTTTTCGCGCGCGCGAGCGCGACCAGTTCCTCGGCTTCGGAACGGTTCATCGTGAAGGGCTTCTCGCACAGCACACCCTTGCCGGCGTTCAGCGCCATGCGCACGTTCTCGGCATGCATCGGGTGCGGCGTAGCGACGTAGATCAGGTCGATATCATCGGCCGCGGCCAGTTCCTCATATGAGCCGTAGGCCTTGCCGCCGAACTCGCGCGCGAACGCCTCCGCGGCGTCAAGCGTGCGCGAGCCCACGCCCGCCAGCACGGCGCCCGGCGTGTCCTTCAGCGCCCTGGCAAAGGCCTTGGCGATCCTGCCGGTGCTCAGAATGCCCCATCGAACCACATCAGTCATGCATCCTCCCTTGGTTTGCTTGGCCGCTTGGGCCGAAATACGGTCTGGTCCAGATAAAATGCCTCGTCCTGCCCTGGCCACCAGCCCGGCACGCCGAGCACCGGCAGCGGCGTGAAGCCGGCCGTGCTCAGGCCCTCGATGCACAGCTGGCCGGCCACCTGCATGTCGATCCAGGCGCGCCGGTCTTCCCAGCCGAGATCGAACCAGGCATCGGGGGCGAACACGACGCGCACGTGGGCGGTGATCGCCTTGCGCGGCGCGACCAGCTTTTCCATCAGCGCGTGGCCGAACAGCCAGGGCTGCGCATCGCGCACAAAGGCCTCGCGGCGCTCGAACAGGACGCGCTTCCACTGATGCGCGCGCAGGTCGTCGACGAGCGCCCGGCCATCGGCGCTGTCGCGCACCAGCATCAGCGCCGCGTTCTCGTCAAAAATGGTGGCGGCGTCGCGCGCGGGACCGCGTGCGTGCGTCACGCCCGTGGCGCCGATCTGCGCGGCCTGCAGCGCGTTCAGCTCGCGCTTGATGAGCGGGAAGGTCTGCCACACCAGGCCGTTGAAGAAGTCGTGCAGGTTGTCGCGCGTAGGCACGCAGCCGGTGGCGCCGATGTGGGCTTCGTAGGCGCGGCCTTCCGGCAGCTCGGCCTGGGGAATGAAGCGGATAGGCTGGCCGCGGTGGTTGACCAGCGCCAGCCGGGCCGCGTTCGCGTTGAAGGCGCCGATGAAGCCGGCGTCCAGGCCGGTCTCCAGGCTGTCGAAGGCGGGACGGACCGTGTCGTACCACGGCCTCGACCAATCCAATTGCGCGATCTCCGCGAACATCCTGCGGCTTACACCATCTTCCAGCCGATCTGGCCGCCGGCGTCGAGCGGCACCAGTTGGTGTTCGCCCAGCGCCACGGTCGGCGGGATGGTCCAGGTTTCGCGCTTCAGGGTGATCGTGCCCTCGTTGACCGGCAGGCCGTAGAAGTTCGGGCCATTCAGGCTGGCGAAGGCTTCGAGTTTATCCAGCGCGCCGGCTTGCTCGAAGGCGGTGGCGTACAGCTCCATCGCGTGCAGGGCCGTGTAGCAGCCGGCGCAGCCGCAGCTGCTTTCCTTGGCGTGCACGGCGTGCGGGGCCGAGTCGGTGCCGAGGAAGAAACGCTCGTCGCCGCTGGTGGCGGCCGTCATCAGCGCCAGGCGGTGCACTTCGCGCTTGAGCACCGGCAGGCAGTAATAGTGCGGGTTGATGCCGCCCTTGAAGATCTCGTTGCGGTTGTACAGCAGGTGGTGGGCGGTGATGGTCGCGGCGATCGGGCCTTCGGCCTCGGCCACGTACTCGGCGGCGTCCTTGGTCGTGATGTGCTCGAACACGATCTTCAGTTCCGGGAAGTCGCGGCGCAGCGGACGCATCACGCGCTCGATGAACACGGCTTCGCGGTCGAACAGGTCGATGTCAATGTCGGTGACTTCGCCATGCACCAGCAGCGGCATGTCGACTTCCTGCATCACTTCCAGCGTCTTGTAGCACTTGCGCAGGTCGGTCACGCCGGCCGCGGAATTCGTGGTGGCGCCGGCCGGATAGAGCTTGACGGCGTGGATGAAGCCGGTGTCCTGGGCGCGGCGGATCTCGTCGGGCGGCGTATTGTCGGTCAGGTACAGCGTCATCAGCGGCTCGAAGCGCATGCCGTCCGGCAGCGCGGCCAGGATGCGCTCGCGGTAGGCGCTCGCGTCCGCTGCCGTGGTGACCGGCGGCTTCAGGTTCGGCATGACGATCGCGCGCGCGAACTGGCGCGCCGTGTGCGGCAGCACGCTGGCCATGGCGGCGCCGTCGCGCAGGTGCAGGTGCCAGTCGTCGGGGCGGATGAGGGAAATGGTGTCGGGGGTGTCGATGGTGGACATGGCGGATCTCGGATTACGAACCCCGCCATTGTAAACGGCTGTCACGTCCGGCTCCACATTTCCCTAAGGTATTGGGTCCGGCGGCCCGGCGCAGATACCGTACACTCAAGCCGTGGACGCTTAGCTGGGGGGACTCGACATGCTGTCATTACGACAAACGGATCAGGCGCTGGCGGACCGGCTCGGCGCGCTGGCGGCGCACGTGGTGGAGCAGGCGCTGGCGTCGGGATTGACGTGGGACCAGGCCATCGTCGCATTCGGGGTCGCGGCCCAGGCGATTGCCGCCAAGGCCTCCGAGCAGGGCGGCGCCACGCCCGCACAATACATGGCGCGCGCCGAGCAGCGGCTCAAGACCGGCATGGACCAGGGCAGCGACATCCTCAGGACTTACTTGAGCTGAGCTGCCCTGCCCGCTAGTGGATGATCCGCGCCAGGAACTCGCGCGCGCGCTCGGATGCCGGCGCATCGAAAAAGGCCTCGCTGCTGCTGTCCTCGACGATGCGGCCACGGTCCATGAACACCACGCGGTCGGCCACCTTGCGTGCGAAGCCCATCTCGTGGGTCACGACCATCATGGTCATGCCATCCTTGGCCAAGCCCACCATCACGTCCAGCACCTCGCCCACCATCTCCGGGTCGAGCGCGGAGGTCGGTTCGTCGAACAGCATCGCGACCGGGTCCATCGCCAGCGCACGCGCGATCGCCACGCGCTGCTGCTGGCCGCCCGAGAGCTGGGCCGGGAACTTGTCCTGGTGCGCCGACAGCCCCACGCGCTCCAGGTACTTGCGGCCGTTGGCGTCGGCTTCGTCACGCGAGCGCTTCAATACCTTCATCTGGGCCAGGTTCAGGTTGTCGCGTACCGACAGGTGGGGAAACAGCTCGAAGTTCTGGAACACCATGCCGATGCGCGCGCGCAGCGCCGGCAGGTCGGTGCCGGGCGCGCCGACCGACACACCATCCACGCGCACTGCGCCCTGCTGGAAGGGTTCGAGGCCGTTGACGGTCTTGATCAGGGTCGACTTGCCGGACCCGGACGGCCCGCATACGACGACAACGTCGCCGCGTTCCACCCGGGTGCTGCAGCCGTCGAGCACCTGGAAGCTGCCGTACCACTTGCTGACCTTGTCGATTTCGATCATGTTTATCATTTGTTAGTAAGAATTTGGGCGTGCTTGACAGCACCAACCACCCCTAGGATACTGCGAAACTTGTCAATATCTCCAGAGCCGGCGCCGGAAAACCCGCATCCGATTCTGCCACGGGAACGCATCAGGACGGACGATCCCGCCTGCCTGCGCCGCACCGCCATCACCAGAGGAAGCACGTATGACCAATCGAAACCGCCTCACCACCTGGATCCTCGTGGGCCTGGTGCTCGGCATCGTCGTCGGCTATATCGCCAACGCCAAGCTGCAAAACCCTGCCGGCTTCGCCGACACGCTGTCCCTGGTGACGACGCTGTTCCTTCGCCTGATCAAGATGATCATCGCGCCGCTGGTGTTCACCACGCTGGTGGTCGGCATTGCCAAGATGGGCGATGCGAAGGAAGTCGGGCGCATCGGCGTCAAGGCGCTGGGCTGGTTCGTCATCGCCTCGCTGCTGTCGCTGACCCTGGGCCTGATCCTGGTGAACCTGTTCCGCCCCGGCGACGCGATGGCGCTGGCCGGCCACCTGCCGGACGCCGGCGTCTCGTCCGGCATCGCCGCCAGCGGCCTGACGCTCAAGGATTTCATCACCCACCTGGTGCCGACCTCGATCGTGGATGGCATGGCGAAGAACGAGATCCTGCAGATCGTGATCTTCTCGATCTTCTTCGGCACCGGCGCCGCCGCGATCGGTGCGCGCGCCAATCCGCTGATCGAAGCGATCGACGGCGCCGCCGGCATCATGCTGAAGGTGACCGGCTACGTGATGAACTTCGCGCCCTTCGCCGTGTTCGCGGCGGTGGCGGGCGTGGTCGCCACCAGCGGCGTCGGCGTGCTGTCCACCTACGGCAAGTTCATGGGCGAGTTCTACCTCGGCATCGCGCTGCTGTGGGCGCTGCTGATCGCGATCGGCCTGGTCTTCGTCGGCCCGCGCCTGTTGAAACTGATGGGTCTCCTGCGCGAGCCGACCATCCTGGCCTTCACCTGCGCCTCGTCCGAGGCGGCCTATCCGAAGACCCTGGAAGGGCTGGAGCGCTTCGGCGTGAAGAACCGCCTGGCCGCCTTCGTGCTGCCGATCGGGTACTCGTTCAACCTGGACGGCTCGATGATGTACTGCACCTTCGCCACCCTGTTCATCGCCCAGGCGTACGGCATCGAAGTGCCGCTGTCGACCCAGATGACCATGATGCTGGTGCTGATGCTGACCTCGAAGGGCATGGCCGGCGTGCCGCGCGCGTCGCTGGTCGTGATCGCGGCCACGCTGAACCAGTTCCACATCCCCGAGGCGGGCCTGCTGCTCCTGCTCGGCATCGACCACTTCCTCGACATGGGCCGCTCGGCCACCAATGTGATCGGCAATGGCATCGCCACCGCCGTGGTCGCGAAGTGGGAGGGCGAGCTCGCGACTGCGCCCGCCGCCGAAAAAGATGTGGCCGCAGCGCCGCTGAACTAATTCCTCCGTCGCCCCCGCGCAGGCGGGGGCCCATGCCGAGGCACCGACGTCGATGCGGCCAACACGTCGCATCGCTTCCGGATTCCTGCAGCTCAGTATGGGTTCCCGCCTGCGCGGGAACGACGGTATTCTTCCATCATCATCCCCAAGGAGACCGCATGCCGTACCTGAAATCCGCCCGCGCGCTGTTCGCGCTGTTCCTGTGCGCGTTCGCGCTGGCCGCCCAGGCGCAGACCAGCGCCGCCAAACTGCCCAACGTGGTCATCCTCGCCACCGGCGGCACCATCGCCGGCACCGGCGCCACCAGCACCACCACGGTCGGCTACACCGCCGCCACGGTCGGCGTCGACGCGCTGATCAAGGCCGTGCCCGAACTGCAGAAGGTGGCCCACGTGAGCGGCGAGCAGGTGTTCCAGATCGCCAGCGAGAACATGGGCAACGAGCAGTGGCTGACCTTGGCCAAGCGCGTCAACGCCCTGCTCGCGCGCGCGGACGTGGACGGCATCGTGATCACCCACGGCACCGACACCATCGAAGAAACCGCCTACTTCCTCGACCTGGTGGTCAAGAGCAGGAAGCCGGTGGTCGTGGTCGGCGCGATGCGTCCGTCGACCGCGATGTCGGCCGACGGCCCGATGAACCTGTACAACGCGGTGATCACGGCCGGCAGCCAGGACGCCGTCGGCAAGGGCGTGCTGGTGGTGATGAACGACCAGATCAACGCCGCGCGCGAAGTCACCAAGACCAACACCACCACGCTCGACACCTTCAAAACCCCGGAGCTGGGCATGCTGGGCTACGTGATCGGCGGCCAGCCGCGCTTCTACCGCGCCTCGACCAGGACGCACACGGTCGACACCGAGTTCGACGTCTCGAACCTCAAGGAACTGCCGCGCGTGGACATCGCCTACACCTACGCCAACGTCGACCCGACCGCCGTCAACGCCTTCGTTGCCGCCGGCGCCAAGGGCATCGTGCACGCGGGCGTGGGCGACGGCAGCCTGCCGACCAAGGTGCGCCCGGCGCTCTCGGCCGCGCACGACAAGGGCATCGTCATCGTGCGTTCGAGCCGCGTCGGCCAGGGCATCGTGGCGCGCAATGGCGAGGCGAACGACGACCAGCTGGACTTCGTGGTGTCGGATACGCTCAATCCGCAGAAGGCGCGTATTTTGCTGATGCTGGCGCTGACCAAAACGAGCAATACCAAAGACATTCAGCGCATGTTCTACACCTATTGACCGCAGAATGCCTTCGGGCCTGATGCCGTTCAGTCGAACCTGAGCGGCATTTTTTTTGCCCCGGCTAGGTGCCAGGATGCAGGATCACCTTGGTCCAGCCGTGGTCACGCCCGTCGAAGTGCTGGTACGCGTCGGGCGCCTGCTCCAGTTTCAACTCATGCGACACGATGAACGAGGGCTTGGCGCGGCCGGTGTGGATCAGGTCGCGTAGTGGCCGGTTGTAGGCTTTGACCGGGCACTGGCCGGTGCCGACGCGCTGCCCCTTGAACCAGAGCATGCCCCAGTCGAGCGCGATTTTCCCCTCTTTCTCCAGCGCGTCCGGGCCGTTCGGGTCCTGCGGAACGAACACGCCGACCACCCCGATCCCGCCGGTGAACTTGACGGAGTTGACCAGGTTGTTCATCGTGAGGTTGGGAACCTCCTCGCGGTGATGATGGTGGTCGTGGCACTGGTAGCCGACGCATTCGCAGCCGACGTCCGCGCCCATGCCATGGGTCAGGTCCATCACCTGCTGCACCGGGTCGCCCTTGGTGAAGTCGATCGGGATCGCACCGATCGACGCGGCCAGCTTGAGCCGGTCGGCGTGGCAGTCGACCACCATCACGCTGCAGGCGCCCTTGATCATCGCCGAGTGCGCCGCCATCAGGCCCACCGGTCCCGCGCCGTAGATGACCACGGCATCGCCGGGCTTCATGCCGGCCAGTTCGGTCGCATGCCAGCCGGTCGGGAAGATGTCGGCCAACATCACGTAGTCGGCCTGCTTTTCCTCCGCGTCATCCGGCAGTTTCAGCGCCATGAAATCGGCCCAGGGCACGCGCAGGTACTCGGCCTGGCCGCCCTCCCACGGTCCCATGTCGGCAAAGCCGAAGGCGCCGCCCGCCATGCCCGGCTGGTTCGCGTTCAGGCAGTAGTTGGTCAGGCCCTTCTCGCAATTCCTGCAGTGGCCGCAGCTGATATTGAAAGGCAGGGCGACCCAATCGCCGGGCTTGAGCCGCTCGACCGCCGGCCCGACTTCCACGACCACGCCGAGGTTCTCGTGGCCGAAGATGCGGCCCTGCTCGAAATCGGTGCGACCCTCGTACATGTGGAGGTCGGAACCGCAGATATTGGTACTGGTGATCTTGACGATGGCATCGGTGGGACGTTCGATCTTGGGATCTGGCACGTGTTCGACTGCGACCTGCCTGGGGCCGCGATAGACAACAGCCTTCATGTTCTTCTCCTGTGATTTGCCAGGAAATAGCAGGCCCTCACGACAGGGCGTAATGCCGAGTCCTGACTATGCGTTGAGTGAACCCGCAGGCTTTATCCACGGGGCCGTCAACGCAGGTTAGGCGCGAGCCCCTTCATTGCAAGCGTGATGAATAAAGAAATCCGGCGCCGGCTCAGACCAGCGCATGTCCCT